>Ga0272442_10008348_pt1 | contig 13139 bp, 14 predicted proteins | sample SSMForm2O_FD_200262 | JGI IMG/M metagenome (GOLD analysis project Ga0272442, IMG submission 200262) | Marine sediment archaeal communities from Little Sippewissett salt marsh, Falmouth, MA, United States - SSM-Form-2O | ecosystem: Environmental > Aquatic > Marine > Wetlands > Sediment ...
CCATCCGATACCCGTCTCTGATCGCATTCTGGGCATTCCCGATGGTGCCCACATCATCAGTGACGGGAACCGATAGTTTCTCCTGTAATGCTTTTTTGCAGAGTTTGCAACAACATAACCTCAAAAGATATACCGCAATTCCATCTCGATGTTACCTTGTTTCCACTAATGAAATTCTTTCTTTAACGTTACATCTGTCCTCGCGCAGACATTTCGAACAAGCGCTGCCGCAACGGGAGAAATACTGAACGACCGATATCCAAAATGTAGCAATTGCGGAATGACGTGTGGTTGCACCGCAATTTCGCCGCAGATCGTTACATCATCCTCTCGCCCTAACTCCTTGGCTCTTTTGATGATAAACTCTAACAACCACAGAAACGACGGATTTTCTGCCTCATTGTAACGAAGCACCTGTTCATTGTCACGATCTGCCGCCATTAAGTATTGAAGCAGATCATTCGTACCTAAACTGATAAAGTCAACCTTCGACAGTATGTCGCGCACGGCAATTGCTGCTGCTGGGGTTTCGATCATGGCGCCGAACGTCACCTCTTCAGAAAATGCGATGCCGCTCTCTCGCAATTCTTTCTTGACAGCGGTGAAATGTCTTTTTGCAAGTATCACGTCTTCAAGCGTCGTGATCATGGGAATCAAAACACCAACATTGCTATCAACAGCGGCACGGAGTATAGCCCGTAACTGAATCCGGAATTCCTCGGCCTGCTCTGAAAGATGACGCCGAATCCCACGAACGCCTAAAGACGGATTACTCCCCGTACATTTCTGTAGAGGACCTATTTGTTTGTCACCACCAATATCGAATGTTCGAATTACAACAGTCCTGCCGTCGGCTTTCGTTATGAGATCACGGTAGGTTTTATATTGTTCTTCTTCGTCCGGTATTCGCCCGCTTGCGAGAATAAAGAACTCCGTGCGAAACAAACCAACGCCTTCAAGCCCGCGGCTAAGCATCAACCGTATTTGATCAGGATTTTCAATATTGGCCTTCAAAAAAACTCTGGTCTCATCGCTTGTAAAACACGGGATGGGGGGTACAACCACCGCAGGCACTTCCGTCTCTTTCTTCAGCGCTCGATATTTATCAAGAGTGTGAAGAGAAGGACGAACAATAACAAGCCCGTTCATTCCATCAACAATAATCGTGTCGCCTTCCCGTGCTGTCATTTGTAGATTCCGGATACCGCCGACAGTGGGAATGCCGAATCCTTTCAGGAGAATAGCGGCGTGCGAAGACAAGGCAGTACTCTCAGTGGCAAATCCTGTCGCATGCCTGCGATAGGCCAACATAGCGGACGACGGGAACAAGTGCTGAGACACGAATACTTGCGCATTGCGGATTTCCGATTCGGAGAAAAAATCAGGTCCATTGGGCATTGTTAAAATCGCGAGGATATCGCCGACCATATCCCGTATATCTTCACCCCGGGCCTGAAAATACGGGTCCCGCATCGCATCGAACTGCACTATCACTTTGTGCGCCTCCTCCTCGAGACTCCATTCCGCATTCTTGTATTCTGCCGCGATCCTCTTGCAAACTCTGTCGTGAAAAGACGTATCGCCAAGTATGGCTCTGTGGACATCGAGAATAGCCTTGTTCGACAACGTTGAACCTTCGTGTGCTGTTGCAATATGCTGTTGCAATTGATGCTGCGCTATCTCAACAGCATGGGTATACCGTTTCTGCTCAGATTGCACTTCAGCAGATTCGATGGTATTTCTGGGAACGTGCACCGCAGAATCAGCCATATGAGCTTGACTGATACCAATACTGGGACATATGGATATCCCCTGCAACAAAACTTCGGCATCATGATTTTCAGCTGGTTCGTTTATGCCGGTTGCCATATTCGAATCATCTCCGCACTATCTATAATTCTGTTCCGATCCGATACCCGTCTCTGATTGCATCCTGGGCATTCCCGATGGTGCCCGCATCACCAATGACGTAGACCGGTATTTCCCCCTGCAATGCATCCTCGAGGGGATTGTAGCTCTTCATCCCCGTCGAGATGACAATGATATCGATGTCGTCAAACTGTATCGGCTCGCCGTCTTTCTCGGCATAGACGGTTCTGCCCTCTATCTTTTTGATATACGTGTGGTCGCTAAAAACGGTCCCTTTTTCTTTCATCATCTTGAGGGAAAGATTTTTGGCAATCATCTCCATGTCCTCACCAAAATCGGTGGTCCGTTTGACGATGGTGGTTCTGTTGTTCCGGGGGATCAATCCCGTCGCGATGTCCACGCCGATAAGACCACCGCCGATAATCAGTACATGCTTGTTCTCCGGCAAATTCTCCTCCAACAGAATTTCGGCCCAGTAATACTGATCCAGACCCGGAATCTCCGGTACTGACACCCTCGATCCCGTTGCCAGGATCACCCCGTCATATTGTCCCACGAAATTCGATTCGGTGACCTCCCTGAAAATCACCGTCACTCCCGCTTCATTCAACCGTTCTTCCAGATACGGAACCAGCTTCGCCAGCGATCGCTTATTCGGCGTGAGAGGCGCAAGATTAAACTGTCCACCCAGCTGATCTTTTTCATAGAGATCGACCGCGTGTCCCCGCTCCCGCAATACGGCCGCCGCTTCCATACCCGCCAACCCGCCGCCGACGACGGCATATCGTTTCGGCTGAACGGCAGACCGAACCGGACTGCCTTCTTCTCCCACCCGGGGATTCACAAGGCACTGCAGTCCCTTCCCCGATTTTACCCCGCCCAGACAGCCCTCGGCACAGGCCAGACAGGGCCAGATCGTCCCCGGTACCTTGCCAAGATATTTGCCGACGAATTCAGGATCTGCCACCAGCGCCCTTCCAACGGCAATATAATCGGCACCAAAGTCGCGGCGGACTGTTTCGATATCCTCGGGGGTGTTTATCTGACCCACGGCGATTACTGGGATAGAAATGTCTTCCTTAATCCGCCGCGCCATTTCCCACGTCTTCCCCTTCGGGACAAACATATGCTGGAAATACCACGGTGGTGTCGAACACACCGAACCGGCGGATACGTGGACGGCCTGAACACCCTCTGCTTCCAGCATCTTCGAAAAGGCGATCATCTCGGGGAGCTTAATCCCCTGGGGAAGCATCTCGTCGCCGCTTATTCTCGCAATGATGGGCAAATCAACGGTTTCCCTAACGACCCGCAGGACTTCCAGGGGAAACCGCATTCTGTTGTCGAAGCTTCCGCCGTATTCATCTGTTCTATCATTGACGAACGGCGAAAGAAACTGCGCCAAGAGATAGCCGTGGCCGAATTGCAATTCGATAATGTCGCAGTTCGCGTTCTTCGCCCGCAGGGCGGCATCAGCGAACAGGTGCACGGCCTGCTCCATATCGTTTCGGTCCATACGCTTCGGTGTCGCCCCACCGTTTTCGCAGGGTTTGTCGGTCGCAGAAATGAAGTAGTTACCGGGGATATTCGGATTCGCCATCCTCCCCGGGTGGTTCAGATGTGCAATGACCTTCGCACCCGCCACATGGATGGCTTCGGTCAGTTCCGCCACTCCCGCCACTTTATCATCGGTATCAATCCCCAATTGTGTGGGGATCTCGCGCAATCCCCTGTCGAGGTAAAACGGCTCGACCGTTATTGCCCCCACATGCCGACAGCGCGCCGCATAAAATGCGAAGTGCCGCTCGTTTACCGTTCCGCTGCCATCGCCATAGCCTGTTTTTATGGGAGCAAAGAGAAACATATTTTTTAAGGTCAACATGGTCTTCCTCCTTTTTTTGGTCATTCTGTCAGCTGCCTGATGGTTCAACTACACTCTGTGTACCATCTCTTGCCCGAAAAACGGCATCACTTCGTTCCTTATATCGTTCTCACTGTCGTTTTTATGAAGTTTCTCCATTAGTGCTCGCAAAAATTGTCCCCGAATTCAAGGGTGCCACTCAAATATGATTGCACAATTATCTCGGGCTCTTCAGAGGGAGCCCCTGTCAGGACCTTGATACCTTTCTGTTCGAGAATCGCGATGGCTCGTGAACCCATTCCATATACAATCACCATGGTTACCCCGTTGTCGATAAGCCATTTGGGAAGTGCACCCGGTGAATGATCCTCTGGTGCCGGATAGGTTTTTTGCCCGACAATTGTTTTGTTTTCCATATCAACATCAAACAGGGCAAATTCTTCAACATGCGCGAAGTGTACACTGAGACGCCCCTTGGCAACAGGTATCGCTATTTTCATTTTTTTATGTCCTCCTACTCAATAAAATTCCTTCTAGTTTTTTCCTGTTCCACTCATACGTAAAATGGGCTGAATGGCCTGTGTAAACGCCATGGCAGCTGCCGTGTTTCCGTAATGATAAACAAATGGTTTGCCGCTGTCGGAGGCATCCACAATCATCGGATCGAGTGGAATTCTTCCCAGGAAGGGAACGCCCATCTCTTCAGCCATCGTCTCGCCTCCCCCCGTTCTGAAGACATCGATAACCGTCTTGCAATTGGGGCAAACAAGACCACTCATATTTTCCAGAACCCCCAGTACAGGGACATTCACCTGCCGACAGAAGTTGATACACTTTCTCACATCGTTAAGGGAAAGATTCTGCGGGGTGGTAACCACGACGGCGCCATCCATACCCGGTATGAGCTGTGCCACCGAAAGGGGTTCGTCGCCCGTCCCCGGAGGAAAATCCGCGATCAGAAAATCGAGCTTGCCCCAGTTTACCTCGGTCAGTAGCTGCTTGATCACATTCATCTTCATCGGCCCCCGCCAGATAACCGCATCATCCTGATTCGGCAGTAAAAAGCCGATGGACATCACCTTGATTCCCTCAACGAAATTGACCGGAAGAATCGATGCGCCGTCGGATGACGGTCGTGCGTTCTCAAGATTGAGCAACGTGGGAACACTGGGACCATGAAAATCGGTATCCAAAAGCCCCACCTTTGCCCCTTCCAGAGCCAGCGCAACGGCAATATTCGTGGCAACGGTACTCTTGCCCACACCGCCTTTTCCGGAAAGAACCATTATCTTATGCGCTATCTGTCCCATACGATCGGACAGTTCCTTACTCTCGGTAAACTTTTTTAATGCCTCGCCACCCTTTTGCTGTTCATCCGGGTTTTCCCCTGGTGTGTGTTTTTCATTTTTTCCTGTCGTGGTCATTTTACTATTCCTCCTCAGGATCACTGCCGCAGTGGTATACAGCGTATCATGATATTTATTTGAAATACAGTATCTTGTTGTCGCGTTTTTCCATCCTAATTAGGTTCTTGTCCAGCAACTCCTGGACATATTTCACCGTTTCATTTCTATGCAGATTCAACCCGTTCGATATATCGTCGACGGAACAGGGACGCCGTTTCAAAAGCTCGAAGACGTCCTCTTGTGTGTGATAAAACTCGCCGAGACTGTGAACATTCGAATAATCTGCAATCACTTCACAGTTGGCACCGAAAAGAACATGTATCTCTTCCATCTTTTCTTTGCCAACCATGTCCACGTACTCTTCAGCCGGTGTTCTGACCGCGGTATTGAGCTGTATCAGATCCGGAGCGATGCGGTCACTCCACGTCTTGAGCTTTTTTATTTCGCTCTTGCTGTCCGTAACACCACCGACAAGAAAAACCTCAAGCCATATGAGGCCCTGAAACTGCTCTCGGAGCGCGCATAATCCCCCCACCATTCGTTCGAACGAGATATCCGGGTGGGGCCGGTTGACATACTGGAAGATCTGCTCGTTCCCCGCATCGAGGGACGGAATGAGTAAATCCGCTTCCTGCACGGCAGCACGAACCTCGTCAATCCAGAAAAGCGACCCATTGGTCAACACGGCTACGGGAATATCCGTCTCCTGTTTGATGCCGCTGATAACAGCCTCGAGACTGCTGTAGAGTGTTGGTTCACCGGACCCTGAAAGGGTTATATAATCGGGGGGTGGTATCTCCTTTACCTGTTCTGAAACCTCCCGGACTATCTCTTCCACCGGGAAGAATTCCTGCATATCTGTCGTTTTGTTTGTTGTCCTTCCCAGCTGGCAGTAGATACAGTCATAGGTACAGGTCTTGAAAGGGACAAGGTCGACCCCCAGAGATCTGCCCAAACGCCGTGATGGGACAGGACCAAACGTGTATCTTGGTTTCTCCATTTTACTCATTCTCTTCACTTTCTTTCACACAACCGCATATTGCATGGCACTTCTACCGGTGAGTGCCACGATGTACGACTATTAGTGCATCCTACCCGAGTGCAGAAACGACATTTCTCCACACGGCCGTAATGTCATCGGATACGGCACCGTCCGTATATTCGACAACGCTGGTCTTCATGATCTGGGCCTTGGTAATGGCATTATCGTAGCGGACTCTCCCGGCCGCCATCACGCCACGGTTCTTTGCCTCTGTTTCAATCTGTTCCGTAATTTCCGGATTCAGATCCCACTTGTTAACGCATACAATGGTGGGAATTCGAAAGTGTGCCGTAAGTTCAGAAACACGGAAAAGATCATGCTGTCCTGAAAGTGTCGGTTCGGTCACTACCACAACGAGATCGGCACCCGCAATCGAGGCAATAACCGGACAGCCGATGCCCGGTGAACCATCAACGATAATGTAATCGAGGCCATCACGATCGGCAATTTTCCGAGCCTCCTGGCGCACCAGCGTTACGAGCTTTCCCGAATTGCCTTCAGCCATACCGAGCCGTGCATGCACCATTGGCCCGTAGCGTGTCGAAGAGAGATACCATTCACCGTTGACATAGGGCTCGAAGGCAATCGCCTCGACCGGGCAGATACGAAAGCAGACACCGCACCCTTCGCAGAAGAGAGGATTGATTACGGGGGTATCTGCCGTTACTCCCGAGTCCATGACCGGATACGATATTGCATCAAAACAACATTCTTCAACACATCGGCCACAGTTAATACAATCGTCTTCCCGTATCCTGGCCTTCTTGCCGCCGCTGAAATCGTCACGGGATTCTATTTTTGGGCTGAGGACAAGATGCAGATCGGCCGCATCCACATCGCAATCTGCTAACACCTTCTTTTCAGCCAGAGCTGCAAACGACGCCACGATACTTGTCTTGCCTGTCCCACCTTTTCCACTTATCACCACAATTTCCTTCATAGAATCAACTCCCCGCTTTCGCTTCCCGTTTAACGTGTCTCTGGTCTGCAACGCTTTCATAGAAATCTGTTATGCGCACCCAGCACTCCGAAAATAATTCCCGGTAGGCAGGCACGGCATCGATGACCATTTCCCCGCGTGAATAGGCCTCAGCGATAGCACGGTCATCCGGTATTTCCAGAAGGATTTCGATTTCTTCCCGATTACAGTAGTCTCGAACATCCTCATTTCCCACATCGGAGCGGTTAATAGCGACGGCAAAAGGCAACCGCAATTCCCGCACCATCCCAACGGCAAGTTCCAGATCATTGAGACCGAAGGGTGTCGGCTCCGTAACGAGCAGGACAAATTCCGCATCTTTTACGGCTTCGATGACCGGGCATGATGTCCCCGGCGGTGAATCGAGAATCAGTATTTCCGCTTCTCCTGCCATCTCTTTGACACCATGGATGACGGCCGGTGACATGAGTTCCCCAATATTGAGCAATCCCTGGATAAACTCGATCCCGTTGCTCTTTCCTTTTTCGACAATGCCCACCTCCCGTGTCGTCTCGACAATGGCATCTTCGGGACAGAACATCTCACATGCTCCGCAGCCATGACACAGCTCAGGAAATATCAGCACTGTGCCCTTCACCACGGCAATGGCGCTGAATTCACAGACATCAGCACAAATCCCACAGCCTGTGCACTTCTCTTTTATGACGTCCGGATTCGGCACTGTCACGGGCGCAGATGATTCTATTTCCGGCTTGAGAAAAATGTGGCAGTTCGGTTCTTCCACATCGCAATCCAGAAGCCGCACCGTTTCTCCTGTATTGGCAAGCGTCAGGGCAAGGTTCGTTGCTATCGTTGTTTTCCCCGTTCCCCCCTTGCCACTCGCAATCGCTATTTTCAAGGTATTATGCTCCTTTCACTGTTATTGATTCTCACGCTACGTCAGCTCATTGAAATCGCTCCAAAGGGACATTCATCGACACACGCTCCGCAGCCGATGCATTTATGTGCATCGACAACGGCAACATTGCTGACGGCAATAGCCCCCACGGGACAAAAATCGACACAGATTCCACAACCCGTGCACGTTTGGACATCCACATGGGCAACGATACCAACCTTGCCTGTCTGCGCCCGATCGATTCGCCGTTCCATATCCCGAATCTGTCGCCCGAGGTCATTGGCCTGTTCCCGGAGAAAGGCAATTTCCTCATCCTTTGTCATCTTTGGCTGTACCCCGGCATTTCCAGAAGCTGGTGTTTGACGTGCACCCCTATCCATCCCTCTGTCTAATACTCGTCCCCGTGAAACACCACGGCCTATTCCCTGGCCGCTGCCCATGCCTCTGCCACTGCCCATACCAAAGTGGCTTACCACACTGGGCTGGCTTGCCGCAGCAATAGAACCGGCGTTGAATTGCTCAATTGCCCGACGGATCGTACCTGTAACACCGACAACAACCTGAATCCCGGCAGCATTAAATACCTGAAACGCATTTGGACCGCAGTTACCTGTCAAAACACACTGAACTCCATGATCCGCCATTAACTGCGCTGACAGGATGCCGACACCGCCCCCGGCTGCCACATTCGGATTTTCGACAGCCTCATATTCCATTGTCTCACTATCGACAAATATATAGTACGGAGTCCTCCCAAAGCGGGCCTCCACCTGATCGTCCAAGGATAGCCCCATTGACGTCACTGCTATCTTCATTTCCTGTTTACTCCCTTTCATCATACAAAAGGAGCGCCGAACATAACGAATACCTCTACCGGCGCTCCTTCTCGCTTATTTCACTTCTGTTTCTTTTTCCAATGCCGCTATGCGACGCTGAATTCCATTTAGAACATCTTCGAAGTATTCTGCCTGCCCTTTCAGCTCGGCAAGTTCATCCTTCCTTGTTAAACCTGCTCCACCGGGAGGATAATAGGGTGCCGCATTGGGCGTGCCGGGCGGTACAGCCCCCGCGTATGGATAACCATAAGCCGCTCGCTGCCACCCTGTGAGCCCCGTTGCATAGTACCAGTTACGACGACCCCAGCCGCCTCTCCTTCCAAAGCCTCTCCCCCCTCCGGGGATCGGGCTCATATATCCGGGCATCGGGTATCCCGCACAGAGCCCCGCTGCCCTCCCGGTCATCGGTCCCATACCAGCAGGACCAGTTCCATCTCCACCTGGCATAATGAGAACCTCCTCATAGTAAGTTTGTATTGTTAGCGATTACGACGACGGCCTCGGCCACCCCCACGACCCGAACCAGAGTCTTGACTTGTTCGACCAAATCCGAGACCTCTTCCCAGTCTCTGGAAAAATCCTTCATTCTCAACGGGATTCGGCTCTTCTAATTGCGCACCGCGCGGTCCGAGACCACGTCCTGTCTTTGGTCCCATCCCCTTCGGGCCGGTCCCATCACCTCTTGGCATTTTTTCACCTCCTGTATCGTGAAAACTCCTATCATTTTTTACCATTATGTTTCTATAACAGCATAATTTGTGCCAGCAATACAGCACCATATCCCATATATTTACGTATTATTTTAAACAGTTACGATAACATGTCCCTATGGCGAGACATAATAGACGCAATTATGCTCCTCATGTTGTCTCTATGGGGTGCATAATTGCAGCTAACATTCCTCATATCTTTTTTCACGTCCAACTATTCCAGCTTTCCCCTTGTTCTGTCCAACAAACCGTGAGTAAATACGAAACGTCTCATTTGTAATTCGTGCATGACCGCATCAATGCTTTCCATTAAATTGTTGTGTATATGTTGGGACCTGATAACGCAGTTCCTCATTTATGTGTTTCCTGTCATGCCAAATAAAGTTTACAATACAGGGAATTGAACATGATTTTACGTTGTGATATCCAGATGATGACGAAATTATTTTCCCCTCTTTTTGCTGTGTAATAAACCTGACTGTCACCACTCCGCCGTTTATTCCCATTAATGGCAATTCATACGAAAATTCCCTGGAGTTATTTTTGAGTTCTCGAACAAAGCATGTGGCATCTTTTTTACTTTTTATTTGGAAGTTGTTTCTCTTTGCCATTTCAATTCCTCCTCTACTACTATAACTGGAAGATTTTGGCTCACAACAAATGCTGAGCTTGTTTTTGCATATTGTTTCTTACAAATAGCAGTCGTCTCAACTGCGAACCCGTTCATCGCCTGGAATTTGTAAAAAAATTAGTTCCGATTTACATTGTTAGAGTCACAAAACATTTATTGCAAAAAAAATTGCCTTTCTTTTTACATATTACTTTTCTTTTCTGCAATGTTACTGAGATTCTTCATCTGTTCCAGACATCTCATACTTAATACATCCTGCTTGTGGTGCCTGCTTGAGCTTTCCTCATTACCATCGAAACATTTGTCACAATTTTCTATTAATTCCATAAATATAGTCAACCTATCCAAGGTAATAGGACTTATCGCATGCTCCATTTTACAAGCATCCTTTTCAGCTGTTTCCTCGTCTATACGCAATATCTCGGTTAAAAAATTTTTCAGCGTCGAATGCCTACAGAATATATCCTTGGCAATACGTTGCCCCTCATCCGTCAACTCGACATGCTCGTATTTTTCGTGATTTACCAGATTTCTTTCAACAAGATTGTTTACCATGCTGGTTACGGTTGGAAGCCTCACATTCATATTCTGTGCTATATCCCTCACTCTCACATATTTCTTTATATTCCCGAGAATGAAGATGACCTTGAGATAATCTTCTATGGTTGAACTGAGAACCATATTCGGCATCGACACCAGCCTCCTCATTATAGAATTAGATGTCTCTAACAATGTTATGGTTCCTTAATCTCACATTCAAAAATAAAAGTCAAGCCTTTTTCATCGTTAAGAATGGTTTTAATCAGCTCTCATGCTGATGTGTCCACCCGCCATCACCGTGACTAACGTCACATTTCTCCCTTCAGCTATGAATTAACGACGACATCTTATAAAATTGTTGAGACAGAACATAATCAGGATTCCCTTACTGCAAACTTCTCTTTTCGTATCACTCCTTCTGGGCAAGTATTCTATAGTCCAATGCTTCATGGGGATCATATCTGAAAGATACATTCACTCTGGCGCGATACGCAACGATTTTGCCGTCCTCGATATGCATATCCAATTTTGTCACTTCCACAACTCTCAGGTCATGCAAGGATGAACTTGCCAGTTCAACGACAGTCCGGGCGGCTTCTTCCCACGAGGTTTCGCTGGTACCTACCAACTCAATGATCTTGTATACACTTTTATACATAACACCTCCTCCCTTCTTGGTTTCGGTAAAGGTCGCCGTATGTTCTTATACCACGAGCAATCGACGAGGCATTACCCAATTGCACGTATTGGTCATGCTCTCCACACTTTTCTCCTTGTGTTGCTGTCCTTTTTGATCCGTTTCACTCTCGAATCCTCTTCACTGCTCCTCACAGCAGTCCCCGGCGCTCTTGTCGTTAATCTGACTATGATCTGTCTCAAGAAATCCTTTTACAAAATTTTAAAAATTGTAATTTTTACATTCTAATAAACCCCTACGTCACACTTTCAATGTATTCCCCTTTTTCAGTACCACCATCCGACGTTTCTTGTGTATATAAACATCTCTTCTGCCGATTCTTACTCGCAAGAAACATTTATTCGTGCACGACGGGAAACAATTTTCCCATCTTCAGTGTGGATATCGAATTTTGTAGAGCTGATTTAATCGGTTTTCTTTCGGTGTAGGACCGTTGGGGCAGTACGCGGTGGACGACATGGTGTAGTACGCTCTATAATGTCACGATTTCGTGGAAGCGAGAAGACACCGTCGGGTGATAGATTAGGGACTAAGATTGTTGTTACCACCTCCTTCGTCTATGATGTATAAAATTAACGCAAACAAAATAAAAAATCAAGGAATTGTCATTCAAGAAAACGAAAGATCCAATCGTGCTCATGTACTATATACTATTCTCAGCCGAAGGGTATGGTGTTACGATAGAGTTGTCCTTTCTATAATACTTGATCGAACGTGTTTCCGATATACGACTGAAGTTATGTACGAGATCAAATCTCAACAGACGCACAATTCCCGAATGCCATCCGGCAATCGTCCCAGCTACGACACAACTCGATTGATGTGAAAAGGAATCAATACTACGTATTCGGGTATCCGAGGTGTAGTTTCTATAAAAAAACTTGTTTCACCTGCACTCGGAGCGATCGCCATAAGTCAAACGGCGATTTATCCTTTGTTTTTTCTATTCATTATAATCGCTGTCCCTGTTTATATATCGGCCGATTCGCTTTTTTTTCGCTTCAAACTTGAAATATTGTTCCGGTGGTTGCGATCTGCCCTCGATGGATAATATTCCTCCCTTTTTGATAACGCGATGGAGTTCCTGCCAGATTTCGCCCATGTTTCCGAGAGGATGGGCAAAACCGAAAATGAAGGCAAGGTCGAAACTGTGGTCGGGCAGCCCCGTACTGGCCGCATCGGCAATAATGGTCTTTGCGTTTGTTGCACCAGCTCCGGCAATTTTATTCTGCACATGTTTCACGGCAAAAGGATTAACATCGAAAGCGACGATGCTCCCCTCGATCCCCACAATATTGGAGGCAGGTACCGTGAAGAAACCCGGTCCGCAGCCCACTTCCAGCACCGCTTGTCCCGGCCTGAGCCCCGCAACGTGTAAGATTTTTTTTGGATTTCTTAAAAGTTCGTATAATGTTTCATGGATGAATGAAATCATGGTAAAACTTAGTTTGCCTGGTTGCCTCATGGTTCTCTCCGCAGAAAAGGGGTCACCCATTCAAGGTAAGGTCAAGTAAAAACACACCTCCCCATTGCACAAAAAGCATTTTTTCTTTTTGCTTGACCTTCAAGTAAACATAACGGCACCGCTTTGTTTTTTACCCTTCCAACCGCACCCGTTACTTCATTCGTGTCGGTTCTTGACTATATCTTACTGATACGCACCAGTCACCCATCAGGATCAAGGCCGCCATTTCTGAACAGATGATTGA
>Ga0272442_10008350_pt1 | contig 13138 bp, 9 predicted proteins | sample SSMForm2O_FD_200262 | JGI IMG/M metagenome (GOLD analysis project Ga0272442, IMG submission 200262) | Marine sediment archaeal communities from Little Sippewissett salt marsh, Falmouth, MA, United States - SSM-Form-2O | ecosystem: Environmental > Aquatic > Marine > Wetlands > Sediment ...
ACATGCAATAGGGAGCGTGAGAGACCGTCTCTTCCTTTCCAGGATGATCTCTACGGCATAAAAGGAGAGCAAAACCGCGGATACCTCGATCCCGCCGAACACCCCGCCCATACACGCCAGAACCTGGCCCGAAAGAATCAGGAGCGGCTTTTTCTTCAGAACCCCGACGGCGGCCAGGAAAAAGCAGAAATGGTGAAACAGCTCCAGGGGATAAAATGCGTTTCTGAAAAGGCAGAGAAACCAGTCCCCGTAAGGACGCTCCACACCCTTGAAGAATACCATGTAATCCTTCGGGTTTCCCGATAGAAGGGAGACCAGGTAGTGAAATCCGGCAATGATCCATGCCACCCCGCCCCCCAGTAAAAGGATCGCGAAGAAACTGAAGATAAACCATCGCCCGAAGGCCGTTTTTTCCGCATCCGGATAAAACCTCGAAAACACCTCCCGCGCGAACACGAACACAAGGGCGAAAAACCCGATCCCAAAGATCACACGGAAGATCTCCCAGGTCAGAATGATCCTCCCCCCCGTGATTTTCCAGATCCAGGCCAGGAGGGTGAAGCTGAGTTGAAAGGAAACCGGGGGATTGTCTTTTCCCGGAGTGGTATAGGGGGAGGAGTAGGAAAAGCCGTTACCGCGCTCGAACACGGACCGGTAAAACGCGGTATAGGTGGGTTGATCGGGTTGGAGAAATCCGATGTTCACGAAATCCTCCGGGGGATGGTTCCTCCAGAAGATCACGGTGAATACCGGAATAAAACAGGCCAGACAGATCAGGAGCCCGGAGGCGATGTACCATTTCCCGTTCATAAATCGCCGATTCGTGATACATGGAATTGATGAGATTTCAACTTTTAGGGGGGCTTTTGTCAAGTCGGAACACTGAACCGTCCGGCTGTGATCCTTTTTCCTTCCCTTATGTCCCTTTCGTCCCTTTGGTCCCTTGCCATTGTGTGTTGTTACAATGAGCCGAGGCCTTTTCACAGGTGGGATCGTTTATAATTCCAGTTTCCAGATCGACCGGCTTCCCCAGACGAGGAGCACCCGGGGGGCGACAAAATCGATCAGGGATACCGCAGGCCATCCCTTATCTCCCATGGGAACGGGGAACACGCGGGTCTGGACACATCGGCCGTTTTCCGGCGATATGTTAAAGATGTGAAGGCGGCTTCCGTTCAGGAACGCCAGGGTATGATCCCCGGACCATGCCATGGGAGGCATGTATTCCTCGGGGGCGAAGGAGACGTTGATTTGCATCCGGTGGAACAGGGGATCCGCGGGAAATTCACCGAGAAGGATTTCCCCGCCGGTTCGGGTATCCAGGAGGCAGACGGAGATCCGAACCTGGAGATCATGGTTCTTTTCCGTTTCTTTCCGGCGATAAAAGGCAAGGAATCTATCATCCTTCGAGAACATCAGGCGATACGATTTAATACCGAGGATCTCATCCTGTAATATCCTGGAATTGTACTGCCAGGGGAAAGGGGAGACCATGGCCAGACAATCTTCCGCCTTGATTTCACGGGAGGGGTCGCCCCGGGTGCTCGTGATCGTTATGGGAGGCTTGCCGGGGGTTGTTCGAAACGACGAGGCATACCAGTTACCCCCGGGAGAGATGAAAAAGGGTTCACGCCCCTTTTCCATGATGGAGTACGGCCCCCCCGGATTTTCCCTCAACAGGAAGTATTCCCAGGTTTCTTCCCAGTTGTTCCAGGTTTTCACCACGCAAAACCCGTTTTTGGCCTTCATGTTGATGTATGGATGTCTCGAAATGACCTTGTCCGGGGTTTTTATGGATATGTTCTCTGAGAAGCTGCCCATGTATTTGAGGATGAATTGATTGGAGGGACCGCGGCCCCCGGGGAAGAGGGTTTCCCCGATGTCGGAAAGAGGAGGGAGGGCATACCCGAGAAATGTCCCACATACCGGAAACAGATGACCGGAACCGGTACTCACCGTGAAGAATCGTCCCCCGGGATCCATGTATTGAATCCTGCCCTGAAGGTTCCGGATCTGTTTGATCCCCCCGGTTTTCCAGTCGATCTCCACGATCCTTCCCGGGGTTCCATATCTGCCCGGTCTTCCCCCTCCGTATTCCTTATCCGCCTTTTCGTCGATCGCGATGGTTGCAATTTTTGTCCTTCCCGGAATCTGGTACAAAGAGTATTTCAACCTGTAATGCCCTGCCCCGATCAGTTTGAAGAATCCCGCGGTGGGGGGCTTTTCCTTTTCTATAAGGGGACGGACGTTGTATTCCGCGGAAAGCCGGAGGGAGTTTGCAATACAAACGCAAGCGATGTAGAAAGCCAGCTGTTTCGCGATTGCAACGGCAGGGGGACGGGAAGGCCGGAAGTTCGGAATCCCCAAACCCAGCAAAACAAGGCAGATCAGGGCGATTCCCAGGTAATGGATCCAGGGATGGAAGAAATGACGCGGCAATCCCTCCACCAGGGGATTGAGGAGTCCCGTGGGATCGAGGAGGAAGCAAACAGCAGAGGTGAGGATGAGAAACACAAAGCACGACATCAAAGCGCGGTAGGGATTGTTTGAAATCGAGGAGAGGTATGCACCTGCGGAGGCGAAAAACATGGCGTAAATCAGGGGAGACAGTCCCCTGAAGGAGAGGGGATCGGGGGGGAAACTGGAGGAACCGAATACAGTGGAAATGCCGCCTTTCTTGAGGATGAATACCAGGATTCCGTCCAGAATGACCGTTAAGAGTCCCCCCATAAAAAGGGCCAGCCCCACAGCCGCACCCGCCTTTACCATCCATTGTTTTCCCCTGGAAACCGGAAATGACAGCTGCCAACCCAGGGTTCCCATTTTACGTTCCTGGGTAACCGCGCTCGAACCGGCCAGGAGGGGGAATATCAAAAAGAGGCAGGGAACAACGAAGAAGTAGTGGATAAACTGGGACAGTGCTCCAGTTGTGAGGAGCTTTCCATAAAGGGGGCGATTGCCGGAAAGGCCCAGCAGGAACGCGATCCCCCATACCCCGCAAACAGCCAGTGCGAAAAGGATGTTTCCCCTCTGGAGACGAATCTCCTTTCTGAAAAGGACCCGGATCATTTCACTCCCACCTCCAGCTGCATGAATTTCCTCCGCGCCAGGAGGTATGTGGTTACGTTCCAGATAAGAAGGGGAATCCAGGCAGGGATTATGAGCGAATACAACGAGAATTTCCCTCCAGATGCGGGTTCGGGTATCATCGATACGAAAAAAAGCCACACAACCACGATAAATGCCGTGGATGTGACGGCCGCCCAGAACGCCGTGTGGGTCTTCCGGATGGTAAGGGCCATGAAAGGGCCCGCGCAAAACGCCGAACCATACGACATGATGAAAAAGAAAAGGAAACCCGCCTCATATGTCTCCAGTGGCCAGTGCAAGCGTCGACCGCAATACTCGATGAGTTCATTTCGCAAAAATATCATGCAGAAAACCGACAGGAGAAGAAAGGGGATGAAAATCGCGAAGGCCAGAATCCCCATCTTTTCCCGCCACACGCGTTTTCTCTCAATCGGCTGCGACAACAGCCTTTCCATGGTCCCGCATTCGAACTCCACCCCGAACACGATCGCTCCCATGAGAAACGAGGCGATCAGCTGGGTAAACCAGCTCAGGAGAAATCCCTTTTCGATATCGTATATCACCCACAACGAAAGGATGATCATGATCGCCGGGATCCAGGCCGTCACCAGGGGACGGAATTCCTTTTCGAGCCGGACCCTCATTTCCCGCCGCCTTTCAGGGATGCCGCGGCAATGAATATCTCCTCAAGGGAGAGCGGCTCCTCCTTCATGGATTCGGGGGACAGGGATGAAAGACGCTCCATCAGCTTGTCCGAGCGGTTCCCGGTCACGATTTCCACTTCCCGCCCCTCCCGGGTTTTGGAGAGGATGCCGGGTCCCTCGATCTCCGGAGGCTCGCCCGGAAATCGGAGCATGATCTTGCGAAATTTCTCCCTGGCAGTCTCCGCCTCCAGGGTCAGGATATCCTTTCCACGATCGATCACGGTAAACTCATCGATCAGGCCCTCGAATTCCGCGATCAAATGCGTGGATACGAACACGGTGCGGTTTTCCGGATCCCCCTCCTGGAATGCCCCGATCACGGTTCTGATAAACTCCCTCCTGACGATGGGATCGAGGCCGGATGTGGGTTCGTCCAGAAGCAATAGATCCGGCTGGGGGCAAACCGCGCAAAGGAGCGAAAGCTGGGCCTTCATGCCCCGGGAAAGGGAAGCGACCTTTTTGTTCGGATCCAGATCGAACCGCTCGAGCAGATCCGCCTCGATCTCACGGTTCCATAGATCCCGGAAAGAGGCCGTGTAATCCAGGATTTCGCGAACCGACATCCAGGGATAAAACGCCACCTGTTCGGGAACGTATGTGAGGCGGGATTTCACCCCCTCCTCGTTTTTCGCCGGATCCATCCCGAAAACGCCGATCCCGCCTTTGTGGGGACGGAGGAGGTTCAGGAGGCATTTTATCGTGGTGGTTTTGCCAGCCCCGTTGCGACCGAAAAACCCGAAACAGCTCCCCCGGGGAACCCGAAGGTTCAGGTCCCTCACCGCCTCGGTGTCGCCGAATGAACGGTAAAGGTTCGAAACCTCGATGGCATATGTGGAATCGTTCATATCCCGCTCCTTTTCTTCTCGAACTCATCGAACCGCTTTTTCACCAGGGAGAGAAGTTCGTGTCGATCGACCCGGAAGTGATGGGCCTGGACGATTGCGGCATCCACGGCCCGCGAGAGGATTTCCCGCCTTGCCTCTTTCCCGAAGGGGGAGCCCTGTTTCGAGAGAAACACGCCCTTTCCCCTTATGGTTTCCACCACCCCCTCGTGTTCGAGCTGGGAATAGGCCTTTGCCGCGGTATTGCGGTTTATGCGGAGTTTTTCCGCCAGTGTGCGGATCGAGGGGAGGGCCTCTCCCGTCCGGATCTCCCCCATGGCGGCGGAATACTTCACCTGGCCTGCGATCTGGAGGTAGGCCGGAACTCCCGATTTAAAATCAAGTTCAGTAAACATGGCGTTTTTCATCCTGTAAACTGTCATACCAATATATGACAGTATGACGCCATGTCAAGGCCTTTTTTTCGTTTTGTTGAAAAAAATGAAGGATGGCATTTTCGGAAATATTTCTGAGAAGAAAGAGGAAAGGCCCCGGCTGGAGAGCCGGGGCCTTTTTGGGGTCGGATTTGTTTGAGGGGGCTACTTTTTCGGGGTTGTCACGGTTGCGATGTTGGAGTAGCCGGAATCTCCGGAGGAGTTGGTGGCCTTGATCTGGTATTCATAGGTGGTTCCCTTTCTCACTCCGTTGTCGCTGTAGGATGTTGTGTTTGCGGGAAGGGTTTCGATGACCGTCCATGATGGTTCCACATCCCGTTTCCGCTCGAGTACGAAACTGTCTTCGTTGTCTGAATTATCGCTCCAGGAAAGATCCACCTGGGTGGTGGAAACGGCCGTGGCCTGAAGATTGCCCGGAGCTGCAGGAACGTCCCCGCCCGGAGTCGGTGTCGGTGTGGGAGTGGGCGTTGGTGTGTCCGTGGGGGTTGGTTCCGGTGTGGGAGTGGGTGTCGGAGTGGGGCCGCCGCCGCCGCAATGGATGTACATGTGATCGATGTTGATGGTATCCAGGGTGCTTTCTCTTTTCTCATGGTCCGTATCAATAACCGATATGGTGATGTCTCCGGTTATGCCGTAGGGAAGTGCGAATGACTGATACACGTCGTCATCCGTGGTTTTCGTGACGGTGAGCATCAAAACGTCGCCGCTGCCCGCGTTATAAAAGAAGTCGAAGCTGTCGGGACCGCCTCCATCCTTCCAGGCATCGATGTAGAAGGTGGCATCGCCGCTGTTGGAGATGGATATGGTCCAGGAGTGCTCCACCTTGGAACGGAGTCCGGAATAGATCTCGGTGATGGATTCGGAAATGTCGTTCTGGGTCTGGGTATCCAGATATGAGCCGCTGACCGCGCCGAAGGTGTTGTTTTCCGAGGAAGCCACGAAGTCGCCCGGCTCCGGAGTTGGGGTGGGGGTCGGGGTATCCGTCGGCTCCGGAGTGGGAGTTGGAGTGGGGGTGTCTGTAGGAGTAGGAGTCGGAGTATCGGTTGGGGTCGGAGTGGGTGTGGGTCCGCCGATAAAGCTCTGGCCGTTGTTGATATTGCCCATGGTGTTCTGGGCGGGGCCCTGCCATGTGAAATCCGCATAGGAATTGCCGGTTCCGGCGAGCTGGAGAGTATAGCCGACCGGACTGTCGGAGGGTTCCATGACCCCGATATCAGTGGATTGCATCCCTGCGGCGGGTCCGTCGGTTCCGTTGAAGGTTCCTTCATAGCTGAGGAACTGGACCACCTCATTTTGGGGATCGACCAGGGCCATGCCGTCTGGGGAGCCGTTCTGGAGGTCAGGGATCTCGAACCAGATAACGCCGTAGCCGTTTTCCTGATCGGGGATAATCCCGGTGCAGTCCTTTGTGGTGAAATAGGTGCCGTTGTAGCCGTTATAACCGTAGATTTTCCAGCCGGCCAGGTTCGTACCCGCGGGTCCTGCGAGTTCGACGCCTTCCTGGGTGTCATAGCTGTCATTATCGTAATGGATTTCATTGATGAACACATCGCCTCCGGGGCCGGGTGTGGGAGTGGGTGTGGGAGTGGGGGTCGGACCGCCGTTCAGGGAGAAGTTAATGCCGTTGACCTGGAAATAGGAAGAACCATCCGAAACGCAGTAAACAAAGGGATTCCCGCTGAAATGGTCGAGCGGTGTATCGAAGCGATAGGAACCGATATTGTCGAGCCGGTCGATGGCCTCCTGATGGGGATGTCCGTAGGAGTTGCCGATTCCATAGGAGAAGACGTGGGCTTCGGGGAGGATGTAATCGAGGAAGGCCTGATTGGATGCGTTTCTGCTTCCGTGGTGATCCACCTGGTACACATCCACGTCCCCGGCGAGAGCGCCCTTGGGGGCCTCGTAGGAGTCTTCGAGGTCGCCTCCGAAGAAGCACTCGAAGGTTCCGAACTCGAGGAGATAGATGATGCCGTTATTATTTTCGTCGCTGGATGTTCCGGAACCGCCGCGTCCGAGGTAGGTCATGATGGCGGTGCCCAGGGAGAAGGTGTCGGGAGGTGTTCTCAGGTTGATTCCGGATGATCCGAAATAGGCGTTATAGTCGTCAAAAGCGGTGGAGGAGTAGGTGCCTTCGCGATCATAGGAGGCGATCAGGGCGCCCGGATACTGGGCATGGAACTCGTCCAGGGCCTTGAGATGATCCGAATGGAAATGCGTGACCATGATATAATCGAGTTGGTTGTCGGCGAAGCCGTTGGTCACGGCGTGGTTCATGGCGGCTTCGATCGGTGTGGAATCGTCGGATGGCCCGCCGTCAACGAGGCACGTGGTGCCGTCTGGCCCGACGATGAGGGTGGCGTCCCCCTGGCCGACATCCACAAAGTAGATGTGCAGCTGGCCGTCGCCGACCCCGAGGCAGAGCGTTGCCGCCATCAGGAACAGTGCGCATACGAGATACTTTTTCATGGTTCTCCCTCCCTGTACTTAGATATGGGGAGTAATTGAAAAGGTTGCTCCCGGTAACTCTCTTATAACGATTTTACCCAATATCCCTGACAAAACTTACAAAAGGAGATTTATTACCATCATCCGTCTTTCTTTTTGTCAAGAGCGAAAAGGACTTTAAAAAAAAACAATTATTTTTTTTGATCCCTAGATTCCCCATGATGGATGTGTGAAAATTACCCTCATTTTTGGGTTGACAGGGGCAAGGGGGGAGGATTAGGTTCCCCATTTGTCATTCAGTTTGTTAGAGCAAAACCCTAATAAGGATAAAAATCATGCACGCGATTGTAAGAACGGGCGGCAAACAATACCGGGTTACGGAAGGCGATCTCATCAAGGTGGAAAAGCTCGAGGGCGAAGTCGGTTCCGAGGTGATTCTCGAGGATGTCCTGATGGTGGGAGAGGGGGAGAAGACCCAGATCGGCTCTCCCAGCCTCGAGGGCGTCCGGGTCAAGGGCGAGATCGTGGACCAGGCCCGGGCCAAAAAGATCGTGGTTTACAGGTTCAAAAAGCGCAAGGGCTATGCCAAAAAGCAGGGACATCGCCAGCCGTACACGGCCATCCGGGTGAAGGAAATCCTGGGGCCGGGCGGGAAAAAGACCAGGCGGGCAAAGAAAAAAACCGAAACCCCGGAACAGAAAGAGGAAAAGGAGTAACATACCATGGCACATAAAAAGGGAGTCGGAGCGACCAGGAACGGCCGGGACAGCCAGGGCCAGAGGCTCGGTTGCAAGGCCTTTGACGGCCAGCTGGTCACCGGCGGCAGCATCCTGGTGCGCCAGCGGGGAAACCGGTTCTATCCGGGCCATAACGTTGGTCAGGGCAAGGATTTTACCCTGTTCGCCAAGATCCCCGGTCGGGTGGAGTATACCAGCTGGGGCCGCGACAAGCGCATGATCAGCATTATCCCCGCTGAATAAGCGCTTCTATAAAGAGATTATAGCATCATAAAAAACGGGCCGGCGAGAGCGATTCGCCGGGTCCGTTTTTTTTATGCCCGCACTTGATCGTTGACCGCCGGGTTTCCGTTGTGAGATATCGCGCTTCAAAAGGATGGTTTTATCATGAAGGGAAGCGAATTACGCAAAATCTTCATCGAGTTTTTCAGGGAGCGGGAGCATAAGTACGTGTCCAGCTCGCCCCTGGCGCCCCCGGACGATCCCACCATGCTTTTTACATCCGCCGGCATGGTTCAGTTCAAACCCTTTTATGCCGGGGAGCTCGATCCCCTTCCCTATACCCGGGCCTGTTCGGTTCAGAAATGCCTCAGGGCCGGAGGCAAGGATTCCGACCTGGAAAACGTGGGTCGCACCCTCCGGCACCACACCTTTTTCGAAATGCTCGGGAACTTCTCCTTCGGCGATTACTTCAAGAGGGGGGCCATCAGCTGGGGATGGCAGTTTGTCACGGAAATCATGAAACTGCCGGAGGAAAGGCTCTGGGTTTCCACATACGAGGATGATCCCGAGGCGGCCGGCATCTGGGAAAAGGAGCAGGGCATCCCCCGATCCCGCATCATCCCTTTGAACGCAAAGGAAAACTTCTGGGGTCCGGCCGGCGATACCGGGGCGTGCGGGCCCTGTTCTGAAATCCTCTTTTTCATGGGTACGGACAAGGAACTCGCCCTGGCCGGAAAACAGGATGTCCCCACCATCGCCCGTCGGGTGGTCGAGGAGGGGGACCTGTTTTTCGAGATCTGGAACATGGTGTTTCCCCAGTTCGATCAGAAGCGGGACGGCTCCCGCCCTCCCCTCAAAAACCGCGGCATCGACACGGGCGCCGGACTCGAACGCATGATCACGGCCAAAAATTTCATCGATACCGGGGGCGGGATCGGCACCCCTTATGAAACCGATCTCATGGCGGATATCATCCGGGCCGCGAGCGAAATCACCGGCCTCGAGTATATCCGCCGTTTCCAGCCCCTCGAGGGACGCGATCCGGAACTCGTATCCCGCACCCGCCTGGGATTGAACGCCATAGCGGATCACGTCCGGGCCCTGGTGTTCGCCCTTTCCGAGGGCATCATGCCCTCGAACGAGGGACGCGGATACGTGCTCCGCCGCATCCAGCGTCGCGCCCTCAGATTCGCCCACCTCCTGGGGGTGGGAGATCCCTTCATGTACAAACTGGTGGATCCCGTGATCGACGCCATGGGGGATGCCTATCCCGAGATCGCGGAACACCCGGATCATGTGAAAAAGGTGATCCGACTCGAAGAGGAATCGTTTCTCCGCACCCTGAGTCAGGGAGAGGCCATCCTGGGGCAGCTCATCGGGGAGGCCGGGGATAAAGGCAGGAAAACCATCTCCGGAGAGGATGTGTTCAAGCTCCATGCAACCTATGGTTTCCCCGTGGAACTCACCGACGAAGTGGCACGGGATGCAGGGCTTTCGATCGATCGTCCCGGGTACGATCAGGCCATGGAGAAGCACCGCCTGGAGGCCCGGAAATCCTGGAAAGGGGCTGATCTGGACGAAAATGCGGAACTCCTGGACGACGTGTTCGAAACACACGGCCCCACAACATTTCTGAGGGATGACGCGGGCGGCAATCCCCTGTTCGAAAGTGAATCGAAAATCCTGGCCATTGTCAAAGACGGGGAACGTGTGGATCAGGCATCCGAGGGCGATGAAGTTGGGATTATACTGAACAAGACCTGTTTTTACGGCGAATCCGGGGGACAGATTGGAGACACCGGCTCGATCGTGGTTTCAGGGGACTCCCCGGGGAAGATTGCCATTAGCGATACCGGGAAAACCCCCTCCGGGCTTCATGTCCATAAAGGGATTGTGAAATCCGGAGCTCTGAAGGTGGGGGATTCTGTTCGAGCTTCCATTGACAGGGAAAGGCGCCTTTCCGTGATGAGGAATCATACAGCCACCCACCTGTTGCAAAAGGCACTCAAAACCGTCGCGGGGGGGCATATTTCCCAGCAGGGCTCTTCCGTGACACCGGATTTGCTCCGATTCGATTTCAGCAATCCGGAACCCCTCACCCCGGATCAGATCGAAGAGCTGGAGCGAATCGTGCAAAGGGAGATCCTGAAAGACATCCCCCTCGAGATCCGGGAAATGCCCCTCGAGGAGGCGAAAAAACTGGGGGCCATCGCGCCGTTTGGCGAAAAATACGGGGCCGTGGTACGGGTTGTCCGGATCGGTGATTTCAGCCTGGAATTCTGCGGGGGAACACATTGCCCGCGAACCTGCTGGATCGGGACGTTCGCGATCGCGGGAGAATCCTCCATCGCCTCCGGTGTGAGGAGGATCGAGGCGCGAACCGGTCTCGGGGCCTTCGAGGCCGGATCCAGGGCTCGCCGCACGGTTTCTGATTTGTGCCGGACACTTTCAACGTCACCTTCCGAGATCGTATCCCGGGTGGAAAAACTCCTCTCCGAGCTGAAGGAGCTGAAAAAGGAGACAAGCGCCCTCCGCAGGGAAAAGGCGGCTGGCGGGATCGGGGAGGCCGCCCCCTCGATAAGGGAAATTAAAGGGGTCAAACTCCTGGTTCATCGAACCGGGGGGCTTCCCGTGAACGAGCTGCGAAACCTTGCGGATACCCTGGCCTCGAAGATCAAAGACGGCGTTGTTTTCATCGGCAACACGGAGGAATCCAAGGTGAACCTGGTATGCAAAGTCACGGGCAATGCCCTGGGCCGGGTTTCCGCTGGAAAAGTCATTCGCGAGATCGCCAAAATCGTGGGCGGGGGCGGGGGCGGCAGGGACGACATGGCCCAGGCGGGGGGCAAAAATCCCGAAAAACTCCCCGAAGCCCTCGAAGCCGTGGAATCCGCCATCGAAAGGATGCTGTCTTAGAAAGGGAGATTTGCCATGGATATCAAGCTGGAAAAAAACCCTGGAGAGGATCGCCTCCAAGAACTGGGAGTGAAATCCTGGCCCATCTGGGAAAAAGAGGTTTCCGAGTTCCCCTGGCACTACGATGCCGGGGAAACATGTTACATCCTCGAGGGAAAGGTCACTGTCACGCCCGAGGGCGGCGATCCCGTCGAGATCCAGGCCGGGGACCTGGTCGTCTTCCCCGGGGGAATGTCCTGCACCTGGAAAATCACGAGTCCCATCAGGAAACACTACCGGTTCGGATAATTCCGAAATCAGCCTGTTCCCCTGAATTCCCGGCATGGGATGCGGCATGGAGATTTTTAAAAAAATACATCCCGCCCTGGCCGTTTTTTTTCTCGGCATCCTGGTTTTTATCCCCTCGCTCAACTTTGATTTCGTGTATGACGACCTGGTGGAGATCCGCCAGTACGAGGAGCTTTTCACAAAAGGCCCCTGGTACAGGGTATTTGCGACCGCCCAGGCCCGTCGTTACAGGCCGGTGAAGCACCTGTCTCTGAATATCGATTACGCCCTTTGGAAATGGCGGCCCGCCGGGTTTCATTTGACCAACCTCCTCCTTCACGGCGCGGTTTGCGCCCTTTTGTATTTTTTCCTTTTCCGGGTCAGCTCCTCCCGGTCTGGCTCCTTTCTGGGGGCGGCCTGGTTCGCGCTCCATCCCGTTCATACCGAGTCCGTGGCGTGGATATCCGCACGGGGGTCCATGCTGGCCGGAGTGGGGGTTTCAGGGTTTCTCCTTTTTTACCTCAGATGGAGGGAAAAGGGAAGGCCGCGCGATATAATAGTGGCCGGGCTTTTCGCCCTGCTGGGATATTTCGGAAAGGAAAACGCCCTTATGGCGATCCCGGCGCTTGCCCTTGTCGAGATTTATGTTTCCCCTTCTCACCAGATTAAAAATTTGAAAAACCCGCGGTTCCGGATCGGGATGGCCGTGGCAATTTTTCCGGCCATCCTTTATCTGGGGCTCCGGATGTTTCTTTTGAGGGGATTCGCCCTCGAGGCGAGGGAGGGCGGCTTCGCAATGTGGCTGGCAACCCTGCCCGAGATCCTTGTTCGCTATTTCGGCAAAACCATATACCCCGCAACCATGACCGTGGAATATCCCGCAATCGGGGGGGGATTCGGGTTATTCTTCTGGGGTTCAACGTTTTTCTGCCTCCTTGCGATTTTATCCCTCGGTGTGAGAAATCCTGCCTTCAGACCCTGGAAACTGTTTCTGGCATGGTTTTTCATCTTCCTTATACCCGTTCTCGGGATCGTGGCGATCAACCAGCAGATGGCCGACCGGTTTCTTTACCTCCCGAGCATGGCGGGGGCCTTTTTTGTCGCGTGTTTATGGAAAAAGATCACTGAAGAAAAACCCGGATGGAAAAAGATGTTTCTGACCGTGTGGGGTGCTTTGCTCTTCTTTTTTGTACTGAGAATCCTTTTTTACCTCCCCGTGTGGAAGAACGAGCAGTCGCTCTGGACATATACCGTAAAGGTCAATCCGGGATCATACAGGGCGTGGAACAACCTGGCGGCCCTCGATAATAATGGTGGCCGTTTCTCCCGCGGCCTCGAAAGGGCGGAAAAATCACTCCGGATCAAACCCGATCATATCGAGGCCATGGTGTCGCAGGCTTATGCTTTGGACCGTCTCGGGAGGAAAGGGGAGGCGGAGGAGGTTTACCGGAAGGCCGCCGCCATGAATCCCGCATATACCC
>Ga0272442_10008352_pt1 | contig 13131 bp, 9 predicted proteins | sample SSMForm2O_FD_200262 | JGI IMG/M metagenome (GOLD analysis project Ga0272442, IMG submission 200262) | Marine sediment archaeal communities from Little Sippewissett salt marsh, Falmouth, MA, United States - SSM-Form-2O | ecosystem: Environmental > Aquatic > Marine > Wetlands > Sediment ...
TCTGCGTCTTTTTATAAAGTTCAAGAAATGCCAAAAGCGCGTAGGGATCTGAACTGGATGTGTGTTCTTGCAGTTCCACCTTATCTTTTGAATTTCTGTCCATAGATCCTAATCCTATGCCAGACACAATGTTATCAGCCATCTCCAACATGAATCGATCGCCGGTTAAGCGAAAAACTAGGCTGTAGGCCCAAAAATCCATTGGCACTGCTGGAATGGGCTTGAAGACCATTCCTTTAAATCCGTAATCACCGCCTTTGCTACAAACGTATCCTTCCAGGCTAGTACCATCGGTAAACATGGGAATCCACGAATTATCTTCTCTGCGGTAGGCCTTTTTGCCCCGGGCAACAAGTTCTTCAAAGGCCCATTTGGTAAATTCCTCACCGTCAGAACCCAAAAACTCCCCCAGCAATAACTGGCATATCGAATAATTGGTCACAACGCTGTAAGGTATACCTGGAGCAGACATTAGATATCCAATTATCCGCTGGCGACCTGCTTCATTACCAATCTCCGGATGACTGGGGAAAAGAGTACCTTCCAGAACAAGGTGCCCTTTGAAATCATCGCTAAACTGCCTCTGAGCATAATTAAAAGTCCTTCCAAAAGCCCAATATATTGGTTTATTGTACAGATTACCAGAGATCCCAACACCTGTCTTTCTTGTCTCGACATACCGATGAGCCAATCGTTTACTCCATATCAGAGGTTCCCTGGCTCCACTAAGCCTAGAAAGCACGCCGCCCGCGTAGAATAAATCGCTTCCAGTGTTGAAAAAGGAATGACTCGCTGCATGTTTGCTTCTGAAGAACACCGGGCCGCCAATATACTCGTGACTCCAAGGCGTTTCCAAGTCCTCATTGAAGCCCCCAATCCTATCCATGTCGAGATTCCGCCAGTCCAGAATATGAGCCGACCAAAAGGATTCAATGAATTCTTTTGTCTTCTCCGAATCTACGCGCCACATAAGTTCATAGTAGGGATAATGGATTTTGAGTGAAGTGCCAGCTGCGGCATAGATGCTATCCGCTTGAGCATCATATGCAGATGCTATCCCCCAATACAACAACCCGTTAGGACTGCGCAGGTTTTCAAACGCATACTCAATCGCCTCCATCGCTGCCTGCTTGTATTTGGGGTCGCCGGTTATCTTGGTGAGACCATCCAACGTGCGGAATAGATTCTGCTGGCTTGCCAGATTAGAAAGAATCCACCTGTCACCGTTAGGAGCTATCCACTTCACCGGCTCGTGGGTGTGGATGTTTAAGCCGTCGACGAATAAAGGGGTATGTTTGGGGCCGTAGGTATCTTTACCGTATTTAAGCACGTTGTTGGCAAACGTGCGGACAGCGTCGAGGTACTTGGACTTCTCATCCGCACATGCATCCCCCACACACAAAGCCATGAGACAGATAAATACCCGGGCAATCACAGAAACGGGATGTGGGCGATATCGACCTCTCATAACATATTCTCGCCGTAGTGTACCAAAACCGCGCGCGGAGGTCAATTCCTAAGTCGCCCAATGAGAAGCCGCGTAAAGGCAAACCACATCTTCAAACATAAAAAAAGGCAGCGGTTGCATACTGTTTACCGCTGCCCGAAGAACTTTTCAGAGTCCGGCTCGCCTTAGAGGCTGACCAGTGCGATCTCGGCCCAGTAGCCGGCCTCGTTGGTCCAGCCGGTCGGCTGGTTGATCAGTTCGAGCGTGACGGTCTTGCCCGCATAATCGGACAAGTCGATCTTGGTCTGCATCCAACCGTCCGGGGCGGTTTCCTTTCCGACCAGCTTGCGCGCGACCTGCTTGCCGTTGACCGCGACGAGCAGGGCCCAGTCCCCATTCGGATGGTGCCCGACGGTCAGTCGCAAAATGGTGTCCTTGCCGGCCGGGAGCTTAAGCTCGCGAGAAAGCTGACAACCCGTCCGTCGGTCGAGCGGATGCGTCACCAGCACGTTGTTCCTGCCCAACGCCTGCTCGTGCAAACCCGGATTCATCTCGTGCCCGCAACTGGCGACCTTCCAGCCCGGCGCGAATTGTGCGACATCCTCGGAAATGTCCTCGCCGGCGATGGCCGTGATCTTGGCCATTTCTTTTTCAGAAAACCGGCTGTTGGCGATAGGCCCGGGCTCCCAGCATTGCTCGAACCCGCTCGGTTCGGGCTTTTGTATCGGAACGACGAACACCTCCCGGCCGTCGGCGTCCGTTTCCACATGCCCGCCCGCCCGTTTGACGGACTGGCGAACGAGTTTCTTACTGACTTCCACGAGCATCGGAAAGTTATACGGTGTATGGCTGAACTTCCCTTCCGGATCCAGCGCCGAGGTGAACTTCTCCGGCAGATTCTTGAAACCGATCGTCGTAAAGAGAATGCCGCCGGAATTCGAGGGATTGCAATCGGAGTCCTGGCCGCAGCGCGTCGAGATGACAATCGTCTGATCCGGATCGCCCTTGCCGTAGAGCAGGCCCATAACGATGTAGGCCCCGTTGATCTTGGCGTCGATGTTGAAATCCATGTTCTCCTGGTCTTTGTTGCAGGAAAAGCGCCGATAGGCCGGATTATCCTGATACTTGGCCTCGATAAGCTCCCAGGTCTTCTGCCAATTGTCGGGATATAGCCCGTACCAGGCGAGCACGTCGCGAATGCACTCGGCGTACTGGCTGTCTTGCGGGATACACTCGAGGCCTGCACGAACGATCGTCTCCATGTCCTTCTCGAAGAACGCTTCGGCATACATTCCGCCGACGAACTGGCCGCCGTAGAGTCCGTCGCCGTAGTTCATCAGCCGGCCGAACGTCTCGCCGAGCCGGATCGCCACATTCGGCATGCCCGGCGCAATCAGGCCGGCATAGTCGGCCTCAATCTGGTAGTCGATATCGTCGGCATGTGTGTTGAACTCCGGGTGCCCGGAATCGGGCGGCGCGATGCCCCGGCGCAGAAGCGACCGGCCCGCGTTGTTGGCGTGCCACAGCGGATAGCCGCTGTTGGCGAAGTCGATTCCCGCCTGGCGAATTGACACGTCCATACCGTACAATTCCAGCGTCCGCAGGAAGGTCATCTCGACGTAGATGTCATCCTGCCGGAACTGGTTAATCAGTTCCGGTTTCCAGGCGGGCATTTTATCGGCTGGAATGATTTCGCCCTTATATTTAAATTCCGTCGGTCCGCCCCAGCCGACGCCGGCCATCTGCCCGATCCAGCCGGCCTTCATCTTATCGACATAATCCTCGACAGTGATCCGCCGGACGGGTGCGGCACCGAAACGAAGACCGCCGGAGTCTTCAGACCGGCACCCGGTCATAAACATGGCGCACAGGCCAACAATAATGAGAATTGGTGTTACAATTTTCGACATTTCTGTACCTCCCTTGTTTGTCTCCATGTCACATGAAAAGGATTCTCTAACCGGTCATTATATACCTTCCTGACATGTAAAAAACAAGTTTTTTCGTCACATTGTATGGAAAATCCGGCGCGATATGATAATTATATGGACTGTGGGTTTGCAATGGCTCACTGAACGGGTATAATGCCAATGGATCACGAGTACTTCAATACGATGTAAACGTTAAAATAGGGTATATGGAGCAGCTATTCGATATGCCTCATAACAGAATACGATTGATCGTCTTTGTTGTCGCGGCTGTCATGGTCCCGTCCACCGTCTTCTCGACAGAGGGGGACGACAGGATCCTACAGGCCGTGGCCGAAACGAAAAAGCTCATCGACCACGACCAGATCAACGCGGCGCAGGACATCTTTGACGAGCTCCAGGCGGACTTTCCGAAAATCGTCCGACCGGATTTGGACCTCTTCATTCAGGGCGAGATGCATTACGGCAAGAACAGGTATTCCAAAGCGGTGAAAAGTTTTGAAAAACTCCTCACAGAATATCCCAGAACCTCATTGAGTGAAGCCGCTTTAGATCGAGAGTTTACCATCGCCAAGGCCTATTTGGCGGGACGGAAAAAGACGGTCTTCGGATTCATCAAGCTCAAAGGCTACGCCGAGGGCGTCAGGATCATGGAGAAGATTACCGACCGGGTCGGTCTCGATTCAACCCGGGGCACGGAGGCGTCTTTGGCCGTGGCGAAGAATTACGAACAAAGGGAACTCTATAACGAAGCCTATCTCAAGTGGTGGGAGATATCGCTGGAATGGGATCATGGTCCGGTGGGCAAGGAGGCGCTGCTCGGAATGGCTCGGAGCAAACTTGAGGCCTACAAACAACAACCCGAGTATAAGCGACACCTGTTTGACACCTCGGGTTTGAATACGGCCAAGAGCTGCTATGCTCGATTCAAATTACTCTATCCCGTAGACGCCAGGCAGTTCGACGTGGACCGGATCGTTGAAAAAATAGACGAACAATTAGCCTATAAGCAGCTCAGTATCGGCCAATATTACCAGTCCACCGGACACGACAAAGCCGCCAATCTGTATTACCGGATGGTGGTGAACGACTGGCCCGACACGCAGGCGGCCCAAACGGCAAAGGAACAGCTGGCCGATCATCCGGATACCGAAAGCAACCATCAAACACCCCCTGAGAAATGAACAAAGGAATGCTCAACCTTCGATACACGATACTCGACGCTCGATACGCGATGCTCGATAATCGAGAATCGAGAATACCGCTCAGGTTATATATGCACTTTTGGATATGTCTATGCGGCCTCACTCTGAGCGGATGTTCCGGGATGTTCGGCTACTCCAACACGTCGCTCTTTCCGGAGAACGTCCGCAGCGTCTCGCTGAAGATGTTCGACAATCAGAGCTTTCGCCGGGGCGTGGAATACGCCCTTTCCGACGCCCTGGCCAAACGCATCGAGGTCGAAACGCCATACAAGATCGTCTCCGACGCCGATCGCGCGGATACCGTCATGAGCGGCCAAATCATTTCGATCTCGGAATACGCGCTGAGCACCGACCGGGACATCGGCAGCATTCTGGAAAAAGAAGTGGAACTGCGCGCCGTGGTGGACTGGAAGAATCTCAAGACGGGCCAACTGCTGATCGACCATCAGGAAGTCCACGCGTCGGCAAGCTATTCCCCGTACCAAATGCAGGACTTTAAGTATGCCTCCTCGCTGGCGGCAAACAATCTGGCACGAAAGATCGTAGAACTGATGGAAAGGAAATGGTAGAGGCGTGACGTAAATCACGCAAAGCCAACTATATCATTATGGATAACAACCAAGACAAAAAGCCGACATTGCCCCGCCGGGGGCCCCAAAACCGACCGGGCAAAAAGCCCCCCCTGCCACGTTATAGTCGAGGGCCGCTGAGCTATATCTTCCTCGCGATTGCGATCATCACCGCGACGGTGATGCTCGGACGATGGCAGAAAATCGACAAGATCACGTGGAGCGAATTCGTCAACCACGTCGAAACCGGGCACGTCGAGACCGTCACGGTCAAGGAAACCGAAGTCTCCGGGGAATTCAAACTGGATTATCTGGGCGCTCAGCCGGACAAAAACAAAAGATTCGTCGTCAACTACAATCCGGATGTGGATGGGGAATGGCTCGGGCAGTTGCTCAAAGACCATCCGGAAGTCCAGAATGACAGGGCGCCGCAGCGGATCTGGCTTCTTCTGCTGATGCAGTGGGTTTTGCCGTTGGTTCTTTTGATCGGATTTTTCTACTTTATCATCGGCCGGAACCTTCGCGGCGGGGCCGGCGGCATGTTGATGTCCTTCGGGCGAAGCAAACACCGCCTGGCGGGAAAAGACAAGGTCCGAGTGACATTCGAGGACGTCGCCGGCGTCGAAGAGGCCAAGGATGAGGTCGCCGAGATCATCGAGTTTTTGAAGAATCCGCGAAAATTCCAGCGTTTGGGCGGCCGCATCCCGCGCGGCGTCCTGCTAATCGGCCCGCCCGGCTGCGGAAAGACATTACTGGCCAAGGCCATCGCCGGCCAGGCGGACGTGCCGTTCTTCAGCATCTCCGGCAGCGATTTCGTGGAAATGTTCGTCGGCGTCGGGGCCTCCCGCGTGCGCGATCTGTTCAAACAGGCCAAAGAGAACTCCCCCTGCATCATCTTCCTCGATGAAGTCGATGCCATCGGGCGAAAACGCGGGGCCGGTTTCGTCGGCGGCGGACACGACGAGCGCGAACAAACACTAAACGCAATCCTGGTCGAGATGGACGGCTTTGATACGAACGATCAGGTCATTGTGATCGCGGCGACGAATCGTGCCGACATCCTGGACCACGCGCTGACGCGCCCGGGACGGTTCGACCGGCAAATCTTTATCCCCCTGCCGGACCTGAAAGGCCGCGTCGAGATCTTGCGCGTTCACGCTAAAAAAGTCAAGATCGGGCCCAACACCAGTCTGGAGAGACTGGCGCGCGGGACACCGATGTTCAGCGGCGCGGATCTGGCGGCGATTATTAACGAAGCGGCGCTGGCCGCGACGATGGCCAACAAAGACCATATTGAGATGGCGGACCTGGAAGAGGCAAGGGATAAGGTCCGATGGGGAAGAGCCAAGAAAAGCCGGGTCATCGACCAGAAGGAAAAGGAAATCACCGCCTATCATGAGGCCGGCCATACCCTCGTGCAATCGATGCTGGAAGATGCCGATCCGCTGCACAAGGTGAGCATCATTCCTCGCGGCCCCATGGGCGGCGCGACGTTTGCCCTGCCGGAGAAAGACCGGACGATCTTCACAAAAAGATATTGTATGGCCCTTTTACAGGTATGCTTTGGCGGGCGAATCGCTGAAGAAATGTTCTGCGACGACGTCTCCAGCGGCGCACAAAATGATATTCAAACCGCCACCAATATTGCCAAACAAATGGTCCTCACCTGGGGCATGAGCCACGCGCTCGGCCCGATCAGCTATGGGCCGGATATGGGGATTAAGGATCTTGTGTACGCGATGCCGTCCGAGAGAGAATATTCCGAAAAAACGGCTGAAGCGATCGACGGCGAGGTCAAAAAAGTCACCGATGAGGCCTATACCAAAGCGAAGGAACTCATTGAAACAAACAAAGACAAACTCGAAGGGATTGCCAAAGCCCTCCTGAAATACGAAACGCTTGATGCCGACGAGGTGCAACTGATCCTGGATGGCGGCTTCCCCGACAAGCCCACCGTGTCTGATTTGCTGGCCGCCGAGCAGGCCAAAAGCGAGCCGTCGAAATCCGAGACCGAGCAACCACAGGAACCATCGGCCGAGTAATCCTCGTCTACCCGGATGACCTCGAAGCATCAATGCGGATAGGAGACCTTACGATGCTCAAAGATACATTCCACAGAAAGTGGATTGGGGCCGTCCTCATATTTGCGTTGCCCTATTATGCCCTCGGCCAAATCACAAGCGAACCGAACGCACCAACGGATTCGAATGACACATCCGGCATTGAATTAGCCCGTTATGAGCAGGAATACTCCTCCGTCCGCTTCGTGCCCACTCGCATGGACGAGCAGCCCGGCGTCGCGGTTATCTTCACGGGAACCCACGACCTGCACTATTATGCCCGCCCGGAAACCGCGCCCGCGCCCGACTTTAATCTAAAGATTTCAGCACAATCCTCGGCCCTGGAATTTGGGGATGCCGTTTTTCCACAATGGGAGATTTTTACCGATCCTGTTGGGAACAAGGTTGAAGTGTACGCCGGCGATTTTACCGTCTTCGTCCCCATCACGGCCGTTAAAGCAGCCGCGGATGTCACTGCCGCTGATATCGAAATCACGATCAGCGGAATGACGTGCACGAGCATAGCCTGCCTGCCGCCTTTCGAGAAAGCGCTGGCAACTCAAATCGACTATAGCCAACGTGATTCCTGGAGGCAGATTGGCTATGATGCCTCGAGTGACACCAATGCCGCCGTTGGAGCAATCGAGGAGCCAAGCTATTCGACCTGGTTTGCTCTGGGTCTGGCCTTTATTGCGGGATTGGGATTGAACTTGATGCCGTGCGTTTGGCCGGTCTTGCCCCTGATTATTATGCGTATCGTGGAACAGGCCAAAGAAGGCCGAAGACAATCGATCATCATGGGCCTGGTCTTTTGCTTTGGGATATTACTCTTCTTCGCATGTCTGGCCGGCGCCAATATCATCCTGCAGAGCTTTTACGACCGAACCTTAAGCTGGGGCGACCATTTGCGGAATCCCGTCATCGTGACGGCTCTTGCCCTTCTGATGATCGTCATGGCGTTGTTCATGTTCGGCACCTTCACGATCACCATCCCGGGCTCGATCGCGGGCAAGTCCGGCTCCGGCAAAGGCTATGCCGGCTCTGTGGGCATGGGATTTTTGGCAGCGATTCTGAGCACGCCGTGCAGTTTCGGCATTCTGACGGTCGCCTTCGTCTGGGCCCAGGGGCAAGCCCTTTTTTTAGGGACGCTGGCGATCATGATGATCGGGCTGGGCATGGCCGCCCCTTATGCGATTCTGACGTCCATGCCGGGCGGGTTGAAACGCCTGCCGCGAGGAGGACGCTGGATGGAGCTGTTCAAGCAATCGCTCGGTTTCGTCCTGCTCATCATCGCTGTCAAACTCGTTAAGGCCGTCCCCGAAGACAATAAGATCAACCTGTTATATTTTGCGGTGATCCTGAGTTTCTGCATCTGGGTGTGGGCCGCCTGGGTCCCCTACGGCACTAAATTCTCCCGCAAGTGGCTGGTTCGCGGCATCGCCGTACTCTTAGCCGTCCTGGCCTTTTGGTTTTTCTTCAAGCCGGAACTCGTGGATTGGCAAGACTACGATGCAGCCCGGATCGAATCGGCGAAATCCGAGCAACAACCGGTCTTGATTAAATTCACCGCAGGCTGGTGCACGAACTGCGAGATCGTGGATAAGTTTGTGTATCAGCGCAAAGACATCGCCAAACTGATCGAACAAAAAGGCGTTCTGGCGGTCAAAGGAGATACGACAGAAACAAATCAGCCCGCCACCATCGACCTTCAGAACGTGTATAACGAGCCCGGCGTCCCGGTCACTCTCTTTTTCCCACCTGGAGAGAACGAGCCTATACGTTTGCGCGAATTATTCTTCGACGAGAAATTGAAAAAGCTGCTGCAAGCCTTGCCGGATAGAACCGAACAAAAATCATAAGAAGGACACCATAAAATTGGCGAAGAAAAAGACCAAGAAAATCAAAGTCGATAAGGAACAGGCCAGAGAACGGTTTAAGAAGATGTGGCCCATATTGAAGAAAACCTATCCGAAAGCCGCGATTGCCCTTCGTTTTGTGAATCCGCTGGAATTGTTGATCGCCACGATTCTCTCGGCGCAGTGCACGGATAAACGGGTCAACATGGTGACAAAGGAGCTGTTCAAGAAGTACACCTCGGCCGACGACTGGGCCAATGCCGATTTGAAACAGATCGAATCGGACATCCGAACCACGGGATTCTATCGCAACAAGGCCCTCAATATCAAAAGCGCGTGCACCCGAATCGTCGAGCACTACAACGGCACCGTTCCCGACACGATGGAGGAGCTGCTGACCCTTCCCGGGGTGGGACGGAAAACGGCCAATTGCGTCCTGGGCGACGCCTTCGGCATCCCCGGCATCACCTGCGACACGCACGTCATTCGTCTGTCGAGGCGATTGGGGCTCTCCGAGCACCGCGATCCGGTAAAGTTGGAATTCGATCTGGCCGACATAGTCCCTAAGAGAAACTGGACGGCTTTCAGCCATGTCATTATTACGCATGGCCGAAACGTCTGTATGGCACGAAAACCGGATTGTGAGAATTGTCCGATCGCCAGGCATTGCCCCTCGGCCAACAACCCGGATTTGTGGTAATGAATAGGAGTTTTTCAAAATTGCAGTTAGGCATACTTTTGAAAAGAAAAAATCTGTTCGTTTGATTTTTTCTTTGAAAAACAAGAGGCATAATCTTTTATATGACAGAATGTTATCATAACTTGCTTATTATTTTTAGAAAATCCTGAAAGAAGATTTTCTAAAATAATATATGCCTAACTGCAACTTTGCAAAACTCTTGTAAATAAACAAGGAGATCGATTGTATGATCGATATGGTGGATCGTCCCGTTAAGGACCTCTGGCGGATTTTCAGAGTGATGGCGGAATTTACCGAGGGCTTCGAAGAGCTCGCTTCGGTCGGTCCGGCCGTGTCTATTTTCGGTTCAGCCCGCTTAAAGTCGTCTGACCGATACTACAAGCTCGCCGAGCAGACCGCGTCCGAATTGGCCAAGGCCGGCTTCGCCATTATCACGGGCGGCGGAGGTGGGATCATGGAGGCCGCCAACAAAGGCGCCGCAGACGCGGGCGGCAAGAGCATCGGCTTGAACATCGAACTGCCGATGGAGCAGATTCCAAACGACTACCAGAACGTCTCGATGGACTTCCGGTATTTCTTCGTCCGCAAGGTCATGTTCCTCAAGTACGCCCACGGCTTTATCGTCTTCCCCGGCGGCTTCGGCACGATGGACGAGTTCTTCGAGTCGCTCGTCCTGATTCAAACCCTCAAACAGGCCTCCTTCCCGGTGATCCTCATGGGTAGCGAATTCTGGGACGGCTTGATCCGATGGATGAAAAAGGAGATGCTGGACAAGCACGCCTTTATCTCCCCGGACGATCCAGACGTCTTCACCGTCGTGGACGACCCGAAGGCCGCGGCCAGAATTATCGTCGATTTCAAAGAGGCCGAAGGCCCCGTCGGCATCGAGCTCCCCCCCGGCATGAAAAAACCTTAATGCGTATATCGTATCTCGTCGTTCGTATTACGTCTATCTATCTTGTTCCACAGACTAGATTATTAACTAGTTTCTGTTGCGGAAACACTATTTGTCATTCCCGCAAAAGCGGGAATCCAGTTTTTTTACTCTGAACCCCTGCTTTTGCAGGGGTGACATCGTTAGTTTTTACTTTCCGCAACAGGAACTAACGATTGTTTCGAACTCCCGAATGATGAGTAGAGTGTTCGCTTTCTCATTAGTCATTAGTCAATAGTCAATAGTCAATACCCATCATCGCCTCCTCAATCGAAGCGTCGTCCGGCAGATCATTGACAGCTTGTAGAACTTTTTCTTTCGTCGTCATAACAATATCATGCCAAATGAAATATCTACAAGTCAATGACTAAATGTAAATATACACGCGGAAATCAACGGCGAGGCTTTTTTTACGTCCGCTGAAATTATTTGATAACCCTTTACCTGAGTTTATCGACAAGCCTACTTTTTCCTTCCTTCTTGTCTTCGATAAAGAGCTTTCCAGTCAAAACAAATCGTTGGTCAAATTCCATACACCAATAAATACGTAACAAGGAAAGAAACAAAATAAGTTAAGATCAAGCCCACGAAGTGAATGACAATGATTTTAAAGCCGGCCCAGCCTCGTGCTTGAATGATGCAAATAGGAACAGCGACGATCCATAAAATGAGCACAAGCCAATAGGTGGATATCGGCAAGGGTTTCCCAATGATTTTCCTGTCAAGGATGCAAATATGTGTAAAAACAAAGGCTAACACAAATCCACAGACGAACATTTTCTGATTTGAAACTTCCTCAAGAGTAATCCCAACGGTAATGCCCAGTATCAACATGATGAGATAAGCGAGCACAATCAAAAACGTTCGATATTTTTTAAGATTCTCAATCCGCATGATATCTCACCTCGCAAAATCATTTATTCTTCTGTGATGTTTTGGCTCTCCCCGGCCTCCTTCAATAAGTCCCCTCCTTTCAATGTCAGGTGAATCTTGCGATCCGTTACCTGCACGAGTTTGAGTCGCGTCAGCATATTCAGGATTCGCCTGGGTACTGACTGGCTATCGAGCGGCATGGTCTTTTCTATCGCCAGTTGACAGAGAATCCATGCACCGAGACGAACTTCCTCCGGCTTCGGTGGAAACCACAGCCATGAATAGCGAATGATTTCTCCATAGGATGTCGCGATAAAGCTTGAAACGACTAAAATAAAGGAAAGTAATGCATTTTCTCTTTCGGCTTTGTCTCTTGTTGGTTGACCTATTTGTACGTGACCGAGTAATCCCATAACGAAAAAAGCAAGGCCGGCGTACACGATCGCGAAAAGAAGCGGGCTTTGGTCCGGCAAGCCCGTAATATATGGGAGGGAAAGAGGTAAAATAAACACAATAACGGCAGCCAGCCACGCCTTGTCAAACGGATGTGGCTCATCAGAAGGATTCGAACACCTGAGCACGAATATCACCATATAGCCAAGGAAAATATTGAAACCCGTATAGATTCCCCTGGCATTTATCTCGTAATCAGCAAACCGTAAAATAATAACCAGCAGCAGCATCATGACCAGGCTGCCCAAGAGCACAAACGCCGGCGTGCAAAGTATGGTCAGCACCGTATAGCTGATCGCTTTACGCCGTGATTCGCTGATAACAACAGCAAGCTTTCGTTCAATCTGTGCTATATCAAGTTCAGTCATAAATCCGACTCCAGAGCTCCCGCGTCTTCGCCGTAGATCTTCTCACGTGCCCGGACGACTGAATGCTACTTTCGCGGATTCCATGTGGTCGAGATCGTCAACTCCGGCTGGAATGCTTTGGCTATAGCCGGCCAGGGAGTGAGCAGGACGGGACACCTATCATCCTGGGCACTATGGCAGGCAAACAGGCCGCTCGGAAATCGAGGCCCCAGATTCACGTTGGTCACATCAAGGCCGTCGGTGTCTTTGGCGCCCGCCACGGCGAAGGTACCAATGAACGGATGTCCTCTCTCGCGCCGATAGACCTTGAAATTATCGCGGCCCTGGTTAGAGACGAGCAAGAAACCCTTGCCTTCCGGCAGGTGGTAGATCGCCAGCCCCTCTACGTCCCCGGCCAGGCCATTTTCTCCGAGCTCAATAACCAGTCGGCCCGGCGCTGGGTCATCGGGTTCACCGCCAATTTCCCAGACTCCCTTGTCCTCTTCCCCAATGTAGATCGATCCGGCTTCATCGTCGGCAACTGCCGCCTCGCACTGCCCGCCAACCGTCCAGGTTCGCACCTTGTTGCCCCGAACTCTCCCGTTGCCATCATCCAATAGCTCATACTGCTCGACAAGGCCGCTCTTGGACGTGGTCACAAAATAGAATCGCCCCGTCCTGGCACTGCGATACAGTGCGCCTCCGTAATTCTCGGCCGTTGTGATAGCGTCGTTATCCACTCGCTCCAGTTGCCGCATG
>Ga0272442_10008353_pt1 | contig 13130 bp, 16 predicted proteins | sample SSMForm2O_FD_200262 | JGI IMG/M metagenome (GOLD analysis project Ga0272442, IMG submission 200262) | Marine sediment archaeal communities from Little Sippewissett salt marsh, Falmouth, MA, United States - SSM-Form-2O | ecosystem: Environmental > Aquatic > Marine > Wetlands > Sediment ...
ATGTGTAGAAAAACTATGCCTTAAAGTATGACAACTAATTCTTTTTTTAATTCCAACTTTTTTAGCTGCTTTCTTAACAATTTCTTGTACACTTCTAGCACTTATATGGCCTTTATAAGTTGTAAATAAAAAAGAATCATAATTTTTATTATTTATATAATCTAATAATTCTTGTTTCAAAGACCCCGCAATAATAAACATTCTATCTTTATTGCCCTTCCCATGTCTAACCCATCCATAATTTTTATCAAACTCAAAATCTCTAACTCTTAAATTGATTAATTCATTGACTCTTAATCCAGAGCCATACATCAATTTTATCATTAACCTATGTTTATTATTTTCAATAGAAAAAATCAATCTTTTGATCTCTTCTTTAGATAAAAATGTAGGTAATTTTTTAGGAGTTTTAGAATATTTTATTTTAACAAAAAAATTCTTATTTAAAATATTTTCCATGAAAAATTTAATGGCTTGTAAATTAACATTAATTGTACTTCCAGACTTTTCTTTCTCACCTAAACCAACTAAATAATCTTTAACATCTTTTTAAGTTGTTCTTCTTGGCTCCTTTTTACAGTAATTTAAAAATCTCTTTAAATAAAATAAATAAGTTTTAATAGTTTTTAAACTATATTTTCTCCTCAAAAGCTCTTTCTTCATTAATTCAATTTCATCCATTTTAAAAAAAGAAAGAAATTTTAATCGTCTTTTATACCTTCTTCCCTAATCCAAAACATACATTCAGAATCCGGCAAGTTTGGGGCATCAACTAACTTAGCAACCCTACAACCTTTTTTACCTTTTCTTAAGTAAATCCTAAAAGTTGAATTATGTCCAACAATATGACCACCAATAGCAGCAGTAGGATCACCAAAGAACATATCAGGTTTAGACATTACTTGATTAGTTACATAAACAGCAACATTATATTGATTAGCTAATTTCATTAACTGATGCATATGTTTGTTTAATTTTTGTTGTCTATCTGCTAATTGTCCACGACCAGAAAAATCAGCTCTAAAATGTCCCATTAAAGAATCAACTATTACTAATTTAACATTTCCTTCTTTCATAAGTTCTTCTGCTTTCTCTGCTAACAACATCTGATGGTCAGAATTAAAAGCTCTAGCAACTTTAATATTAGCCAATGCTTTTTTCTCATCTAAACCAACACCTTTAGCAAACTGCATTATTCTCTCAGGTCTAAAAGTTCCTTCTGTATCAATATAAACAACAGTTCCTCCTGCTCCACCCTTTTCTTTAGGTAACTGAGCATTAACAGCTAAAGCATGAGCTAACTGAGTTTTACTACTTCCATACTCTCCAAAACATTCACTAATACAACCAGTCTCAAAACCACCAGCAAGCATTTCATCAAAACTCTTACTTCCTGTGGTAATCTTTATTATTTGCTCTCTTCTCCTCAATAAATCAGCACCAGATTCAAAACCCATATCTAATTTATTTCTAGCAACTTTTATTATTTTTCTAGCAGCATTTTCAGTTAAACCAGTCACAGTACTTACTTCACTAGGACTAGAAACAGCAATTGTCATTAAATCATCAAAACCATTATCTCTTAATTTCTCAGCACTAGAAGGGCCAACACCAGGTAGATCTTCTATTTTAAATTCACTTTGAGTTTCTTCCACTTTTTCTTTTTTTTCTACCATTTTATTCCTCCTCTTCCTCAGGAGACTGATTCAAAAATAACTCTTCCTGAGCCTTATTTAACACTACTAAAAGTTTAGCAATATCCCCCCTTCTCAAGTTTATCACATCACTCCTCCAAACATCTTCATCTTTTTTCTTCCAATTTCTAGTTAAACTTATTGTTTTAAAACTGACCTCTCCATCTTTAACTTTTCTTGTATTTTCCCAGATAGCAGCTTCTATATTAGAAGCTTTAAATTTCTTTACAGGTCTATTTTTCATTTAGAATACCTCCATTGGTTTCCCATTTTATTTCAAGGCATCATACAAGACGCAACCTTAGGAAAGTAAAACTTATTTATAAAGACTTCCCGCGCCCATGACAAGCATGACAAGCTAATTTAATAGAAAAATAAACATATTTAGAACAGCAGCAAAACTAACCCAAATAATATAAGGAATCAACAAATAAGCTGAAATTTTAGAAATTTTATAAAAATAAATAATTGTAAATAAAATAGCTATCCAAAGCACAATTATCTCAATAAAGGCGCATAAAGGACATCTCAAACCAAAAAACAAAGCAGACCACAAAATATTCAAAATCAATTGAACAATAAACAAATTAATAGCTATCTTCTTATTTTTCTTTTTAGAAGTCCAAATCAAATACAAAGAAATACCCATCAAAAAAAACAAAGAGGTCCAAACAGGCGCAAAAACCCAATTTGGAGGATTAAAACTAGGTTTAACTAATAAAGGATACCAATTCTCTAAAGAAATTATATTGAAAATACTTCCAATAACCCCAGCTAATTGACAAACAATAATCGCAATTAAAAATTTAACAATTTTATTCATATAATATCAAAAGATAAACAGATATATAAGGATTACTAAAATAAAAAACAAAATATGTTCTAAAAAACTTCCAGTTTTAATAAAACCTTTTATTTTAAACTTAAAGGGCCAAAACAATCTAATCCCTTCCCTATTCAACCCATCAATCAATAAATGACTAAAATAACCCATAAAAAAACCAAAGGCAACATCAAAAGAAAATATCCAAATTATTCCGGATAAAATCCCAACAAAAAATAAACTATGAAATAATTTTCTATGACCAAAAACTTTATTTAAAATCCAACTTAAAACTTTAACTTTATTCCCAATTTTACTTTTAGGTGTATCAATATCAGGAATTAAAGAAGCAATAACACAAACCAATCCAACAACTAAATTAAACTTAAACAATAAACCAATAAAAACAGCAAAAACTAAATGAGTATACCATCTCATTCTAATTCATTAATAACCTGGTCAGGATCAGGATATTTAAGCTCCCGAACCATAAATTCTAACCTATCAAACATTTGATTTCTAACAACTCTCCCATTTAACAATAGATAAGTACCTAAAATATCATTTTTAGCATCTTCAAAAGAACCAGGATCAGTTTTCATTTTTAAAACATCACCATCACTAACATCAAACACACTAGCAACCAAATCTCTAAAGAAAACAGCTCTTAAATTACCAGAACCATCATCAAAAAATACATTCAAAATAGGAACTTCTTTAGCAACAACTTGTCCATGCTCTTTACACATATTTCCTTCTAATTTTTTTCCACATTGAGGACAAGCTTCGTAAAACCTTGGCTCAAAAACTTGAACAATAACCCCCAACAATTCAACAAAATCTCCTTCTTTTAAATCAGAAATCTTTTTTCTATTAATTGGCATTCTTTGTTTCTGCTCCTTAACTTCTCCAATTTCCACTCCTTCTGGATTTATTTCTATTTCTGATTTATTACCTAAATGCAATTCTTTCAAACCAGAATTTTCTCTAACATAAGCTCCTTTAACTTTTATAATATCTCCATCATTAACTTTTCCTTCATCAATAATTTTAATTAAATTTTCATCCCAAATAACCAATCTCATCATTCCAGTTTCATCACCTAACATTAAATTAGCAACTCTTCCTTTCCTAGAACCAGTATCAAATTCTCTCACCCCAAAATTATTAATAACTTTAGCATTCAAATTAACAGAACTTAATCCCCCAATGACCTCATTGATTTTTAATTCCCTTTTAGAAACATCCTCAAAAACCTTAACACCATACTGATTAGCAATTATATGGGCAGCACCTTCTCTACTAACCAAATCACTTAACTGCTTTATTTTTTCATTTATTTTCTCTTCTACTTCAGATTTAGAAATCCCTTTCTCTTTAACTATCTTATTTATAATATCTTCATAACCTATTCTAAACATGCTGCCCAGGAATCAACTATTAAATATAAAGATTTAGATACTTCAACAAACAAATTTATCTCCTAATAAAGGGTTATATTCGGCATAATTAATAGCTCCTTTAAAAATCACTTCTTTTTTAATACTAAACTTATCTTCAATTTCTAATTTAATATCAAACTTATAAAAATCTCCTTCTTTATTTATTTCTACATAATCTAAATTAATATCCTCCTCCCAACATTGTAAATCATTACCACAAAAACTAGAAACACTTTCAATTTTAGTTACAGCATCTAAAAATTTATCAAAATTAATATTTTTCTTTAATAACAAACTAGCATTAAAAGTATAATTAATATAATTATAATCAAAAGTTTCACTTAAATTTAAAATAACATTATCCCCCACAACTTTATCATCTTTAAATTCAAAAATATATTCTAAATCTTCTTCATAATAATCACTTTGTTTCCAATAACTATTAATTTCTTCATTTAAGAATTTACTAAAAGAATCATAAAATATTTCTTCATCTGGATAACAATCTTTATTCCATTCCCAGATTACATACCCATTTTTAGTTCTTCCTTGAACATCATAAAAACCACCATTTTCAGCTATTTTATTTAAAGTCTCATCAAAACTATTCTGTAAAGATTTATCTAAATAAAAAACAATTTTATCTGCCTCATTATAAACATTAGTTAATTCAAGTTGGAAAACACCAATATGGGGCAAATCTTTAGCTCCTTGATCTTTATAAATAATTATTCCAGCTATACAAACTAATAAAATAATCATTAACCAAACAAATAGTAAAGTAAAAACCCCTTTCTTTGATTTTAACATAAAGGATCACCACCTTCAAAACAAACATTTAAAACAACATCAATTTTATTATCAAAGGGTAATTCCAAAAAAGATGAATAATAAAATTCAGGAGGAATACCATGACCATATCCTTCATAAAGATTAATAAATTCTTTACAATCTCCTAAACTAAACTTAACTTTATTATCCTGATAAACATCAAGCTGCCAAGTATTTAAATCATAAACTTTAATTAATCCTTTTGTTTGAGATTTAGGAAAACAAGGATTAAATGTATCCATAGTTAAATTATCAAATTTCTCTTTTAATTCTTCATTTTCATTTTCCATCAAATAAATAATTAAATCAGAAATCTCTAATTCCTCACCAACCCCATCTTTATTTAAATCCACTTCAATAGGAGTTCTTAAATAATTCAATAATAAAGTATCAACTTCCCTAACAGAAACATCAACATATTCTTTACCTTTTCCTTCAAAAACTTCTTTGGTTCCAACTATCAAAAAAAAACCAACCATAAATAAAGCTAGAATAATCAAAGAAATTATAATTGGAAATATCATCACAACTCCTTTTTTAGTCATGTTGAGTCACCATCCATATCTCTAAATAAGCAGGAGAAAACTCATCTAAATCCTCAACCAAAACATATTCTCTTTTAAAATAACAACGGAAATTTCGTTTATCTTCTTCAACATCACATAAAGGAATCAAATCAGTTAGATCATCATTATAGAAAATATCATCAGTAATAGAATTATTCTCCATATCTTTTAAAGATAATTTAAATCCTTTTGATTCAGGATAAGAAGCACAATAAGACAAAATATTATTATCAAACTTATCTAAATCAACAACACCTGGAAAATATTTTCCTTCTTCTTCAAAAACTAAACATCCAGAAGAATAAAGTAATCTTTGCTTTAATAAATGACCTTCTATATCAGAAGTATCAAATTCTCTATTAGAATAAGAAATAACTACGGCAATCACAAAGGCGACAACTATTATAATTAAAAATAATCTAGGAATTATCAAAAATACTTCTGAAGTTATGGTAAACTGTCCTCTTTTCATTTACCCCAATTCCTTATCTACTTTTTCAAAAACATATAACTCATCGTCACAATACTCTTCAAATACTTCATAATCTGCAATAACAAAACCCGGGATTAAATCATTTTTAAGCGTAGTAGCAGCTAGATAACCTAAACCAACACCTCCTCCAAGACCAACACGAGACAAAATTAAGAAAGTTGTTGGTTCTGTTCCTATCACTCCTTCCACCCCTTCTAATTTAAACAAACTAATTAATTCTTTACCAAAATCCCAAGCATTTTTATTTTTCTTTTCTAAAATAAAAGCTACTCCATATGTTTTATCAGTATCAATAACAAAATCATTTCTATCCTCTTTAAAATTTGCATCTTCTTGATTAAGAATATATTCAGCATAAGTTACTCCAGAAGGAGAATCTTCACTATTTAAAAATAAATAAAAATCTTCTATTCTTTCAATATCTTTTTGGGTTTTCTCACTAAAACTTATTTCATCACAAATAAAACATTTAACATTTTTTGTAAGTGCCATTTCCCCAGCAAAATCTACCTTACCCGAACCAAATTGTCTATAACACCAATAAAGTTCATCTGCTATCCCTTTTTTAATTTCAATTTCATCAGTCAATTCAGAATTAATATCCATAGTTTTACAATTCAAAGGTGCTTCAGATTCTTGCCCAAAAAACCCGGTCCTAGACTTCATCAAAACAGAAGCATAACATTGCTGTCTGTCTTGATTCTCAGAAATAGTTTTAGTAAAAGGATTTGCTATAAATAAAATCAAAATTGCTGCAACTAAAATAATCAAAATTATATTAGTTAATGTTTCTAAACCTTTTTTATCCCACATTTGATAATCCTCCTTTAATAAATACTAAATAATAAAATAACCAAATAATAAGAAGAGTTAAGGCTAACATAATTATTACTTTTACACTCGCCCCTTTTTTATTCTTAATCATTTTTCTAATTCTAATTTATCTCCATCTTTAATTATTTTTAATTCTTGTGTTTTTTGGATTTGTCCTTTTAAAGGATCAATACTTTTCATCAGACTACAATAAAAAATATCTTGTCCTTCTAAATCTTCATATGATACCCCAACAGAACAATCTTCATCAAATACAAAATCAAAATTTCCTTCTAAGTTTTCATTTAATTTGTAATAAACATAAATATCTCCCTTAGAACTAATAATAGTATCCTCTAATAAAGCTACTTCCCTAGATAAATACTCACTATACAAACCCTCATTAGAAATTGCTTTAAATGAAAAAGTAATCAAAGCTACAAAAATCATTGCAGCTATGAAAATATAAGCTATGTAAAAAACTTGTTTAGTTTCCATTTTTAATTAATATAATCCAAAAAATTTACCTCCATCAATTAAATATTGATCATTATCAAGAATTTTACAAGCATCATTATCAGAAACAACTAACCTTTCATCACATTCTATATCATTACTACAACTACAGGTAGAATATTTTGAACTAGCTGCAGCAACAGAAACCCATTTAGAATACATTTCTAAATGTAAATGTGAACTTTCTCCCAGGTTTCTAATAGTTCCAATAACATCTCCTTTTTTAACTTTTTGTCCTATTAAATTCTCATCACCATCAACATGGCAATAAATAGAAGTATATTGTTCCTCATCAAAATCTCCCACACCCTGATGTAAAACATAAGTACAATCCCCGACTTTCTCTAAAACACCATCAGCAATTGACTTAACTTTCATATCTACTGGAGCAAAAATATCAACTCCCCTATGAATACTCATATATCTATGAAGATACATAAAAGGTTCATACCCATCAAAATAAGGATGATTAAATTCATCTCCTCGATACTCCACATCTCCTAAAAATCTAATTTCATATCCAACATATTCATAATCAAAAGGCAAATCCCATTCTAAACCAATAGTTGAAATTAAAGGTTCTTCCATATCTTCAACTTCTTCTTCAGGAACATATTCTGCCTCACTATAATCAGTTTCATCAGAAATTATAATATTTTCTCCACTTTTATAAATATAAACTTTTTTAATTCCATTATAAAACAGTTCTTCGTTTTTTGGATTTAATAAAGTAAAACTTCCCTTAAAAAGTATTGGTCTTCCTTCATTATCATTAATAAAATCTAAATTATCTAAAACACTACAATAAAAATCATGTTCACAATCTTTTTCTTTACAAGCACAAATACAAGTTTTACTATAACATTTTTGAGGTCTATGCTGCACATTATCTAGATTATCAGAATTTAAACTGTAAACAATACATCCTTTTTGAATATTCAAATATTCTATATCCCTTTCTTTTTCCCCCGAAAGAATTTGACCTGCACTTTTAACTAAATTATCAACAAAAACTTTAGTTTCATCACATTCTCCTTTTTGATTATAAAATAAAGTAGAAACAAAAGCAGCTGCTTTAGTAAAAAGAAAAACTATAACTATTATAGAAAGAACTAAAGCAACCAAAAATTTCAAAGATATTTCAGCATCTGCTTTCTTATTCATTTTAAAGTAAGATTTGTAGCATTTGATAAAGTGAATATATGTTTAAAAGATTGACCAAAACTTGTAAATGCAATATTAAATTGTCCTCTAAAAATTAAAAAAATAACCAACAAAACTAACAAAACCAAAATAATTCCAATTATAACTCCAATAGAAAGACCCTCACCTTTTTTGTTTATCATGAATAAATAAGAAAAAAAGAGTTATTTAAATGTTTTTATAAATCACCCGCTTTCACTAGAAGATAATTTAGGCAATGCACAACAAGTTTCGCCACTTTCGCAGTCTACGGGTCCCCAATCTTTCTTTCCTTTATCACAACCGCTGATTGCATCTTCACAAGTCCCTCCTGCTCCTTTCTTACCACAATCTACGTCATTATAAGTACAAGTCACTCCTGAACAAGTAACACTTATTGGGGGATCTTTACACCGAGTATTAACATAATCAATTGTACCATCTCCCCCAATATCAATATCAAAAGCAGATGTACAATAAGAAGAATATTTTGGATCTTTCATGTCTTGTGCTAAATCACAATAATTCTCACAAAATTGTTGAGAATTAGCTAAATTATAAGCAGAAGTTGTTCCAGTAAAGAACTTCTTAATCCTATCTGCCATAGTTCCAGTTCCACCTAAAAATATAATGGCAACAACTAACAAAACTAATAAAGCAATAATAATTATAATTATCATATTAATAGAAATCCCTTGACCCTTTTTATTCATCATAATTTCACCTCTTTAATTAATATTTATCTAAATTTACTTATTATTTAAACTTTTCGTTTAGTTCAAACTCATTTATGCTTACAAACTCCATCAACCCATTCACAACATAAACTTCTTTTAGATTTATCATTATCATTATTACCTAAATAATTAACCCCTGCATCAAAACAAACTTCTGTTTCACACATCCATTCATCAAAAATATAACCACATTCTTTATATTCATCACTTTCTAAACAAGCAACTGTTTTTTTCTCATTTCTTAATATATTTTTATTCCACCATTTAACAATCTCACGCATATTTTGAATATTTTTATCTATAAAATTCATATTTACCCCAGTACATGCTTTTTCACCCACAAATCTGCATAAACTAAAATCACATACTTCATCAGCATAATTACCAGAACCAAGAATATCCCAATCATTTACATTACCAAACTGAGTACAATCTTCATTTAAATCGCATTCTTCACAAAAACCAGGAGAAGAAACAGAACATCTATTTAAAACAGAATCTCTTCCAATCTGACAATAAAGATTATTTTCAAAATCATCAGATAAAGAATAACTAAAATCAACGCAATCAAATAAATCATCACTTTCCTCCTCAGCCCGAAATACTACATCTCCATAATCTGTACCAACAAGATTATAAAAATCTCCTACACAATGAGAATAATAAATCATAGCAGTTTTTTTATCTCCTTTATCTCTATATATCCTACCCAAATAAAGCCAAGAATCATCTACCCTTTTACTGTTGATATAATCTTCAATTAATTTTTTAAATAAAGACTCAGAAGCAACATAACTTTTAGATTTATATAAAGCTACAGCTTGATTAAATAATTCCTCAGCTTCATTTTCCTTTTCTTCACTTAAAACTTTATGACAAGCTTTACAACAAATTCCTTCTCCAATATATTGTTCATCTCTATAAAGGCATTCATCTTCACTTTCACAAATTTCTCCATAACATTTATTTAAATCAGAACAAAGTCTATATTTATCTAAATCTTTTTCATCAACAAAAGAAATGTAAGTATCTCCCTTATGATCATATTTATATAATTTTAAGGTATCTGTATCAATAACAAAACTTGTTAAAACATTTTCCTCAGGAATAGCATAATCTTCATCATCAACAAAAACTTTAGTTCCTTCTGTATTCCCTAAATTTTCTCCAGCTCCACCTCCACCTTCTCCGCCACCTTCTCCTCCTCCAGCAGTACCTCCTCCGCCTTCACCAAGCACATCTGATTCAGTAGAACTAGAAATCGCTTCAATATCTTCAACCTTTTCCTCACTTTTAACAAGAACATAAACTTTTCCAAACTCATTAAGTCTTAACTGCATATAATTCCCACAACCTTTTAAATTAAAACCATTCCAAAAATCAGAAGTCATAAAACAAGCTATAGCATTATTTATAGTTTTAGAATCACTAAGATAGATTACATCCCCCTCAGTCCTTACTCTAATAACTTTATTAGTCTTCAAAGTAAAACTTCTACCAGTATCACATAAACAATTGGTTCCATCTACTTCATTTTGGCAATATTTCATACCATAATACAATAAACGAGTAGCATCAATATCATCTTTATCTTCTTCATAAAAACCAAATAAATTCTTGATTGAAGCAATAGTTTCCCCTCCATATGTTGTTACAAAAAATATAACAACAATTATTAAAAGTAACATCAAAATCATAGCAGCAATGTGACTAAAACTAGTTCTTTCAGCTATTTTAACCACCTAAACCCAAAATCGTATCTTTGAAATTAGAAAAAAGATCAAAAGATTTATCTCTTAATACCCAAATTAAAAGAACAACAAAAGCAAAAATTGCAAGAATAATTAAAATCTTTCCTAAGTAATCCCAAGTTATTTCCCCTTTTTTCATATTTAAAAATTTCATTTCCAACTATTTAAAACTTTTTAACCCATAGTGATTCCACTCATTATAACATTAGACATAGCAATAAAAATGATACTAACCAAAAGAGCAATGATAAAATACAAAAACACACTCTTAATCAAATTCCTACTCAACATATATTCTTCTGTTACTTTGTCTGCACCATTCTCAACACCATTAGCTAAAACAGTTAAAATATAAACTATTTGAACAACATAAACCCCCACAACAATCTGAAAATAATAACCTGGAATAGTATCACCTAACTTAAAAAGAGTAGCTAAATCAACTAAACCAGCAATATTATCTGAAGTTGATCCAGTAACACCACCGGACTGAATATTCTCGACAACAGTACCAAGTTGAGAAATAATACTAACAATCATTGTAGCTAAACCAACAACAATACCAGAAATTAAAGGAGCTAAAAAACTAATCTGACTTTTCATACTACTAACAATTTCACTTAAAATATCTTTTAATCTTTCATTTACTTTATGAATATTATTCAAATAATTAGAAATACTTACCATAGTTCTAGCAACAACCTTAGGTCCTTTCTTACTACTTTCTATCAAAACTTCCATAGAACTCTCAACAACAGCACTAGGATTATCTGTAATTGCTCCATTTTTCTTATTAAAAATAGCTTCTTTTACACTCATCCCCAATTGTCTAATATTATGATTAATCCTTTTAAAAAATAAACCAACCGGAGTAGTACCTAAATTATTTGCTACTTCTCCAAAAGCTAACTCAACTGGAATTCCATCACCTACACGATTACCTAATTGAAAAACTGCACTAGAAAACTCTTTTTCCATTAGCTTAGTTTCATTTCTAATTTTAATTAATCTTTTACTTCTAGCACCATGATAAAATGATAAACCCAAAGCTATTCCTATTGGTAAAGCAAAACTTAATAATAAAGCTCCAAAACCAAAGGGTCCTCCACTTTCAGTAAAACCAAAAAAATCTCCAAAAGTATCTCCCATAGAAATATCAAAACCTGGATTTAAAGCTAAAACAATAAAAGGAATTATTGCAATAATAAAGAATATTATCCAAATAAAAACCATTGTTCCCTTAGGTTTAGGAATTTCTCCGTAGCCAAAACTACTTTCACCATAACCAGTAGGTCTTTTAGATAAAATACTCATACCAAAACTAAAAACTAAAATTGGTAAAATGATATTATAAAGTAAAGCTAGATGATACCATTTAACAGAACCACCCATAAAACTCCCAATTAAAGGAAAAATAACTAATCCCAAAATAGGTAAAATAATTCCTAACATATGCAACATTGTTATAGGATTTCTTAATTCTTGAGCATAATGCATCATTCTATCATGAACACCTTCTAAAATAACTTTTAAACTCCTTTCAAGTAATTCTATTCTCCTATCTTCACTAGGCTCATATAAACTACTTTCAACCAAATGAAATGCATTAACAAATTCAATATTATAATCTCTCCAAGTATTAAGATAATTATCCAAGCTTTGTTTAATACTAGAAAATTTTCCGGTTTCGACATCCCAAAAAATCTTCCTTAAATCTAAAGCTAAAGGATTGCCAACATGGTCCCCTGCAAATTTAATCGCATGTTCTAAATTAGAAGTATGTCTCATATAAATTACAATATATAGAATACATAAAATCATTTGATTACTCGCTCTTAATCTCCACCTATCGGCAATATAAACGGGGATACTAGCTAAAGCTTTAATTAAAATCAAAGAAATTAAAATTAATAAAATACCTCCCATAAATATTAATGATCCTTGCATAAATAATAAGGGCAAGATAGTCAAAACAATTCCAATAATGACTAAAATGATAACATTAAACATAGCAAAACTATAAGCTTCTCTAGGCTCAATATCTAAATGTGCAATTTCTATTGCTTTTTTAAGTTGTTCCTCATCACCAGGTTTGGGTTTAGATTTTATAGTTCTACCTGCAAATTTACAAAATTTTTCATAAAAAGTAACCCCCCCCGAAAACAACTCTTTTTTAAAAATTAAATACTCTCTAGAAAACTCCTCATTTTGTCTAGGATATTGTTCAAATTCAACACTGCCTACTTTCCCCTGTAATTTCTTTTCATATTTATCTAAAATAT
>Ga0272442_10008355_pt1 | contig 13128 bp, 11 predicted proteins | sample SSMForm2O_FD_200262 | JGI IMG/M metagenome (GOLD analysis project Ga0272442, IMG submission 200262) | Marine sediment archaeal communities from Little Sippewissett salt marsh, Falmouth, MA, United States - SSM-Form-2O | ecosystem: Environmental > Aquatic > Marine > Wetlands > Sediment ...
GGCTACGGCTGCTGCGAGGATCTGACGAGAAAGCTGGACGACGTCTTTACTATTCCCAACATACGCCGAATCTCAATCTCCCCGTGGGCGGATGTGGACGTCTGCGCCGAAAGGCTGCAAAATAACTATATCTTCTCATGGAAACCGCACCCGGCTCACCTGGTGGGCGACTTCAATCCCCGGTTGATCAGGGATTACATACAGCATACGGTTGACGTGGCGAAAGACTGCGTGCTTGAAATGGTACTAAAAGATACTCACACCTGCCAGCACCAGCCCGAACGCTTCGACAAGTGGACGCAAATAGCGCGGGAGCTTGTGGGAACGTAAGATCAATCGTCTCAGACCTCGACCTTTACTGGACTTCCTTTCTCTGCTGAATCAATCATGGCGCAGAGTATGGCCGAGTTCATCAGGCCGTCTATCTCGTTATTTATAGGCTCTTTGTCCTGGATTACGCAATCCAGAAAGTGGTATATGGAGTCATAGGAGAAGCCTCTTCCCTGGCCATCTATTGTTTCGGTTTTGTACACGAATTCGCCCTTCTCCGCATATTTCTTTAGCCCGCGACTCTGCAAATCCGCGTAGGTGGTTCCCTTGCTGCCTATGATTTTCACGTAATGATCGACAAGAAACGGCTGAGATTCCGGGAGTATCCACGAGGTCTCAAAACACCCCACCGCGCCGTTATCGAAGGTCACAATGGCCGTCATGGTGTCGTGAGTGTCAATGCCCATCGACTTGAGCACACCCTCGGTCTTTACAGCGTAAACCGTGTCCGCTTCGGCGGAGAAGAACCATCTCACCAAGTCCACCATGTGCGGCAGCAGAAACATGGTGGGAGAGGATTTGCTGGCCCAACTGAGCATCTGAGTGGGCACGCAGGTGGTGTTGCTCAGGCGCGCATAAGCGTGTTTGAGTTCGCCCAGTTCGCCGTTGAGTATGGCTTTCTTGGTGTTATGGTGTGGGGCGTTCCATCGGTTGGCGAAGTTCACCATCAATTTTCCGGGCGCTGCTTTGGCCGCCTCAGTGATGGCCTTCGCGTCTGGCAGAGTGGTAGCCATGGGTTTTTCCACCAGCACATGCCGACCGGATTGCAGGCTCTTGACCGTCGGGTCTCTGTGAGCGAAATCAGGCGTGGCGATGTGGATCACGTCCATGTCGGCCTTATTTATCATATCCTCATAATCAACGTAGGCCTCCACACCAAACATCTCCGCCACTTCATTCGCCCGCTCTTCGTTTATGTCACATACGGCGACCGGCTGAGCGTAGGCGTATTGCGTGCAAGCCTTGAGATGGGCTTTGCCCAGAATTCCAGCGCCTATGACACCACATTTCAGCATTTTCATTAGTTTTTCCCTCCAAAATTATTCACCAAAGAGGCACAGAGGGCACAGAGAAAGAAAAGAACGGAGGTATAAATTTTGGCCTTTTCTGTTTTTTCTCTGTGTTCTCTGTGCCTCTGTGGTAAGTTTTATTTTTTCAAAATCACTATTCCTCAACCTGCGGACACTGAATAGTGGCGCATGGATAGATGGCGACTTTCACATTTCCATTGCCGCATCTGGGCGCGACTTCGTCCATCAGCCTGTCCCACGAATTGAAAAAGATCGCTCCCATAGGGAAATTTCTGTATGCTTCGTTCGCGGTGAGATTCGGGGAAAATAGCACCAGATCCGAGTTGTCAAGCGTCCGCTCCCGGATTACCCGCCGCTCTCTGGCATAGAGACGATGATAGCCATAGCCTTCACTCGCGGCGGTGGTGATGATCTTGATCGCGCCATCTCGCACATACTTAAACGGCCATTTACCCTTGCCAGCGTGTTGCAGGCTTACGTCCAGTGGATAGGCGTTTGCTATGACCACATCAGCGTCGGTTGAAACTGGCGTGGCGTAGGCTTGGCGCGCAAACTCCACGCCTTTTCTATGCGCTTCTATCATATCGCCGGCAAAGAGCTTAACGACCTCTCGCTTGCTGTTTATTATTGCATTGACGATGACATTCAGCCCGGCTTTTCTCGCGACCTCTTCGGTATCCAACCGCTGATCGTTATCTATGTTTCCCGCGTGATCGCCGCCCTTCAGTTCGTGGTGATTATGCCGCGTGGTCTCATAACCAGTAACGCCGGGGAGAATGATCTTCGCCCCGCCGCCGAAGGACATGGCAGGATGCTGGTAGATCCCGCCCACTCCTATTTTCAGGTCGCATTCCATCACGAATTTATTGACGAGGATAGGCGTGCCGCGCGATGTTTTCCCCAGCGATACCAGATGGTCGTCCGGCTCACTGTTTATAACGTCGACGGTGTTGACAATTTCCTCGCCCAGCTTCCTGATCAGATCGGGGCGCGTCAACTGGCGGTGACAGCCGATAGCCATAACGATCAGAGTTGAGCTTTCGCTGATCCCGCCCGCCTTCAGTTCATCCAGTATGTGTGGAAGTATGCGCCCGGCAGGGGTTGGCCTGCTGAGATCGTCCACGATTATGACAGCATCCTTGCTTCCGGCAGCCAGTTCTGAGATGGTGGGCGTCCCGATTGGTGACGCGAGGGCTTCTCTCATCTCATCATCGGTAAGAACCGGTAGATCAGCGAATTTCATGACGTCCACATCCCAGTTTTCCGGAAATGTGAGCGGCATATCCGTGTCCCCGTACCATGCGTGGGATGGAAGTAGTATTTTTTGCATTAGCGCTTCCTCTCTATGCTATCACAAGTTATCGAGGTATAGTCTATTCTCAGCCAACTGTCGCCATATTACCAGATTTTCCGCTCCCGGTCAACAACAATTTCAGCGACTTCGACGCTTTCATTGACACACAGATCGTGCTTATGATATACTGAAATTGCAATCAAACTGGAATCTTTATACATAATAGGCCTGTGATAGACTCATCGGCGCACTCAAGGAGATAGCAAGTGGCAGATCAAAATAAAGCGGCTGTGTTTTACGGACCGCAGGATATAAGAATTGAATACAGGGATATGCCCGTTTTGGAGCAGGGCGAGGTGCTTATAAAGTCAACAGACGTCTGCATTTGCGCGACGGAAGTGAAATACTGGTACTACGGCATGCCGCGCGTTCCGAAAGGGACGAAAATCATTCAGGGGCACGAACTCGCAGGGATCGTCGAGGACGTGGGCAGCGGGGTGAAAAATAAGAGCATCGTTGGCGCAAAAGTAGCGGTTGATCCCAGCCTCTGGTGCGGCGTCTGCGATATGTGCAAGGCCGGTATGTCCAACCTGTGCAGGAAACTCCAGTTCATGAGCCTGCCGCCGGTGGATGGCGGAAATCAGCAGTTCTACAAGGTTCCGGAGAGGAATGTCCACCGGGTTCCGAAGGGTGTGCCGTCCGAATGGTGCTCAATGGCCGAACCGGTGAACGTGGGCATAAATGCAATCTCCGACGCAGAGCGCATTGTAGGCTCACTTTCGGGCAAAAATATCGCCATCGTAGGGGCGGGGCCGCAGGGCGTGTTTTTGATGCAAACTGCAAAAGCTATGAGCACTCCGGCACATATATGCGTCATAGAACCATTGGAATATCGGCGAGAGATCGCCAAAGAAATGGGCGCTAATGAGATCATCGATCCGGCGGAAGGAGATGCGCGGGACAGAGTAATGGATATGACCAACGGCGGAGGAATGGATATAGCGTTTGAGGTCGCTGGCGAAGCCGAATCATATCAACTGGCGTCAACGCTGGTCAAACCCGGCGGAACGGTGGTTATCGTGGGAATTCCAAGCGATCAGGAGCATATACCCATCCAGGCGATAACCGCGCGCAGATCAGGATTGACGCTCAAATTCGTGCGGCGGTTCAATCCCAAGGATTTCCCGCGCGCACTGGACATGATAGCTTCGGGGCAGGTTCAGGTCGCCAGTCTCATAAGACACCGTTTCCCATTGGACGAAATGACTCCGGCGTATAAGATGCTTCACGAATATGCGGACGGCTCATTTAAAACCATTATTCATCCACACGCGTAGTAATTTGAGCGATGCTTACACGCTACGATATAATCCTGATAGCTGGGCTGCTTGTAGTCGCCATAGTGGGTCTGAGCGTCGTCAGGTTTAGAACGGGCGGAACCAGTGAAGTAGTGATCAGCGTGGATGGCGAAGAGGCGATCAGGGTTCCGCTGTCGGAAGATCACCTTTTTTCGGTGGATGGCACGCTGGGCAAAACGGAGATCGAGATAAAGGATAAACGCGTGCGAGTGGTGGATTCGCCGTGCAAGAGAAAAATATGCGTCCAAAGCGGCTGGATTGACAGGCCCTATCAGACGATAATCTGTGTACCCAATCGAGTTGTGATAAACCTGCAAAGCAGTAAGGACAGGGACGAACTGGATGGAGTTACGGAATGATGCCTATGGACACCCGGAAGATGGTGAGGCTGTCGCTCCTGGTATCGCTGGCGACGGTTCTGAGCATACTGGAGAATCAGCTTCCCATCCCGCGTCCATTGTGGCTCAAGCTGGGGCTGGCGAATATCATCACCCTGGTAGCTCTCATGATGTACGGCACGTGGTCGGCGGTGGCGGTGTCGTGTATGCGCGCTCTGCTTGCGGGCATATTCGGAGCTTTGCCCATGCTGGTCTTCAGCCTCCCCGCCGCCTTTACCAGTTCCCTGAGTATGGGGGTTTTGCACCGTGTATCCGGTAGGCGGCTGAGCGTCATCGGTCTGAGCGTAGCGGGAGCGGTGGTGCACAACCTGACTCAGCTTCTGGTCGCGTATTTCGTGGTAAAACAGCTAAATCATTCGGTCATAATGGCTCTGGCGGCGATCCTGATCATTTTCGCGGTGGTGGCGGGGATCGTGACAGGCCTGATCGCCAGATACCTTATCAGGCATATATTCATTTCCCCTACCGGCGAACGACCATTGGAGTGATATGTAAAATGAAAACTATCTCGAAAATTATAGCGTTCTGCTTTATCGTCATTTTCGCGTTTTCAGGCTGTTCGGCTATTAAACATCTGGGCGGAGCGGGGGCGGGCGCTGAAAGCATTAACTACGCTCTGGAAAGCAACGGCGCGAAGGTGAGTGCTTCTAATTACACGTCCGGTCATGAGCCTGCAACGGCCATAAATGGCATCACATCGTCAGAGGGATGGAACGAAGGCGAGGGCTGGGAATGTCGTTTTACGAGAAATCGCCCCAGAGAGGGCGGCTGGTCACGGCTGGATCCCAGAACTACTATGGGTTTTGGCTCTGCGTGGCTGGAGGTGAATTTCGACGGGAAAAAACTGGTCAGCAAGGTGACGATTTACATGCTTAATTCCTCAGAGCACCCTGTCAGATATAACGGCGTTCAGGAGGCATGGATGCAACTGTGGATGGACTATGGGTGGACGAACGTGGGCGAGATCAAGAACGGCAATATCGTCTCCAAAGACAATCTGGATAGAAAACCAGCGGGCGGGAAAATAGTTTTCAAGTTTGATCCTGTGGAGACTGATAAAATGAGGTTTGTGGTCTTCCGAAGCAACGATTTCAAGACCGTCGGGCAAGGCTGGAGTGATAGTAATAACAGGAAGTCGGAACAGAGCGTCGCTCGCGTGGTGGAAATAGAGGCGACCGGCGTCGGGACTGTGTCATCTGACGCTGTTGTAGCGAATCAGGCTCCCGAATTCTCGTTGCAGGATATGGACGGCGAGTGGGTCAGGCTGTCGAACTTCAGAGGCAAAGTGGTGTTGGTGACCTTCTGGGCTTCGTGGTCGCCGGAATCGAATCGACAGGTGCGCGATTTGTCCAGCTTGCACAGTAAATACGCAGATAAGGGAGTTGTATTTATAGGCATTTCTGTCGATGAGGGCGGAGCGGAGCGGATCAGGCCCTACGTTGAAAAAAATAATTTCAGATTCCCCATAGTCATCGCAAAAACCAGCACGAAGATTGACTATGGCGGCATCGGTAAGCTTCCGTCAACCTTTGTAATAGACCAGAAAGGCAATATCTACAAGGAATATTTCGGGTATAAAAACAGGCAAGTCCTGGAACTGGATATAAAAGGTCTCCTCCCGCGTTGAATGATATTTTCTCAGGATTTAGCCACAGAATCTCACAGAAAAGCACAGATAAAGCAGCCAGCTATCAGCTTTCAGCATTCAGCAAAATATTCGCGTCAATTAGCGTAATTCGCGGTTTAAATTTTCCTATTATGGAGGTTAAAGTCAACTATGTCATTTGAATTTCAAATGCCCACGAGAATTCTTTTTGGGCCGGGTGTTGTGCAGAACGCAGCCGAAGAAGCGCAGAAATTCTCTCAACGAGCACTATTGGTCACCATGTCCGACCTGCCTTTTGTGGGGAAAGTGGTGGATCTGCTAACGAGGGGCGGTTTGGATGTCACCGTCTTTGATGAATGTGAGCCAAATCCCCGGGCAGTCATCTGCGACCGGGCGGCCGCGTTAGCGCGGGAAAAAGATTGCGCTGTCTTTGTAGGGCTGGGCGGCGGGAGCGCGATGGATACAGCCAAAGGCGCTGCCGTGGCAGCCGCTCATGATTATCCGGCATGGGAATTCGACCTCGATTACTCAGGCGGCGCACGCGAGGTGACCTCTGAGACATTCCCAATCGTCGCCATTCCCACCACCGCCGGCACCGGATCGGAAGTCTCCGGCGTGGCGGTTCTGAGCAACGCTGAGACCAAGCAGAAAGGGCCTATCCGCAGTCCGTATATCTATCCGCGAACGGCGCTTATCGACCCGGAATTGACAATCTCCATGCCGCCGAAATTGACGGCAGATACAGGGTTCGACGCGCTGAGTCACGCGTTGGAAAGGTATTTAGGCTTCCGATCCCACTCCATGATAGACCTGTTGGCGGAGGACGTGATCCGCACTATCGTGCAGAATTTGAAGAGCGCGATTGATGACGGTGATAATCTGGAAACCCGCTCCAAAATAGCGTGGGCAAGCACTCAGGCGACTATCTGCATAGGCGCCAAGCTGAACGAAGCAGGAATCCATATTCTCGGGCTTCCGCTTTCCGCTCATCTGGGTATCGCTCACGGCCCGTCCCTCGCGGTGCTTGTGCCATTTATCCTGCGCGACGCGGCTCCACATTTGCCTGAAAAGTGCGCAAGATTGACCGAAATGCTTGGAGCGACGCGCGACACGGACTGCGCGGACGCGATGAGACGCTGGCTGCGCGAGATCGGTCTGGATCTCTCGCTTCGGGACATGGGCGTTACGGACGACCTATGCCCGAAACTCGCCCGGAGCGTCAATCTGAAGCGCTTTGCAAACACCTTCTACAAGGAGAAGACCCGCGCGGACGTGGAGAAATTCTACCGCGATGCCCTGAATGCCTGAGCCGGGAAAAGCAGAGACAAAGCATGGATTGCAAGATCATCGTAAATCCAGTAGCGGGTAGAGGAAAAACGGCGGCGCTTGCCCATCAGGTAAGAGACGCGCTGGCAAAACGCGGTGTGAAGTTTGATTTTGCAGTGACAAAAGGTCCCGGCGATGCCACTAATCTGGCAAGATCAGCCGCAGAACAGGGATGGCAGATCGTCGTGTCGCTGGGCGGTGACGGAACCGTCTCGGAAGTGATAAACGGCCTGGTGGGCACGAATTCCGCTCTGGGGATCATCTCCTGCGGGACGGGCAACGATATTGCCCGGAGTCTGGGCGTGCCGACCGACCCCGGACAGGCGTTAAACACGATACTCGCTGGCGGGAGACGCAAAATTGACGTGGGCGTGGAGAACGATCAGGTCTTCGCGAACATCGCCGGCGTGGGGTTCTCGTCCGACGTCACCAGCCAGGCGAACGCCATGCAGAGGCTCAAGGGATCGCTGGCGTTTCTGGCTGCCACATACAAGACTCTCGCCAACCTGAAAACTATGCAAACCAGAATAGAACTGGACGATGAGATCATCGAAACAAAGGTGATAAACGTCACGATAAGCAACATGAAATACGCCGGCGGCGGGATGGTTTTCGCACCGGACGCGGTTGTCGATGACGGACTTTTCGATATAAGTATTGCCAGAGAAATCGGGCGGGCTAGTTTTGCCCTGACTTTCCCACAGATGTACAGGGATGTGGGGGTGATCCATCCAGCCTACAGCAGATACCGATCAAGTACCGTGAAGATATTCACAGAGCAGCCGTCCGAAAAGATGTTCGACGGCAACATCAACGGAAGGACGCCGCTGGAAGCGAAAATACTACCGAAGGCAATCGAAGTTCTTGTTCCATGCAATGTAGGGGCGAACACAAGGTTCGCCCCTACATTGGCAGGCTGAGATCATACACCAGAATTGTCTCCCATTTGCGCTTCTGGCTTCGTGACTGGACGCGTCTTTTGAGTGTGCGCTTTATTTTGAATCCCGCATCTTCGATGGAAGTCTCCAGATTTTCTATTGCCGACGCGCCGGAGTGATCCGAGTATCCGAGAATGACGCGGCCATTCTCATTCAGATGATCCGGCGATTCCATTAGAAATCTGCGCGCGATCCTCTGATTCTCATCGCAGATGGCTATTTCAGCGCGGCTCTTCGGTGATGATACCACCCAAGGGACGTTGAAGATGATCAGGTCGAAGCGACGGTCGCCAACCGGGTCAAAAAGGTCTCCGCCGGCGGTGGTTTCCACCATATCAGAGGATTCGACGAAGCGTGCCACGTTTAACTTTGTGGTGGCGATGGCTTCGGACAATATGTCCGTGGCGACAACCTTAGCGTCGCGATCAGCGAAGACTCTCGCCGCCAAAAGCGACAGACAACCGCATCCGCATCCCATGTCCAGAATTTCCACATTCCGCGGCATCTGCGCCTCAACCCCGATCAGACCTTCCTGAAATAATTCGATGGTATCCTGCGACATGGGCGGAAGGACGTTGCTGTGCAATATTATGTCGCCTTCCAGCGCCGGGACATAGCTGAATTTCCTCATGTCAGACTGAATCTTCTGTATCGCGGACACTGGAACCAGAAAGGGAATATTAAGATCCGAAGCGGGAAACTCGCCCAGAAGCTCAAGCAGATATGGAATTTGCACAGGCGGATCGATATACGAAAGTCGGTCATCATGGGCGATTATCATCAATCGGGATAACACCTGCTGATAATGCCTCTCGTACCAGTGGCCAGTGCGTTTGCGGTAAGTGGGCCGGCGGCGCTCTTCCTTTGATTTCAGCGGTAGATCACGCAGCGCGCCGGTAGCAAGTTCACCCCTCTTTTTCTCCAGATAGCTGAGTACCTTTAGTATCCTGTCCCAACCCCCGGACGCAACAACGACGCCACCTTTGCGGAGGTGGTTGAACATTCTGTCCAGTTGATTCAATTCCTTCGACCCGAACAGCTTTATCGGAGCATCGCCAACCACCTCGGCAAATCTGCCGGGAATGTAGACATCGCCTATGGATCTCAGATGTATTCGGCGCGCATTTTCCATGAGTTTTGTGCTAATCAACCAGACTATTTTTCCGTAGGGGCGAATCTTGTATTCGCCCTTTTCCTCAAACCTAAGGAGGCGAATACAAGATTCACCCCTACGGAAAACTGTCCGCCATTGATCCCATCAAAGGGGGAAGGTTAGGATGGGGGTGATCAAAAAGATGTTTATTAAGCCGAAAGCTGATTTACTCAACCACTATTTCAGCCTGTCCTTAACGATTTTGCCCATAGCGTTTTTGGGCAGGGCGTCCAGAAATTCAACGTGCTTTGGCTTCTTGAAACTCGCTAACCGCTCTCTGCAATATGCTATCACCTCTTCATCCGAAAGTTCCCCGCCATCTTCCAGAACTACGCAGGCTTTCACGGCTTCGCCAAATTCCTCGTCGGAGACGCCCACCACCGCGGCTTCTTTAACCGCCGGGATGGACTCGATGACCTCCTCTATCTCCCGCGGGTACAGGTTCACGCCGCCGGAGATGATAATATCCTTAGACCGCCCGACGATGCTTATGTAGCCGTCCGCGTCCCGCTTGCATATATCCCCGGTCTTGAACCAACCGTCCACGAAGCTGTTCCGGGTGGCCTCCTCGTTGCGCCAGTATTCCTTCAGAAGATTCGGCCCCCTGATGACGATCTCGCCCTCGGTGTTTACCGGCACATCCTGAAAATTCTTATCGACAATTCGGGCTTCCACGCCGGGTAACGGAAATCCTACCGTGCCGGGTCGCCGTTCGCCGTCATAAGGGTTGGAGTAATTCATCATGGACTCGCTCATGCCGGCTCTCTCCAGAATCATGTGACCTAAGGTTCTATGGCACTTCGCGAAAAGCTCTTTCGACAGCGGCGCGGAGCCGGAGACGAATAGACGCATGGAGGAAACGTCGTATCCCGCGCAGTTCTCCACCTCCAGCATCCTGAAATACATGGTAGGGACGCCCATGAACAGGGTCACTTTTCGGCTCTGGATGGTGTTCAGCACGTCCGCCGCGTCGAATTTATTTTTGATTATGGTGGAGCAGCCGTTGTAGAGCGAACCGCACAGCCCGACGCCCAGACCGTGAATGTGGAACATGGGCAAGGTCAGCAGAAACAGGTCATCCTCCGTCCATCTCCATGCTTGCCGCAAGGCTTTGAGGTTTGAGGTTACGCTTCTCTGGCTCAACAGCGCGCCTTTGGGTCGCCCGGTCGTCCCGGAGGTGTAAAATATGAACGCGCCGTCGTCGTCCTTGATGTCAGTGTTCAGTTCCCCGCTGTCAGAATTTTCAGACAATTGGGAAAAGGGCGTATATTTTCCGCCATGAGAGTCGATAACCACAACATGCTCTAAAGCGGGTAAATCCTTCAGAACGCGTTCCAATACGGGCAACCGCTCCGTGTCAGTAACGATTGCCTTCGCCTCCGAGTCCCGGAGGAGATATGAGATCTCCGTCTCCTTGAACGCGATGTTCATGGGGACGACTATTGCGCCGAGTTTAAAGCTGGAAACGGTTGTGTAGACAAGTTCGGGGCTGTTGGGCACGTACTGAGCCACCCTATCACCCTTCTTTATCCCCATTTCTCTGAGCCGGTTGGCGATTCTGTTGGTGGTGGTGTCGATTTCTCCAAAAGTCAGAATTTTTTGGTCGAACTCTAAGGACATTTTATCAGGAAACTTGCGAAAAGTTTCGGCAAAAGCTCCTGCAATACTCATTGTGCGCTTCCTCCTAGGGCTTTTCGTCTGAGAGATCCTCCTCGTCCGCATCTTCCAGCGACTTCAGATACTCATCAAGTATTTTTCGACTTTTCTCCAGTTCCTCCTTCGCAACCAGAAGCGTGCCCCAATAATACGTAGACCACGTGCTGGCGATACCGTCATACCAGGGGATCTTCGCCGACCGAAGGATAACGTCAATGTCGTTGCTTTCGAGTATGCCCTTCATCATTACGCCTGAAACTTCATCCGGCACGCGCTGAAGTTCCGCCAACTCGATATAGCCCACGTCATCCTTTGGTGGTAGTTCCTGAACCAACGAAACGTGACAGTCCGGACACTCCTCTACCCCCTCTATATATTCAGCTCGACATTTCGGGCAAAATGGCATTTATCATCCCTCCAGTATTATAACTCCGTTGCTAGCCGCTGATCTGCTCCAGTCGTATTATAGCATCGAAGAACATACCAGTCAAGCGGGCAAAAAATCCATATTCTCTCTTCCGCCATGATGATAATTGTGCTATAATCATCCAACCATATTGATGGTGGATTTATATTAAGCAAGTTTGATATAAGAATTCCTGTCATTCCAGCGAAGGCTGGAATGACAAATCTGCCAGAGACAGTTCTGAAAGTTCGCGATTCGGTTTAAAGGAGGCATAATAATATGTTGAATATAGCAGCCGGAATTATACCATCCTATTTGCGGTGCGAGTATCTGGTGAATCCATCGGGCAATGATGTGCTTAAACCCAGATTAAGCTGGGTGCTGGAATCTCAAGAGCGGGGGCAGAAGCAGTCCGCCTATCGTATACTGGTCGCGAGCAGCGAGGAAAAGCTCAATGCTGATGAGGGCGACCTCTGGGATTCGGGCAGGACCGATTCGGATCAGTCAGTGCACGTCGAGTATCAAGGGGAAATGCTGAAATCACGGCAGCGGTGCTGGTGGAAGGTGCGTATCTGGGACAAAGATGGTTCGCCGTCGCGATGGAGTGAACCGGCGACCTGGTCTATGGGACTTCTTGAGGAGAAGTACCGGGAAGATGCGAAGTTCATCGGTCCCGACTGGGGAGCCGAACCCGCACCGCCGTTTCCGTGGATATGCAAGGACGTTGTCATCAACAGCAAGCCCGCTCGCGCGACAGCTTATGTCTGCGCGCTGGGCTACTATGAGCTATACATCAACAGCAGGAAAGTGGATGACCACATACTCAGCCCGGCGGTGAGCGATTACTCGAAGCGAGTATACTACATCACCCACGACGTGACGGACTACCTCACTGAAGGAAAAAACTGCATCGGTCTCTGGCTTGGGCGGGGCTGGTATGTCATGACTAATCCGGGAGTGATCCACACCAGTCCGCTTGTGAAAGCATTGATTGACGTGGAATTTGACGGTGATGGGGATCTGCGGATAACTACTGATGAGTCATTCAAGATTCACCCAAGCCCGATTACGCCGCTGGGCAGCGCCATACCATTCAGGGATTACGGCGGCGAGTGCTACGACGCGCGGCTGGAGGTGGAGGATTGGAATAGTCCTGATTTTGACCGCTCCGACTGGGATAACGCGAAGGCCTTTGAGACTCCGAAGGCGGTCATGGAAGCCCAGAAAGTCCAGCCCAACCGGATCGAGGAAACAATCAGCCCCGCGGCAGTGGAGGAACTGCCATCAGGCGGATACATGATCGACATGGGGCGGAATTTCACCGGCTGGCTTGAGATAAAATTCACCGATAACAATGAAAGCGGGCGGGAGATAGACTTAGAATATGGCGACGTGATAAGGGACGACTCCAAGCTCCAGAGCTACAACCAGTATGATAAATATATCATGAAAGGCGATGCGGAGGAGAGCTTCAGGAGCCAGTTTAACTACCACGCTTTCCGGTGGGTAAAGATCAAAGGACTCAATCGCAAGCCATCGCTGGATCAGATAACAGGATACCTGATCCATACAGACTACAGCGCGGCGTCGGAGTTTGAATGCTCAAATGAACTCCTGACTCGCATTTATGAT
>Ga0272442_10008356_pt1 | contig 13127 bp, 8 predicted proteins | sample SSMForm2O_FD_200262 | JGI IMG/M metagenome (GOLD analysis project Ga0272442, IMG submission 200262) | Marine sediment archaeal communities from Little Sippewissett salt marsh, Falmouth, MA, United States - SSM-Form-2O | ecosystem: Environmental > Aquatic > Marine > Wetlands > Sediment ...
GATCTTCGTTCCGGCGCGTTTCGCTCCCGATGCGATCCGTGAAGCAGCAGACAACGGCATATGGCTGGTCGTCTGCATCACGGAAGGGGTCCCTGCCCTTGCGATGGTCGATCTTTATCGCGAGCTTCGGCGCAAGGACGTGCGGCTGATCGGGCCTAACTGTCCGGGGATTATCTCGCCCGGCAAGTGCAAGGTCGGGATCATGCCGGGGGCGATTCACAAACCGGGCGGTGTGGGCGTGATCTCGCGGAGCGGGACGCTGACGTATGAGGTCGTGTACGGATTGACGGAGCATGGTCTGGGACAGTCGACGTGTATTGGCATCGGCGGCGACCCGATCGTGGGCACGGGGTATATCGATTTGCTGGAGATGTTCGAGCGCGACGATCAGACCGAGTCGATCGTGCTGATCGGTGAGATCGGTGGCGAAGAGGAGGAGAAGGCGGCTTCGTATATCGCGAGCGCCGTGAGCAAGAAGGTTGTGGCTTTCATCTCGGGGCGGACGGCGCCACCGGGCAAGCGCATGGGTCATGCCGGGGCGATCATCTCCGGGGGCAAGGGCGGCGCCGAGGCGAAGGTCAAGGCTTTGCGTGAGGCGGGCGTTGTCGTGGTGGACCGTCCGGACCAGATACCTGAGGCACTGTGAATAGCAACGGCGCCGACTCAGGCGCCATGTAATGCTGTGTGAACGATGAATAACCTGGGCTATCTCGAGAGGTTGTATCACGAGTGGGAGAAGAATCCCTCGGCGGTTGACGGTGCCTGGGCGGCGTACTTCGGTCAGCCCGCCGATGGTGATGGCGAGGCGCCACAAGTTGCGGCTGGCGCGGCGAAGAGTGACATGGCCTATCGGCAGGGCCGCGTCGACAGTCTGCTGTGGGCGTATCGGGACATCGGCTATCTGTATGCCCGACTGAATCCGCTCGGCGGGGACCACGGGCCGGACCACGATTATCTGCGTCGCGCCGACAGCGGTGCTTACGAGAAGCTGACCCTCAGCCAATTCGGCATCTCGCCTGACGATATGGATACCGTTTTTTCTGCCGGGCGCGCTATGGTGCCGTCGAAGGCTCCTTTGCGGGACATCGTCTCGGCTTTGCAGGAAACGTACTGCGGGTCGATCGGCGTCGAGTTCCTGCACATTCAAGACAAGAACGTCAGGCGGTGGCTCATCAACAAGATGGAGTCCACGCGGAACCGGCCGATTCTGGGGGCCAGTCAGAGACGCATCATACTGGAGGATTTGCTGCGGACGGAGGCTCTGGAGCACGTGCTGGGGCAGTCTTTCGTGGGGCAGAAGCGGTTTTCGCTGGAGGGGTCCGAGGCGATCATTCCGGGGTTGCACTTTCTGGTTGACAGCGCGCACCGGTATGGGATCGACGAGTTTGTGATTGGGACGACGCATCGCGGTCGACTGGCGATTCTGCACACGATTCTGCACATGACGCCGGAGGAGATCTTCTCGCGTTTCGAGGAGAACTTCCGGCCGGGGATGTCCGGCGGGACCGGTGACGTGAAGTATCATATCGGCTACGAGACGGACCACATTCTCGATGACGGCGGGGTGGCGCACATCAGCATGGTGGCGAACTCGAGCCACCTCGAATCGGTCGATGCGGTGGTGCAGGGCAAGGCGCGGGCGTTACAGGATCGCAAGCGCGATCGGGAGCGGAAGCGGATTGTGCCGATCCTGCTACATGGCGACGCGGCGTTCAGCGGGCAGGGCGTTGTCTCGGAGACGCTGAACCTCTCGCGCCTGACGGGTTACAAGACCGGCGGGACTATCCACATCATCATCAACAATCAGATTGGGTTCACCACGTCGGCGCGTGAGGGGCGTTCGTCGATGTTTCCGACGGACGTGGCGAAGGGGTTGCGGGTTCCGATCTTTCATATCAACGGGGATGATCCGGAGGCGTTGGTCTACGCGGCGGACTTGGCGCTGCAATTCCGGCAGGAGTTCGGCAGCGACTGCATTCTGGATGTTTTCTGCTACCGTCGGCACGGGCACAACGAGGCGGACGAGCCTTCGTTTACGCATCCGCGCATGTACCGGTTGATCGGGGCGCATCCGAGCGTTGCGACGCTCTACGGCCAGCGGTGTGTGGAAAAGGATGTGGTCGGCAAGGATGAGCAGACGGCCATCGCGGAGAAACATACGAAGGTGCTGAGGCAGGCGCGGGAGCAGTCGCGGTCGGCGCCGATCTCGGAGATCGACACGACGCAGGGCCCCGGATGGGCGGGAATCGATGGGCGATACTTGCATGAGTCGGTCGAGACGGGGGTGGCGGAGGCTACGTTGGGGCGCATCGCGCGTCACGTCACGACCGTTCCGGACGGTTTTCATATCCACCGCACGCTGGAGCGGATTCTCGACCGCAAGCGCAAAGGATTCGAGGAGCAGTCGATCGTCGATTGGTCGTTTGCCGAGTCGTTGGCGCTGGGTTCGCTGCTTCTGGAGGGTCTTGCCGTGCGGCTGAGCGGCGAGGACTGCGTGCGGGGTACCTTCTCGCAACGGCACCTGACGTGGTGGGATACGGCGAGCGAGCGCCCGCGTTCGCACACGCCGCTGCAGACGCTGGCGGCCGAGCAGGCGGAGTTTGCGGCGTTCGACAGCCCGTTGTCCGAGTACTCGGTTCTGGGTTTTGAGTACGGGTACTCGCTGATCAATCCCCACATGCTGGTGCTGTGGGAGGCGCAGTTCGGGGATTTCGCGAACGGGGCGCAGGTGATTATCGACAACTATATCGCTTCGGCCGAGAGTAAGTGGGGACGGTTGAGCGGGCTGGTCTTGCTGCTTCCGCACGGCAGCGAGGGGCAGGGCCCCGATCATTCCAGCGCGCACCTGGAACGGTTTCTGCAACTCGCGGCCGATGACAACATTCAGGTGTGCAACATGACGACGCCGGCGCAGTACTTCCACGCGTTGCGGCGGCAGTTGAAGGTGAGGTTTCGCAAGCCCCTGATCATCATGACGCCGAAGAGCCTGTTGCGTCACGCGAAGGCTGTCTCTCCCGTTGGGGATATGGTCAGCGGGAGTTTCCAGGCCGTGCTGGACGACGCCTGCGATCCGAGCGGGGTGGAGCGTGTTCTATTGTGTTCGGGGAAGGTGTATTATGAACTGCTCGAACGGCGCGAGGCGACGGGTCGGACGGATACGGCGCTGGTGCGCGTGGAGCAGTTTCATCCATTTCCCGAACAGGCGATTGGCGCGTCTCTGGAACGGTATCCGCAGAAGCGTGAGATTCTGTGGGTGCAGGAGGAGCGTCGGAACGGCGGGGCGTGGTCTTACGTGCAAGAGCGCTTCCATCGCTGTTTTCCAGAGATCGAGATTCGATACCATGGCCGCGAAGAGAGCGCCAGCAGTGCAACCGGGGCGTTTAAGCAGTTTCAGGCTGAGCAGAAGGCGCTGATCGAGGGCGCCTTCGTGTAGCCCGGCGATCTGAAGCGCGGCGGGTGTCAATACAGACGAGGAATGTTCGACATGAAGAGAGAAGTCAAGGTCCCCTCGGTGGGCGAATCGATCACGAGCGGTGTCATCGTCACCTGGCTCAAGCAGAACGGCGAGAGTGTGAAGGAAGGCGAGAATCTGTTCGAGCTGGAGACGGACAAGGCGGTTCTTGAGGTTCCGTCTCCGGCGGCCGGGGCCTTGGAGATACTGGTCGAGGAAGGCACGGAGGTCGCCATCGGGCAGACGGTGGCGATGCTGGATTCGGAAGCGGCGGGGCAGCCTGCTGCGGCGCCGGCATCGGAGGCCCCTGCGCCGGTGGTTCCGTCTGAGCCAGTGCCCGCTGCGACTGCGGCGGTCGAGAAGGTGGAAGAGCCGCCCGTCGTTGAAGAGAAGAAGGAAGTTGCGCCCCCGCCGGCGCCGAGTCCGCCACCGGCGCCTGCTCCTGCGGCCGCCGCGCCACCGGTTGCGGGCGAGCGTCGAACGGAGCGGGTGCCGATGAGCGCGATCCGTCGGCGGACGGCCGAACGTCTGGTGAAAGCTCGACAGACAGCCGCCTATCTGACGACGTTCAACGAGATCGATATGGAGAAGGTGATCGGCATTCGGAAGCAGTACAAGGCCGATTTCGAGAAGGAGCACGGGATTCGGATCGGTTTCATGTCGTTCTTTGTCAAGGCATGCTGCCTGGCGCTGAAGGACTATCCCGGCGTCAACGCGATGGTCGAAGGCGATGACATTGTCTACAACCACTTCTATGACATCGGTGTGGCCATCTCGATTGAGCAGGGATTGGTTGTTCCGATCATCCGCCATGCGGATACGTTAAGTTTCGCTGAGATTGAAGCGGGGATTGCCGACCTGGCGAAACGCGCGCAGGAGAAGCGTATCCTGCCGGCCGAACTGATGGGCGGGACGTTCACGATTACCAACGGCGGCGTGTTCGGTTCGTTGTTGTCGACACCCATTCCGGCTTATCCACAGAGCGCGATCCTCGGTATGCACACGATCAAGAAGCGGCCCGTGGTCGTCAACGACCAGATCACGATTCGACCGATGATGTACGTGGCGCTGTCCTACGACCATCGCGTGATCGATGGGCGCGAGGCTATCGGGTTTCTGATACGGATCAAGGAGTATATCGAATCGCCGGACAAGCTGCTGCTGGAACTTTAGGTACGATCGCTTGACGAAATGACTCCGATTGAAGCAGAGAGATATCAGTAGATCAGGAGAACTGAATTATGGCAGAGACCACGTACGCCAAAGGGCTCGAGGGCGTCATCGCGGCCGAGTCGGAGATTTGTCAGATTGACGGCGCCAACGGCAAACTCCACTACCGAGGATATTCGATCGAAGATTTGGCGCAGCACTCATCTTTCGAGGAGACGACGTATCTCCTGTTGAACGAGCATCTGCCTTCGAAGACGGAGTTGGAGGATTTTGCGTCGCGCATGCGCGCGTCGCGCGGTCTCATGGGTCCGGTTCAGGATATGATTCGCTACTTCCCGCCGGCTGGCTCGCCCATGGAGCTGCTGCAATCGGTGATCTCCTATTTGAGCGCTACGGTGGAGCACCAGATTCGGCACTCCGCCACGTGCAACTGCCGCCGGACACTGCACCAGGTTTCCCAACTGGCCACCGTGCTGGCGACCTATCAACGATTCCGGGAGGGCAAAGGCTACCTGGAGCCTCGCGCGGACCTTTCGCATGGTGCGAATTTTCTGTATCTGCTGCGCGGTGAGGAGCCTTCGCCTGAGGAGGGGCAGATGTTCGACACCTGCCTGGTGCTGCACGCCGAGCATGGCTTCAATGCCTCCACGTTCACGGCGCGGGTGGTCGCTTCGACGTATTCCACCTGCTATTGCAGTATCTCGGCCGCCATCGGCTCGCTGGCCGGCTTCCTGCACGGCGGGGCCAACGAGCGCGTCATGGACATGGTCGATGAGATCGGCTCGGCGGACAACATCGAGCCCTGGCTGGACAAGGTGCTCAGCGAAAAGGGCAAGGTGATGGGCATGGGCCACCGCGTCTACAAGGCGAAGGACCCGCGGGCCATTGTGACGGAGAAGATGCTCGATGACCTGTCGAAGCAGAAGGGCGATGCGAATCTGTACGAATTCCTCAAGAAGGTCGAGACGGGTTTCCGGGCCCGCATGGAGACGAAGGGCAAGCCGATCTATCCGAACGTGGATTTCTTCTCCGGCGCTGTCTACACGTTGCTGGGCATTCCCCGCGATTTGTTCACGCCGATCTTTGCGGTGGCGCGCTCGGCCGGCTGGCTGGCGCACGTTCTGGAACAGCGCAAGGACAACCGCATCTACCGGCCGAAGTCACTCTACGCCGGGCCTGAGCCCAGGGACTACGTGCCACTGGCCAAGAGGAAGTAGCCAGAGGACGACGCACCTACTGTTTGAACTCGGAGACCAGGGCGCCGATCGAGGCCTTGGCGTCGCCGAACAGCATGCGCGTGTTGTCCTTGAAGAACAGGGGGTTGTCCACGCCGGCGAATCCGGGGTTCAGCGAGCGCTTCAGAACGATGCAGGTGCGGGCGCGGTCCACTTCGATGATGGGCATGCCCCAGAGCGGGCTGTTCTGGTCTTCTTTGGCGGCCGGGTTGACGACGTCGTTGGCACCGATGACGACGGCTACATCGACTGTCTCAATGGTTGGGTTGACGTCCTGGGGTTCGACCAGCAGTTCGTAGGGAACATTCGCCTCGGCCAATAGCACGTTCATGTGCCCCGGCATGCGGCCGGCGACGGGATGGATGCAGTACTTGATCTCCGCGCCGTTTTGCTCCAGCAGCTCTCCCAACTCGCGGACCCCGTGCTGGGCCTGGGCGGCGGCCATGCCGTATCCGGGGACGAAGACGACACTGGTGGCCGCCTCCAGCATGAGATAGGCGTCCTGGGCACTGACGGGTTTGGCTTCGCCCTGGTAGCCTTCGCCCTGGGCGGTGGTGGCGGCGCCGAAGCCACTAAACAGGACGTTGGCGAGCGAACGGTTCATGGCCTTGCACATGATTCTCGTGAGGATGAGGCCCGAGGCGCCGACTAAGGACCCGGAGACGATGAGTACGTTGTTGCCGATGGCGAACCCGGCGGCGCAGGCGGCCAGGCCGGAATAGCTGTTTAACAAGCAGATGACCACGGGCATGTCGGCGCCGCCAATGGGAATGGTCGAGAGCACGCCGAGGGTGAAGGCTTGAATGATGGCAAGGATCAGCAGGGAGTAGACCAGGGCCGAGCCCCCGGCGTCGGGTTGATCGGGCCTGAGAACGCAGAAGAATATGCCGACCGCTACAATGGCGGCGAGAATGGCGGCGTTGGCGATATTCTGGCCTTTGTAGAGCACGGGTTTGCCCGTGATCATGCCCGCGAGTTTTCCGAACGCTACGAGGGAGCCGGTGAAGGTGACGCCACCGATGAGGACGGTGAGGAAGATCGCCACGGTGGTGAAGAGGCTCAAGGGGTCCGTGCCGGCCCAGTTGAAATGGAACTCGGACCAGCCGACCAGAAGACTGGCGAGGCCACCGAAGCCGTTGAAGAGGCCCACCATCTCCGGCATGGAGGTCATCTTCACCAGGCGCGCCGCCAGGGCGCCCACGACCGAACCGATGCCGGCGCCAGCGAGAAGCCAGACCCACTTGATGTCGGTCAGGGCGGTGAGCGTGGTCGCTATGGCGATGAGCATGCCGATGGCGGAGATGATGTTCCCTCTGCGGGCGGTGCGCGGCGAGCTGAGCATCTTCAGGCCGAAGATGAAGAAGCCCGACGCGACGATGTAGCAGAGGCCTCGTATGAGCTGTGGATTCATGCCTTGCCCCCGTCCTTGGTCTTGCTCTTGAACATCTGCAGCATGCGGTCGGTGACGAGGTAGCCGCCGACGACATTGATCATGGCGAACGTCACGGCCAGAGTCGCCAGTACCGTCACGACGGCGGCGCTATCCTGGCGTCCCGAGGCGATGAGCGCGCCGACGATGGTGATCCCGGAGATGGCGTTCGATCCCGACATCAGCGGCGTGTGCAACTGCGAGGGGACCTTCTTGATCAGTTCGACGCCCAGGAACATCGCCAGGACGAAGACGAAGAACAACAGGGGCAGAGTCGTCGCATCTATATTCATAGTCTTGCTCCGTTAGGCCATAGCGGCCTTGACCGTTTCGTTGACAATCTCGCCGCCGTGGGTGATCAGGCATCCTTGGATGATCTCGTCATCGCGATCCAGCTTCAACTGCTTGGCCTCTTTGTCCCAGAAGTGCTCCAGGAGATTGTAGAGGTTGCTGGAAAACATTTGGCTGGCCGGCACGGGGACGCGACGCTGTAGTTCGGGCAGTCCGACGATCATCACGCCCTTCCTGTCGATTTCCTTACCGAGTTCGGAGGCCTCGACGTTGCCGCCCGTCTCGACAGCGAGGTCCACGACGATACTGCCCGGTTTCATGCCGTCCAACATCTGGTTGGTGACAATCAGCGGCGCTTTCTTGCCGAAGACTTTGGCGGTCGTAACGACCACGTCTGACTGGGCGCACTGTTTGGCCATGGCCTGGCGCTGCTTGTCCAATTGTTCGTCGGTGAGCTTCTTGGCATAGCCATCCTTGGTTTGGGCGGTTTCTCCGAGGTCAACCTTCAGCGGTTTGGCGCCGAGCGAGAGGATTTGTTCCTGGGCGTCGGGGCGAACGTCGAAGGCGTCGACACGGGCCCCGAGGCGCTTGGCGGTGGCGATGGCCTGGAGACCGGCGACGCCGGCACCGATGACGAACACACGGGCCGGTGGAATCGTACCGGACGGTGTCATCATCATGGGAAGGATCTTCTTTTGACGTTCGGCGGCCAGCACGACGGCTACATACCCGGCGAGATTGGCCTGTGAGCTCAGCACGTCCATCTTCTGGGCGATGGTGGTGCGCGGGATCATCTCCAGGCTGATGCCGCTGACGCCCTGGCGGGCGAGCTTACTGATGAGTGCCGCGTTGTTGAATGGATCAAGATAGCTGATGTGGATGCATCCCTCGCGCAGGCGGTCGACGTCTTCGCCGGAAGGCGTGCTCATCCGCAGAACGACCTCGGCCGTCGAAAACGACGCCTCTCGGTCGTTGGAGACCTTCGCCCCGGTTTTCTCGTATTCCTCGTCCGCAATCGCCAGGCTGTCGCCGAGGTGTGCCTGAAACTCGATCTCGGCCCCGAGCTTCAACAGTTTCGCCAGCTCGGCGGGGAGCAGGGGGACACGGGTTTCTGCCGCACTGGTCTCTTTGGCCACGAATAGCTTCATGTAGACGCCTCACCTTCTGCTGGCTAGACCTTGCCTTCACGTTGATTGCCGCCCGGCGCCCGGGAGCGATGCGTCGTGTCCCCAGTGCACCGGGTGACAGGGGCGATTGTAACCCATCGGGTCGCGATCGACAACGTGTTGTTATACGTACGCGTTATTTCGCCAGCGGTTCTTGCGGATGGCCAACTTGGGAGTTAGTATGGGCAACCGGCTGGGGAGACGTAGGTGTGGCGCCGGGTGACCGGTGTGCGGAAACGGGGCCTCTGAGCTTTTCGGGAGATGTCATCATGTCGCGAGGACAATTTGCTTTTCTGTGTGTTCTGTTGGTGTTCCTATGCACTCTCGTTGTGGGGGGGTGCGACAGCAAGCAGGATGAGCCTGTGGCGACGTCCGGCTCTGGTTTGCGGAAGGCGGCGTTGCTGGTCGAGCTGCCCGATTACTGCAACACGCCGGACGGGATGGCGCTGCTGGGCGACGGGAGCTTCGTGCTGTCGGTGCCGAACTACAACGATCCGACACCGGGGGCGTTTATCATGAAGATCGGAGCCGACAACACCGTCTCGAAGTTCTTCGTGCCGCCGCCGCACCCCAAGACGGGCAAGGCCGGTCCCATGGGTATCTGCCTGGCGCCGTCGGGCGACATCTACTACGCGGACAATCAGTTCAGTCCGGAGACGCCGCAGACATCGCGGCTAATGCGCATCGCTATGAAGGACGGTCAGCCACAGGAGGCGGTCACAGTGGTCTCCGGGCTGAATGTGGCGAACGCCGTCGTGATCAAGGGCGACAATGTGTACGTCAGCGATTCGATACTTGTGCCGGGCTCGAAGCCTCTGATCAGCGGTATCTTTCGTTTCAAGATCGGTGACGAGGGCATCGAGCTTCAGACGCCACTTGCCGATGATCCGCGTCTGATTGCGAAGATCGAGTCACACCATCCGACGATTGGCTACGGGGCTGATGGGCTCTGCTTTGACACCCAGGGCAATCTCTACTGCGGCAACTTCGCCGACGGCACCATCCACAAGATCACATTCGACGAACAGGACAAGGTGGTGTCCAACACGATCTCCGTCAACGACGAGAAGATGAAGTGTGCCGATGGGTTGTTTTGCGATCGTCAGACGGACCGCATCCTCGTGGCGGACATGGTGCAGAACGCCATTCAGATGGTGCATCCCGACGGCACCGTCGAGACGATTGCCATGAACGGGGACACGGACGGCACCGGCGGGGCGATCGATCAGCCCTGTGAGGCCATTCTGCGAGGCAAGGAGATCATCATCTCCAATATGGACTGGCCGTTCGAGGGCGTCGTCAACACGACGTGGGACAAGCCGTATACGCTTTCGGTCGTCAGGCTCGACTAGATGCTGTTGAACTACTCAAGCGTTGGGTAGACGACCTTGCCCTCCAGTTGAGCGAGACCGCCTTCGGCTTCGTAGACGCCGTAGAAGATCGAGCAGGAGTCCAGCCAGACGGTGATGCGATGCATCTCCTCTTCGGAGAGTTTCACGTCATTGTGGCCTTCTTGCAGGAGGTCGTAGAGCTTCGAGACGCGGGCGCCGTACTTTCCGGGGACGGTTCGGTGGCGTTCGCCATACTTCCAGAATCCGTATTCCGGGGCGAGGCTGTGATAGGAGGCGAACCATTTCTGTCGGCCCTTGACGACAACCTCGCGATCCAGGCGAGGTGCCTTGTCGGGGTTCTCTGCGTGGCAACCGGCGCAGTGCTTGTCGAGCACGGGCTGGACCAGACGCGGATAACTGAACGGGTTCGTGCCGTCCACGTCAGGCTTGAGCTGCGAAGGTTCCCGCTGAATCGCCATCGGCACCGTTGTCGTTGACTGCGGTGCTCGGTGCCTGGGTTCGTGACAGCCCTGACAGACGAGCTTCTCTCCGGGTTGCAGGTAGGTCGCCGAGCGCATGGATTGGACAGCGAGGCCCTTTTCGTCCAGGGCCTGGAAGAAAAGTTCCTTACGGGCCGGCACGGTGAAGTGCGCGCTACCATCGGCCTCGACGGGTACGGTGCCCAGGACGTAGCGGGGCAGGACGACGGAATCGCCGGCGGTCGGTTCTCTTAGACTCGTCTCGTGGGGCGGAGCGCCCGAGGGCACGGACATGGGGATGATCTGATAGACGCGCAGTGCCTTGATCTTCATTTCTTCCGGCCAGGGCCGCAGCGTATCGTAGACGTTGATCAGTGCCAGCGTAGCCTCGGCCGGCTGGCCCTCGGCGACGCGCACGGAGGCTTCGGGCACGGCGGGCGGTTTGGGGCGGCAGCGCAGCGGCATGGGGCTCTGGCAGGCGATGGCCGGGTCGCGGTAGATCAGTTCCTTGTTGCCGAATGCGTCCACCAGATAGATGCCGTAGTCGCCGCGCCGGTGTTTGTCGGGGTACAGGCCCATGCGCGGCTTCATGGCTGGGTCGTAGGCACACAGATAGTACTTCTCGCTGAGAGGCCAGGGCGTGCCGTATGCTTGCGCGCCGTTCTGGGTCTCCGGGAAATCGACCTCCGGCGTCAGGCGTTTGACCGGCGCCATGGCGTCGTCGTCCTCGACATGGGGATCGAACGTCAGCAGCGATCCGAAAGACTGGCCGTGATGGGGGGCGCCGGTGGCGACGAACCGGTGCGATCCGGGAATGGCACGGACGTCGAGCTCCATGTCGGCGCGGAGCTCACGAGGGGCGAAGTTGCCGTGCATCGCCCGGGCGTCACGCCCATCCGGTGTGGTGATCCAGGGAAGGTGGGCCGTGCAGCCATGACGGTCGACGTAATCCCAACGCGTGTAGACGATCCTGCCGTCGTGGGTCACGCTGGGTTGCCACTCGTTGGTCTCATGGGGACTGAGGCAGCGGATGTCAGTGCCGTCGGCGTTCATGTCGTGCAGTGTGTAGGTCGGACAAACGCGACCACAGCGGAGGTATCCGCCACGCCGTTCGCTGATGAAGGCAATGCGGCCGTTTGGCAGCCAGCACGGATCGAAGTCGTTCCATGTGCCGTCCGTGAGTTGCTCCAGTCCGGAACCGTCCACGTTGACTTTGAAGAGGTGATAGCAACGCTGGGCGTGCCAGTGGCCGCGGCTGGGGTCGGTGTGGTATCGGTGCTCGCGATCACCTTTGCATTCGACGTAGGCAAAGACGATGGTCTTGCCATCGTATGACAGGTCGGGCGACAGGACGGAGCCACCTTCGAGTCTCCGGCCCTTGAGCCGGCCGCGCTGCACGACCACATTGGCCAGCACGTCACGGATCTGCGGCTGGTTGCCAAAGGGATCAGACAAGACGAGGATGCTGCCGCCAGGCCGGACGTTGATGCCGTAATACTGGTCGCACATGTGATCGAACGTTGCCCGGTGGCGGGTGATAAGAAGCATCTTGTCGAAATCCAGGAGCGGATTGGAGAAGGCGATCTTTCGACGGAGTTGGCACGCTTTCGCGAAGAGCGTCAGGCGTCTCTCTTTGTCTGCCAACGATATCGAACGGCAGGTCTTCTTCAGTTCCCTGAGTTCGGCTTCCATCGGCGCGAGGTTAGGGGCCTGCGGCATGTCCTTGATGTCACGCAGCAGGGCGGTTGTGCGCCGCAGGACAACGTCGAGGGCGTCACGATCCGAAGCGAGGATCAGGGCGTCCCGGCAAAAGACCTGGTCGGCGTGTTGGGCGATGCGCCGGCGACTCTGGATGTCGTTCTGGATGGTTTCGTACTGCGCTTCCACGTTCGCTTGGAGATCGGCCAAAGTGGTAGTCGATAACACCATGACAGCAGCTGCTGCCAGGAGCCCTGTGCGAAGCCCTTTGCCCATGCGCTTGACTCACTTTCATCTTTACTGCGTTACGGCGTTGATTCAGGTGTCGGCCTGGTCTCCCAGGGGCTCGGCCTCCTTTCCGCCGAGAAAGAGGTGTGAACCTGCCCGAACATCCTTTATTCTACTGTGATCGTAGGCGACAAATCAAGGCGGCAATTGCAGAGAGGCGCATGTGCTGATGGCGGGGACAACGATTCGACCGATGACCGTTGCGGACCTGCCGCGGGGGTTGGAATTGTCCCGGCAGGCGGGGTGGAATCAGATCGAATCGGATTGGCGGCGGTTCCTGGATCTGGAGCCAGAGGGGTGTTTCGTCGCGGAGCTGGATGAGGCTCCGGTTGGGACCACGACGACTTGTATCTTTGGCCCGGTGGCTTGGATCGCCATGGTCCTGGTGGACGTGGAGGCGCGTCGGCAGGGCATCGGATCGGCCTTGTTGCGACACGCGCTGGAATTCCTCGACGGGCAGGCGGTCAAGACCGTTCGTCTGGACGCCACCGCCGCGGGGCAACGTGTCTATGAGAAGCTGGGTTTCGTGCCGGAATACCCGCTGGCCCGCTATGAGGGCGTCGTTTCGCGTGTGGAGGCTGCGTGTGAC
>Ga0272442_10008357_pt1 | contig 13126 bp, 10 predicted proteins | sample SSMForm2O_FD_200262 | JGI IMG/M metagenome (GOLD analysis project Ga0272442, IMG submission 200262) | Marine sediment archaeal communities from Little Sippewissett salt marsh, Falmouth, MA, United States - SSM-Form-2O | ecosystem: Environmental > Aquatic > Marine > Wetlands > Sediment ...
ATCCCTCTGCCGGATCTCTTTGGCTTCTTCTTCTGACTTTTTCCCCATCCTGACAAAACCCTCGTTCAGTTCCTCCGGGTATTCTGCGTATGCAAGTATATCCCGGAAGTCTGCTTTTGCCATTTGTACCAGCTCTTCCAGCTGGTCCAGGTCACCGTTGCACAGTTTAAGGATACCCAGCTGTACACGCTCAACCCCTGTCTCAAAGCTTCTCTCCCCATACTGGTCCAGGATCTTCATAATCTCCCTGGGATCCTTTTTGGGCCAGTATTTCCAGACTTTTTGAAGTACCTGGCTCCGCGAATTTCGGGCCATTGTATTGTCCTTTACAACCCATATTCAGTGTAGTTCTGGTTCCATTGTTGTGCTGATGATTGGATGCTTCGTGAAATGCAGTGCCCGTTCACTGCTGCAGTGATTCATGCAGGCAGGTGGACGGAATGATAACCATCACAGCATGGATCAGGAAACAGAGGACAAGCAGGTCAGGAGAAGGAGCAGGTTGTCTATCTCATCGATCCTGCCCTCAAGTATAAACTTACTAAAGCAGCCCTACAATCCGAAGAGAACGGAAGCCAGGACATCATCGGCACCTCGTAAAGCGCTGGACAAGATAGAGTGGGAGAAGCAGTATTAAGAAAGCCAGGATCATGGGCAGGATCTCCCGGAAGTACGGCATCTGGATTGTGAAGCTTCCTCGAGCAGTATGACGGGCAGGGCGATCAGGTAATGCGTGATAAGGCGCAGGAGCGCCAGTTTAACTGCCGCGCGTACAATCCAATGGCGCAGCAGGAAAAAAAGGGTGCCGAAACCGGCAACACAGAACAGAAAACCGGGAGAAATCTGAACCTGACCATACGGATTTTCCAGCAGAAATCCGGATGCTGCTGTTTTTTAATTCTGACTGGATTCTAAAATTTATATATACAGCCTGAACCTGCTCCCGGCTTTCTTGCAAGAAATAACATTCTCCTGCTAATCGCTTCATGGAAGTACACTATTGATCCAAATTCCCAGTGCATGATCTTCCAGACGGCGGCTCAAGGTATCGGTATAAGAAGAGAAGGAATAGGTTTCCGGGCAGTATGCAAATTCAGGCGCAAGTGTGGTCTCGGCTATAACTTCGCCGGTTTGGGCTTCACGCAGGGTGAAACGTATCTGCTGGCCATAAACAGTGAGAGAATGACCGCCGGTATAGATGCATGTGTCCAGGTGAACAGATTCAATCTGGTTTTCACATATAACCAGCTCCGTATCCCATATACTTGCCGGAGTGCCATAATATGAGTAAGGGGTTCCAAGTCCTTCATAGACAACAATAAAGGTATGGGTTTCCCGTGAAGGATCGAAAGCGGTAGTCTCAGGATTGCCAACACCGGTCTCACAAATATTACTGTAGGCAGCAGAGATTTCTTCTTCGGTATGGAAGTATGTTCCTTCAGCGCTGGCGGCATTATCTACTATATCGCGAGTAATTCCGACTACGCCTTCCACATGAGCTCTATCCAGTATTGCATCTGTTATATCTGCTCCCTGAAGGTTTGCGTCTCTAAGGTCGGCGCCTTGAAGTTCAGCCTGCTGCAGATTTGTATCGGAGAAGTCGCTTTCAGACAACGATGCACCTTTGAGGTTTGCACCCTGGAGGTTAGCGCCGCTCAGGATGCTGTTATCCATGGAACAGCGCTGCAGAATTGCATTGGAAAGATTCGAATTTTCGAAGTTAATGCCCACCATGCTGCTTCCTGTTAAGTCCACACCGCTGAAATCCATACCGGAAAAATCTTCGCCGTCCAGGTTGATATCATTCAGAACAGCACCGGCAAAGGTGGACCGGGTGAAGTTTGTACCGCTCAGGTCGGTGCCGCTGAGATTTGTTCCTGTGAGGTTGGTTGTGCTGAGATCCATTCCACCAAGGAAAGCATCGGAAAGGTTTGCATTGGTAAGGTTCGCACCAGCAAGATCGATGCTGGAAAGGTCCCTGCCTGACCATAATGTGCCGGTGAGGTCTGCATCACGGAAGCTGGTTCCCTGGATGCTGTATGGGGAGGAAAACAGTTCTTCCATATCGACCAGAGAAAAATCGATGCCGTTGAACACCGCTTTAAGAGTACGTGTATTCTCGAATACCGCGTTATCAAGTACTGCACTAGTGAGGTCTGCTCCTTCAAGATTGGTGTTTTGAAGGATGGCATCGGTGAGGTCAGCTTCGGAAAGATTGCTGCCTCCGAGATTGGTGTCGGTCAGGTCTGCGCCGCTGAGGGTTGCCCCGGAAAAATCCATACCGCTGAGATCGTGGCCTCTCAGTATACTGTCAGAAAGGTTGGCACCCGGAAAAGCAGCACCATCCAGATAACTACCAGTCAGATCGAGGCCTGAAAGGTTCACGTTCGAACACTCAGCGTTCTGGAAGTTCGCGGATGCCAGCTGCGTTTCATGAAGATCAGCAGATACAAGAACAGCACCGACAAAGGAGACATTCGAAAGAGTTGAATCTGAGAAAACCGCCTCACTGAGATTTGTACCTTCGAAGGATGTTCCGGAGAGAATGGATCCGGTGAATTCTGCATTTTGCATCTCACAGTTGTTAAAAGCAGTATTTGTCAGGTCTGAGTCGATATATTGTGTTTCATTCAACTCAATCTCCCGAAAATCGAGAGCACTCAAGTCCTTTTCTTTATAGGAAACACCGGAGTGCGGTTTGCAGGATGCCAGGACAAGCGGAATAATAAGCAAAACCGGGAGAAAATTCTTTTTCATCATTCATCCTCCTGAGGAAGTGGTGTAGAGAGAGCATCAAGGGGAAGAATAAGGATAGGGCCATCTGTTTTGCTGATAATCAGCCTTTCACTATCTTCCGACCACGCAAGCACAGGGTTCAGATCCGGGATGTAACTTTTATACAGCTTCTCGCCAGATGAAGTACTCCAGACCTGCACGTAGCCGTACTCATCCATTGTCGTTATCTTTTCCTCATCAGGAGACCAGACCATTTGTATAAATGGGTTCCAGAATATTTCGAATATATCGAAGCTGGACCAGCTTTCGCTGTCGATAATGAACAATCCTTGACCAGGGGTCTGAAGAGCAAGATTTTTGCCGGATGGCGACCACGCTGCCTGACTGATTTCGCTGCCGAAATTCGGGGGCAGGCGGCGGGTATACTCATCCTCGCTCACGGGTTGAAGTTCGGTGTATCCGTTATCTGATTCAGGAGGCAGGAACCAGCTGCAGGATGGGTCAAAGGAACCGGCTGCGGCTTCCTCCGTGACCATCCCGTAGATATCGCGATAGGGAAAATCCCCGGTTTCCAGGTTCCAGGATTGAAAGTAGTATTCATCCCAGATGACGACTGTGTTTTGATCCTGCCAGCAGAGGTTCTGCAAGCCCTTTTTCGTAACCTGATCCGGAAGCGTGTGTTCCATCAGGAGTTCGCCCTCCGTTGAATAAACCTCAAATGTTGGTAATGTCTGCGAGGTATCGGATGGGTAAGATTTGAAGCCGTAGACAAGGATCTGTGACCATTCAGAGGAAACCAGGAAGTGGTTCACTGCTATCAAATCCGTTTCGATAACCTGCTCCAGAGAGCCGTCGAATAAATTCCAGATGTATATTCCACTGGAATTCGTAGAAGCGCTTAAGAGTTTGTTATCAAACCAATAGAGCATGTCCATATTGGGAAAGAAACCTTCCAGGCCGGCAACCTGCTCCCAGGAATTTGTATCCCATATTTTGAGTGTGCCGTCATAGCTGGCGGATGCTGCCAGGCTGCCCTCAGGAGACCATGCGAGAGCAGCTACCGGGTCATCATGTGCCGCCCAGGTATGCTCAATCGAACCGTCGGGCAGGGACTGCAGGACAAGGTCGCCCTGGTTTGCATCGGTCAGGCCCATGCTGGAGTCGGGTGACACTGCAAGGAAAGGTGATTCGCTTTCGATGTACAGAGTGTTATATTCCGTTTCACCAGTGAAGTAGCTGGTGATGTTCTCTCCCAGAGACCCGGTTACAACAATATAGTCCTCTTCACCGATTTCCAGCCATTGAAAATCATACAGTTCGGTTGTGGTTATATTGAATACTTTGATCTCTTCGAGTGTGTCCGGGTTTGTTGTGTACAGGCTAAAGTCATGATTGAGAAGTTCGTCCTTCCCAGGAGCCCAATCGAACTTGAGGCGAATAGTGCCGACAGACGCAATTTCTTCCCAGGTTTTTGGATCCAGAATATAGATTTGCTGGTGGGCAAGTGCGCCCAGCTTCGATCCATCATAGTTCCAGGCCGCATCTGACACTGGATGTGTGAAAAAATCCACTTCCATTTCGAGACTGAATGTGTCTGTCGTACGGATTTCGAGCGTTTCATTTTCCAGGCCGATAGCGATCCTGCTGCCGTCGGGTGACCAGGCTGCGCAGTTGATTTTCACCCTTCGGGGATAAGACCATACTTCTTCCAGTGTGGATGAATCGTAGATGGTAAGGCCGGTATCGGCAGCTGCGGCGAGCAGGCTGCCGTCTGGTGAAAAAGCCAGGTCACGGATCAGGCCCAGTCTGATTTCGTACACCGGGGGGAAGATGCTGTCTGTAGAATAGCTGTCCTGGCCCGGTACAGGGAAGGGTGTTGGATCCGGGATTTCTTCGAGTGGATCAGGCAGGCAAGCTGAGAGCAGCACAGATACGACGAAAAGCAGCGGAAGAAACCGCGCTTTGAGGAAGGATGGCATGAAAATACTCCTGGTTTGGGCTTGGATGAAGGAATTGTCTTCTCAGCACCAAAGTAGTGATACCCTCGGAAGGGCTGGCAAGACTGGTTTTTGTGACAACCAGGCACAGGGGAGTATCATATCGCGTGAGAAGTTATTAGACAAGGATGGATAGTGTGTGTATCAGGGGGCAGGAGGTTTTTCCCGATCGCGTAAATCCAGTTTTCTTCGTATTCCTCGAGCACGCGAACTTGCGCATAGCCAGCGTTTAAGAGGAGATCTTTCAGCTCTTCAACACCCGGCCATACCATATCGCCGCATTCGATCCATTTTCGGTCCTTGTCTTCACGTTTACCGCACTTGTAGGATCCACCGATGATGGCGAGGGTCTCTCCGGGTTTCAGGACACGCATGATTTCTTCCAGATCAGAAGCCAGGTCCGGCCAGAAATAGTGGGTATCAACAGCCGTTACAAGGCCGATCATGCAGTCGGGAAACGGCAGTGAGGATACATTGCACTGATGGAGAACGTCACGTCCACCATGGACCAGATCCAGGTTCCGCCTTGAAGCCACACGGATACTTTCCTCCAATATGTCGATGCCTTAAATCGTACTTGTCTGAAGCTATCCCAGCCAGCTTGTGAACCGTCTCACCGCCGCCGCAGCCGACGTCCAGGATGCTATCCTGTTTCTCGACAGAGAATATCCTCAGACCCCCAATCGGTTACTTCGGTGTGGCCGAAATTCATTTCCCATGCCGTGAGGCGTCCAGGAAGCCTGCTTGGTTTTCTGCATTGATCGAGAATTTTACTCAATAGACTCGTGTTATGCCCCTGCTGTCAAGAGATGATTTCTCCAGGTTATTTCGCAGACAGGATTCCATGAAGTTTGCAAAGCTGGAAATCGAAAAGTTCTCTATTTATTCAGAAGCAGGAAAGAAGAGATAGTTGTGCTGATCCCTGCCAGGACTATCCCTGCAGCAAGGCCGACCGGTATGGAGGCCGTTATGTGCTCTTTCATTGATTCTTTACCCATCGAGTCGGGAATCCGCAGGAAACCGGGTCTCCAAACACCCAAAACCAGGCCATCGATGATCACGGTGTCGAATATAAAGAGGATCAGGTAATGGGCATAGTTCAATCCCAGGAGGCCTGGAAAGGGGAGCCTGAATCCTTTACCGCAGACTCCAAAAGCATTTGCCGCCAGTTGCAGCCCAACAATACCCAGCAGAAATCCGAGCATGTTAAGGATGCCGGAAAGCGGGATTTTTTTCTTCATGGTACCGTCCACTTCGCGAGCGGTGTAAACCATCCCTGTGCGGAATACTACAACCACATACACACAGAAAATCACGATTCCAATGACACTCCATTGAAATAGGTAGGAAAGTATTTTATTCGTCACCACGGTTTTGCTCCCTGCATTTTTATACTGTCCTGTCACGCAGCTGCTGAATTGCAGGCGCGCTGGAGGCTTTACAACCCGAGATGGATCATGTACTGAATGCCAAGTATATCCGATACAGTACCCATCAGCTTATTCCTCAGGCCGGGTATATCGCTCTTGTAATAATGGAACGTATTTATAATGCGGATTCTTTCATGCCATTCCAGCAGTGTTTCTCTGTTCTCGAGCCCCCATACAAGGTGTGATGTTTGATCAAGCCCGGCGCTTTCGACGACTTTTTTATTGGCGATCTTTAGTCCCAGGGGAGAGCACGCGTCGAATAACAGCTCGCTGCCCGGGAAGCGATTGACTAGCTCAAGGACAAAATCTTTGATGGTATTCTCCTCGAAGTAGTAAAAAACCCCTGCTGAAAGAAAGAATACATTTCCTCTGACCAATAATTCATCCAGCCACTCCGTTTCAAGGAAGGAGGAAGCGATCATTGTTCTGTGTTCACTTTCCTCGAAAAACCTCTTGCGGAGCTGGATCGTATCCGGCATATCGAGGTCATACCAGCGCACTGTTCCGTTGTCGACACGGTCGAAGGTTGTGTCGAGGCCGCAGCCGATATTGACAACTGTTCCTTCCGGATGCTCCTGGAGGAACTTCCTGATTACCTGGTCGCTGATCAAACTGCGTTTGATCCAGGCGATTTTTGTCAGATCGTCTATAGTTTCAGCGGCTTGTGAAAAGTTAAAGTCAACCTGCTCCATAATACGGACGGCAGCCGGGTCTAACAGCATCGGGTTTGACTTTCTTGTTTCTTCTGCACGTCCCCAGAGGGGTAGAAAGAGAGTCTTCTGCACACTGCCAAGGTCGATGGGGATTTTGTCTGACATAGGTATCCTCCCTTTGATGATTGTAAGCATGGATGTTTTTTCTTGCAGCCTTGATTATAGGGGAAAAATCGGGATTCTGAGGTGGATTGTTGTCGGAACGAAAAATGACCTGCTTTAGGTGTTCCTTCCCAGACTGAATTCCGTTGCGGGGAAAGTATTATCGGGGGTCATACCATTATTCTAGGTCGGATATTTTGTAATAATACGATAAAATTGGTAGACTTATACTGAATAATCAAGCAAAACCCGAGGCGAAAATTCAAAAGAATTAGAAATGCCGTTAATGGAAAAACCGCGATTCTGTATGCATATTCCAATGGAGTTGAAGTAATGAGATCAGAAGCTGCTACCATAGAAGAGTACCTGGCTGAGCTGCCGGAGGACCGGCGGGAGGCGATACAAACTGTACGTGAAGTGATCCTGGAGAACCTGCCTGAGGGGTATGAGGAGGCTATGAACTGGGGGATGATTACATACCAGGTGCCTCTGGACGTCTATCCGGACACCTATAACAAGAAGCCCTTGATGTATGCTGCACTGGCTTCACAGAAGAACCACATGGCTGTGTATCTTACCGGAATATACATGGAAGAAGGTGCCAGGGAAGAATTCGAAGCTGCCTACAGAGCCACGGACAAGCGGTACGACGCCGGAAAATCCTGTGTGCGGTTCAGGAAGCTGGACGATTTGCCGCTGGATCTGATCGGGGAGAGTATTGCTGCCTATGATCTTGAGACCTTTGTTGAGCGTGTAAAAGAAGCACATTCACCCCGGAAGAAGTGATTTTCTTGCGTATAGTCATTGATTGTTGCCCGTTAACCACGTCTTATGTCAGGTTATGGTAAGTAACCACGTCTGAATGAAAAAAAATCTTGTCGCATACAGAAAGAAATGTACTTGTTATATCCGGGTATAAATCTATTACCATAGACTTGATGTAAAGTTGCGATAGATCAAGTGGATCAAAGACAAACGTGGTTGGGAAAGATCAGTTAAGGATCAATTCTTACTCAAGAACATGGTTCGAATTATTTCTACAATATCGGAAATCTACCGATCGTGAAATCGCGTTTCTTGAAAGGCAGCTGCCGAATCCACCATATCGGAGAATCATGGATATGTGCTGTGGTGAAGGGCGTCATGCGAATATCCTCGCTTCCAGAGGATATGAGATAGTGGGGATAGATAATAATTATTAGGCTATAGACGCTGCAGAAAAGCGATCATCGAGTTCAGCTGTTTATCTGGTAAGAGATATACGCGAAATCGATGGTCTATCCGGGGAATTCGATGGGATCATCTCATTCTGGCAGAGTTTTGGGTATTTTGAAGAGCATATCGACCGGCAGGTGCTTGAAAAGACCAGAGACAAACTCGCAGACCACGGCAGACTGATTATGGATATTTACAATCGAACATACTGGATAAGAAACCAGGGAAAGAGACACATCAATAGAGGAGAGGGTGTGGATATCCAGATTGAGGACAAGATGTTTGGTGACCGGCTGAGATCTTCCATTAGATATGGCGAGGGATTGGGATCTGATACCTACGAGTGGCAGCTTTACACGCTTGATGTGCTGACTGAAACAGGAGAAGATATCGGATTATCCCTGGTTCTGGCCTGTACGGATTTTGATGAAGACAAACCCTATACATATGAAAAACCAATGATGCAGCTGGTATTTGAAAAAGGGTAAAGGATGGATTCACACGCTGCCGGCTATACACCAGAGTAACCATTTTTCCTGCCCAGTCGTGTTCAGGGCAATCGCATTTTCCTGCATAACATGGCCCCATACGAGTTCTTTGGGTTTTGGCTCATCCTGGTACTTTACTCAACCCCAACCCTTCTCCCTGTGCAGGGAGAAGGGCGCGGCATATACCCTGGACCGCTTATGAAGCATATGCAAATGACGTGTTTTGTTTTGATTTTTTCAGATTCAGAGTAGTTCTTCTACTGCTAATGTGTCTCTCTCCTGTTTTACGGGAGAGGGATGCAGGGTGAGGGTTATTAGAAAGATACTTATTTTTGAGAGAATGCGATTGCCCTGGCCCGGTTCCACGAAATTCGGGAGTTCGGTAAAGTAATGCTATGATAGGTACACTTATTGGAAAGTATTAAGTACATTTCGCAGGGTTTTTGGTCAGCCGATAGTTTTTTTCGAACGGAGTGAACCTATGAAAGCCCGAAACCTTTCAACTGCAGTCCTTCTCCTGTCCGTTTTTTTCTTGTCAGTACTTGCCTGTTCGCTGACGAATACTATCATGGAAAGTTCCGAAGAGGATATTCCGGAACCAGCCAGTGAAACAGATGAAACAGGTGAAACGGAAGAAGTAGAAGAAGCGGATGTCTCGTACTTATCATCTGACGTCATCATGGTTTCGAATACAACAACCTATCTGGATAAATCAGGAATCTGGAAAATCCATGGGTTGATAACGAATACTGCAAATACTTCGGTGGGGTTGATAAAGCTGGAAGCGGTCCTGTCAGACGGCAGTTTATCGGATCCCGTGTTTGCTGCTCCGACCGGCCTTGCTCCCGGTGAGACAATCCCCTTCAGAATCGGCCTGCCGCTGTCCGTAACGCTGGTGGATCAGTTTGAGGTACAGGTAATCCGGGTGCAGCAGGCGAGTATGGAACCGGCCCAGCTGGAGGTTGTGAGCACCTCGCTTCACGAAGCAGAGAACGGCATTGTGACTCTGTCCGGGGAGATATCCAATCCATCCGGCAGCGGAGCTGATCTTAATACCCTTGAGGCTGCTCTCTTTGATGAAAATGGAGATTTGATCACTTCAGCAGCCTGCCAGGTATGCCCTCGATCGATTCCATCCGGTGGTCAGGTGCCGGTCCAGTTTCTCTTCTATGGACATCCTGTGGAACAGGAGATCGCCAGTCAGGAAGTATATATTTCCAGCGTCGTGAATCCCGGATTGGAAACATTTGATGCGGCTGTACTTGAACCGGTACACAGCTACAAGGATGAGGCAAGTTGGGTCCATGTTTTGGGGCAGGTGCGCAATGACAGTGAAGCTATCCTGGACCTGACTCTGCTGGCCACATTGTACGATTCGGAAGGCCAGGTTGCGGCAGCTGACAGGACAAACCCATCCATCCGTTCGCTGAATCCAGGCGAAAGCTCGCCATTCGAGTTCCGGTTTCTGGATACCGGTATCCAGATCGAAGACTGGCAAATCCAGGTCGATCCGAGGCTGACAAGGATTGTTGAGACTCCTTCCTTTGAGCTGGCTGCAGAAGGGGAACAGGTTACTCCGGCAGAATTCCAGTGGACATTCACAGGCAGCGTGGTGAATGAGACAGAAGAAACACTCGAGGTTGTATTGATTGTGGCGGGAGTGCGGGATCCATCAACCGGGAAGTTGGCCGGCCTGGCTCAGGAGCTCAGGATGGGTGAGGTTCCGTCCGGATCATCCATCGACTACAGCATTACAGTCACCACTGATACCGGAATCGATCAGGCAGGCCTGGAGGCGTTTACCATTCTGCGGGGGCGGTGAGACCTGGTTTCATGGCAATTGTCTGATGTATGAACAATCATTATTATCTCCCACCGTCATACTGTGAATGATGATTGTCAGGTCACCGCTTACATTGCCCTGAAAAGTGTCCCATACGATTGTTTCGGATCCATGTTCATAGGGAATGGTCATATCTCCCGCGTTGCTGAAATAGGCTGAATCGACGGTTTCCAGAGAGCAAATTCCTGTTATACAGACCACGCTCATACCCGGATACCAGATTTCATCGATGTGGAATTTTACACTGCAGTCCTGGTACAGAATACCGGATACTTTCCACTGAATCGGTATCACCATGAGAGATGTGCCCAAACCCCCGGCGTGGGTTCCGTGCCACTTAATAACAGAATAGAGAGATGTCGAAAGGACTCTCATAGTGCCGGTTTCAGCTTCCAGTACAACCGGCAGGATATCCTGTTCGTATTGCCAGATAACATAGGCGGTATTCAATCCATCATCAGAGGATGCAGACCCCGAGATGGAGAAATCAATCCAGCCTTCCAGGTTGTTTATTTCTTCCTGGTGAGCGTCTTGTACGTACTCGGGCACGCTCTGAAAGCCGAGCAGTCCGAAAGATATCACAGCCAGCAGGATGACTCGCATGTAGGTGGGTACTTTTTTTCGCATGGAACCCTCCCTAAAGAATGTCAAGGAGCCTGTATTAAGACTATAGCGTAAAACGAGCGAAACACGAAATATATTTTCTTCCTGGTCATCAGGCTGCCAGTCGCTGGGACCATGCTGCATCCCGTGAGATCAGTGCTCAATAAACTGGCTGATCGGCTTCAATAATGTGTAATTAAAACTGCCATGCGGCTGCTTGATCCGAATCAGGCATTTTGATATGATGGATTCGCAGGCTGGATACTTCACCCCTAACTTATCAACTTTCAAAAAACCAACCCCCATTCCTGTTTCATGGAGCAAATCCTCACTATCCCCGGGTGGAACTTGCTCTAATTAATCATGCCTGCTCAAGATTTGTTATTGGCGTGTTCAAAAAAAAATAGAGCAACAGGAGGGTTTCATGTTTACTCAAGGGAAAAGCATTCCGTCCATGGGTTGGGTTCCGGATCTTCCCGATTTCCGGGACTACCATATCGACCACGACACGATCTCGGAAAAGAACAGGAAGTTCGGACAGAAGATGTCTGTTAAGCAGATGATAGACAGCGTGGGAGTGAGTGAACCGGAGGCTGTTGAACTGTCGCCAAAGGTGGATCTGCGCAAGTGGTGTTCGCCTGTAGAAGACCAGGGTTCGCTGGGATCCTGCACCGCCCAGGCGACGGTTGCCATCGTGGAGTACTTCGAACGCCGCGCGTTTGGCAGGCACATCGATGCCTCGCGCCTGTTCCTGTACAAGGTCTCGCGCAACATGCTTCACTGGACCGGGGACACCGGTGCATACCTCCGTACTGCTATGGGCGCCCTGGTGCTCTTCGGGGTTCCTCCCGAAGAATACTGGCCGTACAAGGTTGAGGATTATGAAGTTGAGCCGCCGGCTTTTTGTTATGCCTTTGCGCAGAACTACAAGGCGATCAACTACTATCGCCTTGATTATCCGGGAATCAGCAAGCGTGCGCTGGAGAAGCGCATCAAGGCAAACCTGCGGGCGGGGCTTCCGTCCATGTTCGGGTTTACCGTTTTCAGCTCCATCGAGCAGGCAAAGGACAACGGCGAAATTCCATTCCCCACCTCGAATGAAACGAGACGCGGCGGACATGCTGTGGTTGCCATCGGGTACGACGACAAGATCAAGATTGAAAACACAAACCAGGGCGGCTCAACCCATACAGGTGCTTTCCTGATACGGAACTCCTGGGGCACAGAGTGGGGCGATGAAGGTTATGGGTATCTACCTTATGCGTACATCCGTGAAGGCCTGGCTATCGACTGGTGGTCCCTGATCAAACAGGACTGGATCGAGACGGACGAGTTCAAGGTTTAGTACCGGTTGGAGTCCAATTGGAGGAAATCATAGAGGGAGAAACATGATTTCCTCCTTCTCTACTTTTCATAAACTGGCAGTTTCGTGTATTCAGCTGTGTGATAATAACTCATTATCGTAAAATCAGGAGGTGAGGGGGAGAAGTTTTCTCTCAAGTATGTTGTTATTTTGTCTATACTGCTGTTGTATACTACTGGCATGCATGCTGTGGTAGATGTTCTGCATGCTTTTCCGCAATAGTAGCCGGCATAAAATCAATAGAGGAATCATCATGACCAAACTCATTCACGGCGATCGTATTTGCAAGGGTGCTGATGTACTTGTTGGAGCCTCTGCACAGATCTGGGACCCAACTGGAGAGAAGATATTACTTACAAAACGCGGGGATAACGGCCGGTGGTGCCTGCCTGGCGGGCAGCACGATGCCGGGGAAAGCATCAAGGAGACCTGCGCACGGGAAGTGCTTGAAGAAACCGGATTGATTGTTGAGGTAGGGCAGCTGATCGCTGTATATACAAACCCGAACCTGCTGCTCTCCTATAACGAGGAACATCAATTTCAGATGATCTCGTTCCATTTTGTTGTGGCTGTGAAAGGTGGGGAACTCGGATTGAGCGATGAAACCACCGATGTTGGCTTTTTCTCACTGGAAGA
>Ga0272442_10008359_pt1 | contig 13125 bp, 11 predicted proteins | sample SSMForm2O_FD_200262 | JGI IMG/M metagenome (GOLD analysis project Ga0272442, IMG submission 200262) | Marine sediment archaeal communities from Little Sippewissett salt marsh, Falmouth, MA, United States - SSM-Form-2O | ecosystem: Environmental > Aquatic > Marine > Wetlands > Sediment ...
TTGAAAATGTCAATGCTTGACATATCAACGAAGTTAACCCAATAGCCCTGTTTCCGGCAATTGTGCCTGTTTTTAAAGACAACAGGTTTTATTCTCCCACATGCCTGACAATATGTCCGGCTTCGGGGACAATAATTCCTGAGAGGGCCAGTTTCACGGCATTGGGAGAACCCGGGAGGCAGAAGACCGCTTTTCCCCGGATGACCCCTGCGGCAGCCCGGGTAAGGATAACTGCAGTCCCGATCTCTTCGAGGCTTTTGTACCTGAAAAGTTCCCCGAAACCCGGGATATCCTTTTCGAAAAGGGGTGCAACGGATTCGATAGTTATGTCCCCCGAGGTCAGGCCCGTGCCCCCGCTGGTAATCACAATGTCCGCAGGGCTGGAAAGGGCGGAGTTCACAGCGTCTGTAATCGCAGTTCCATCATCCGGGACAAGCCTGTAAAAAACTGTGGAATGACCACGGGCATCCAGGATGTCTCCCATGGCCTTTCCTGAGAGGTCTTCCGCGTCTTCGGGGGAGCCTACATCTCCGAATTTTTCAGACCTTGACGTAGAAATCGTGATTATTGCGAAAGAATAAGATTTTCCTGTATCTTTTTTGTGAATTTCGGGTGTTGATTCCTTCATTAGAATCCAGTCCTCCATATCCAAATTCTTTAAACAAATTTTTCAATTCAAATTCATTAATCCATTAATTCGAATCCATTAATCTAATCTAAATCCGTAATCTAAATCCATTAATCTAATCTAAATCCGTAATCTGAATCAATTAATCCAAATCCTTTACAGCGCAGCAAATCTTCCCATTTTCCGTTTTTATCCCGCTTATGCACCCTATACTTTAATAATTTATCAGCCCCATTGCTTCAGGTATGCGCATACTTGCAGCGGACATAGGGACGGGAACGCAGGACATACTGCTTTTCGATTCGGAAAAAGAGATTGAAAATAGCCTGCTCATGGTTATGCCATCCCCGACACAGGTCATTGCAGGAAAAGTAAGGGAGGCAACTGAAGCCGGAAAGGATATAGTACTTACCGGGACCATAATGGGCGGCGGCCCTTGTGTCAGGGCTATCAGAGCTCACATGCAGGCCGGGAATTCGGTTTATGCCACGGAAAGGGCTGCTCTTACGATAAATGACAACCTTGAGAAGGTGAAAAGCTTCGGGATACGGCTTGTGTCTGAAGAAGAGGCACGGGAACTTACAAAAGAAGGGACAAAGGCAGGAAACCCCGTGGAAATCGTTATGCGGGATTTCGACCCTGAAGCGGTTTCGAAAGCCCTGGCAGGTTTTGGAGTTACGGTTCCGGAAATGTTTGCGGTTGCAGTGCAGGACCACGGGAACGCTCCGGATAAAAGTAACCGGGTGTACCGCTTTGAGCTGTTCAGGGAATTTATCGAAAAAGGTGGGGAACTTGAACACTTCGTGTACAGGGCAGAAGAAATCCCTCAGGCTTTCACCCGTATGAAAGCCCAGGCCGACGACATCCTGGGAGCGGAAGGAAAAAAGGGAGTTTATGGAGCACAGGGAGAAACTGAAGCTGCTGAAACGCCTGAAATAGCCGAAACTCCGGGAACTGAAACTCCGGAAATCCGGGCAATATTCATGGACACCGGACCTGCAGCAATCTTCGGGGCACTCACGGACCCTGAAGCCTGGAAGCCCTCGATTGTGGTGAACATCGGAAACGGACACACACTCGGAGCCCTTGTGCTTGAGAACAGGATAACTGCGCTTTTCGAGCACCACAGTTCCCGCATGGACCCTGAAAAATTACAGGACTACATCATCAGGCTTGCTGATGGGAGCCTTGGTTTTGACGAGGTATTTGAGGACGGAGGGCACGGAGCGTACATAAAGGAAGCCACGGGATTTGCCAGTGTCCGTTCGGTCGTGGTCACAGGGCCTAAGAGAGGAATGCTCGAAAAACTTCCAAAAAGGGAAATCCGGCCCGAGATTTCGGAAAAACTGCATTTTGCAGCACCTTTCGGGAGCATGATGCTCTCGGGCTGTTTCGGGTTACTTGCAGGATTTTTTGAGAAATACCCGGAAACATCAATAAAACTTATAAACCACTAAGTACTAGGGAGTAAGTCACCTAAGCCCGGAATATATAGAAATTCAGGGGAAAATGTCAGGCCCGGAACCCTGAAGGTACCGGGAAAACAAAGGGCAAAAAGGAAATTTCCTGACATGATCTGCCGGAGAACCGGTTACAGATAAATGTAAATACAGGCAAGTATCTCTATATGCACATCTTCCCATGCCTGTATGCGCATCCCACAGGCGCGCACTCTAGACCGGACGGTTCTCTGCAGGCATTATGCAAATAATCCTAATTGCAGCAATTGCAAACAATTCCGTTGCAAAAAATTACTATCAAAATCATCATCTTTCAGGAGAATTAAACTAATGGTAAGAAAGCCAGCAAGTATGTACAGGAACGTAAAGCAGCGCTCCTTTACCAGAAGAAAGTACATGGGCGGTGTCCCCGGAAGCCAGGTCATTCACTACGACATGGGAAATAAGTCGAACCCCGATTTCCCGATCAGGATTTCCCTGGTCTCAGAAGAGAAATGCCAGATCAGGCACACTGCCCTTGAAGCAGCCCGTATTACTGCAAACAGGCACCTGGTCTCAGCCGCCGGGAGGCAGGGTTACTACATGAAACTCCGTGTCTACCCCCACGAGGTCCTCAGGGAAAACAAGCAGGCAACCGGTGCCGGTGCTGACCGTGTGTCCAGCGGGATGCGCGGAGCCTACGGGAAGAACGTAGGAACCGCAGCAAGGGTCAAAGCCATGCAGAAGCTCTTCACCGTGGCTGTGGAGAAGGAAAACTTCGAGGCCGCAAAAGACGCACTCTGGCATGCAGGCCAGAAGCTTCCGACGCCTGTCAGGATCGTTGTTGACAAAGGCGCCGAACTGGTCCAGTAAACGGGATCATAATCCATAAAGCTCCCGGAATTGGAATTTCAAATGACCGTAGAAGCAGTTGATAACTGCCATCAGATAGGGAAGTATAAACATGTATGATTACGAAGAGCTACTTGACCGTGCGATTGCCAAACTGCCGGATACCGAGACTACAGATGCTCGATTCGTAATCCCCGAACCTAGACTTTTTTCCGAAGGTAAGGCCACGATTCTGGACAACTTCGGAAACATTGCCGACATCCTGAACCGGGACCCTGACCACCTTATGAAATACCTCACCAGGGAACTGGGTACCGCAGGCAAGATCGAAGGCTCCCGTGCAGTCTTCCAGGGCAGGTTTACAAGGACCCAGCTTGCGGATAACATCCAGGCTTACGTGGACGAGTACGTCATGTGCTCGGAATGCGGACGCCCTGACACCCAGCTCGTCCGGGTGGACCGGGTACTCATCCTGAAGTGTTCCGCATGTGGTGCCCACAGGCCTGTCAAAAAGAGAAAGGTTACCCAGACCGAAGTAAGGGAAGCAATCGAGGAAGGGGGAATCTACGAATTCAGGATCGATGCAGTGGGTTCCAAAGGCGACGGGATCGCAAAAGTGGACAGGTACACGATTTTCGTACCAGGTGCCTCAAAAGGCGATGTAGTCAAGGTAAAGATCAAGAAAATCAGTGGAAACCTCGCCTTCTCAGAGAGGGTCTGAGGTTTAACTTTTTCTTAACGGGAACTTCCGGAGAATAAATTTCCGGGCAACCGGAATACGGAAAGTTCTCGCAAAACCTTCTTTTTAGACATTTTTATTTTGAGGTTTATTCAGGCTAATTAAAATGTATTTAAATTTATTTAGATGCATTTAGCTTTATTCAGATTCATTTTGGCAGGTGAAAAACACAAGCCCGCCAGATCAGGAATTGTGATGAAAAATGACTCCTGAGAAAAACAAAGCTGTGGAAAGTGACGGACAGGAAATTCCTGCCAGCGGGAAAGCCATCGAAATCCTCTCGGTCCCCGGGCTCCGGGTCAACCTTCAGCACTTAGAAGATTCCTTTAGCTCGGAAGATGCCCTTAGAAGGGATGCCCTTAGAAGGGGGGTCCTGGAACTTACAGCCAGCGGGACCCTGAAAGCCGCATGTTCTCCTATTCTCAAGAAGATCAACTCCCGCCTGCGCGAGGAAAAGCCCGCCCTTGTCAGGGAAGACCGTGTAATCGCCTCAGCCTGGCTGCCCCCGATTCCCGGGCCTGCATTCAAAAGGCTGCTCTATGCCGAGATGCAGATCGCTATCGGGAAATACATCCCCGAAACCGTTTCCATCGAGCTGACCCGCCAGAACAGTGCAAGGTATCCCGGGGGAACCAATGCGGACGAACTGGATACGGATACCATCAAAAGGGTGATAGACGAAGCCCTTGACCTTGGCACGTTTATCATCACGTTCACGGAAAACGACCCCCTGCTAAAGGACGAAGTCTTTGAGCTTATCGAGTACGTGGACAAAAAGCGGGCCATCGTGAACAGTTCCACCTGGGGCACGGACTTTTCAGAAGAAACCGCCCTCCACCTGAAAGAAGCCGGACTCCATGCCCTGATGGTAGGTGTCTACTCCACCGACCCTGCAAAACACGATGCTGTGAGGAAAGCCCTTGGAGCGTACGAAAGAGCGGTCTCGGCCATCAAAACAGCTCTTGACGCCGGGCTCATGGTCGCCATGACAACGCACGCATCTCCCCTGAACATACAGGAGCTTCCTGCCCTCTACAAGCTTGCATCGGAACTCGGGGTGCAGGAATTCTCAGTCTGGGAAGCCATGCCGAAAGCCGGAGAAAAAAGAGGGGAAAAAGCCCCTGTCACCGACCAGGACAGGGAAAGCATCCTTGAGATGTACGAGCGGATCAACGCCAGCCCCGAAGGTCCCAGGATGTTTGCAAACACCTACTTTGAGGGGCAGATGCTGGGCGCAATGGCAGGCAGGCGCTGGATGCATGTCACTGCGGACGGAGACGTAAAGCCGAGTCCCTACCCCCCGTTTAAATTTGGAAACGTCAAAGAAGAACCTTTGAAAGATATCTGGCAAAGGATCAGGAGCTACCCCTATTTCCAGAGGCAGAAGAAATTAAGTCCTATGCACGACCCGGAATTCCTGGAATTTGTGGACAGGATTCCTGCCGGGGCAAAGTTGCCGTATGAGTTTGAGAAGGTTTACAGAAAATAATCTCAAAAATAGCATGCAGTCTGAATTTTCTTTTATCAAAGATTTTATTCAGCAAATGAATCCTTATCCAATAATCTCTTAACTTCCTGTAAAAAGGATTTCAGAGTCTTAAGATCGTTTTGCAGGACGCCATATACCTGATCAAGGTCCAGCTGCCAGTATATATGTACGAGAACATTTCTGAATCCTGCCAGATCCGAGAGTTCTTCAGCAAGCTCCTCTGAGATCAAGCTGGCCTGACCCAATATTTCAAAAGTCTCTCTATAGGTTTTTGGCTTTCCCAGACCTTCTTTAACTATTAAGTTGGTAGCCACGTCTATGGCCGCCTGGATGCTGACCAGCATGGCATGAAGAACCATATTTCTTTTATCCCTGTCTTTCTTCAGGTCTTCCAGGGAGATGCTCTGATATCTTTGCCAGTCCTTCTGGGATTCATCAAGCTCTCTAAGATGGTCCAGTATTCTCATATCAGGCCCTCGCCAGGAACTCCTTATCAATCCAATCGTACATATACTTCAGGTCCAGATATGCCGAGATCACCTCAAATTCGTAATCAATCCTTCTGGATTCGTCCCTGGAAAAGAGAACTTGTCCCTTTTTGATAACCTCAAACTGAAATTCTATCGGGGAACTGTTCAGTATTTTTACGTCAAACTCAAATCTGGGCCTGATTTGTCTCTCAAGCTCACCTGCTACTCTTAAAGAAAACTTGAGACTATTATAAGGATCCAGGCTTTCGGACAGGAGCAAAGCGACATCAATATCATTGAAATCTTTTCTCTCAAGGAAAGAACCAAAGATATAGGCTGCATCCACTTCTTTCAATCCGGCTAAAATCCTGCCTATATCTACTAAGAATGAGCTCTTATCCATCTAATTAAAATTGAGCTTTTGGGTATATATAATAGAGCTCTTCACTGCCTGGTCATCTGCCATTGTTGTTGATATTTTCATAATCAAGTTCCTGATATGACAGATGCTTACTTTTTCATTTACTGGAGCAATTTTGCTCTGGCTCAGTAAATTTCGGGGATAAACATTTACATATGAGCAGGTATTTTTAAAGAGCATTTCAGTTGAAACAGGAATTTACATTCTGATTGAAATTCAGTATTACATTCGAATTGAAATTCATCAATAACCAATTAAAACCCAGTAAAATAAAAATTAAAATTCCTAAGAAACCCTGCCTGACCGGAGCAAACTACCCGGGAAAACGGCAGCCAATGAGGGACTTTATGGATACGAAACTTGACCCCTGGAGTTCAAACGACATTACTGATTATTCCAAATTATTCGAAGAATTCGGGATTTCCCCCTTCGAGACCGTACTTCCGGAAATCCCTTCCCCCCACATGTACATGCGGAGAAAAGTTATCTTCGGGCACCGCGACTACGAACAGATTGCACAGGCCATGCGGACAGGTGCTCCTTTTTCGGTCATGGACGGCTTTATGCCCTCAGGCAAGGTCCACCTGGGACACAAGATGGTCATGGACCAGATAGTCTGGCACCAGGAACAGGGTGCAGATGCCTTTGTCGGGATCGCGGACAGGGAAGCGTATTCCGTGCGCGGCTTTTCCTGGCAGAAGTGCAGGGATATAGGGGTCGAGGAATACATCTTAAGCCTGATCGCTCTTGGCTTCAAGCCCGAAGGTTTGATCTACTTCCAGTCCGGGTGCGAAAGTGTAAAGGACCTGGCATTCGAACTCGGTTCAAAGGTCAACTTTTCGGAACTGAGCGCAATCTACGGATTTTCAGGGGAAACTAACCTCTCGCACATGCTCAGCGTAGCCACCCAGGCTGCAGATATCCTCCAGCCCGAGCTAGAAGAGTTCGGGGGCCCGAAACCCGTGGTAGTGCCCGTAGGCCCGGACCAGGACCCCCACCTCAGGCTGACCAGGGGCCTTTCAGGCAAGATGAACATGTTCAGGATCGAAACCCGGGAAGACAAAAAGACCGGCAAAAGCTACCTGAGCGTCCGGGGAAAAGCCGCTCCGGAAAAAGCCCTGAAAGAGCTAAAAAAACGCATCCCGGGAAAGGTAAAACTCTACGAAGCGCATGTTGACGTGCTCGAATTTTCCGACCGCGCAGGGCTTGAGGAAATCGTCCGGGAAGTAGCCCTTGAATTCGGAGGCTATGCCTTTTTACCCCCGGCTTCCACCTACCACAGCTTCATGAGCGGGCTGCAGGGCGGAAAGATGTCCAGTAGCATCCCGGACAGCCACATCGCCCTTACGGACGACCCGAAGGAAGGGGCAAAGAAAGTCAAGCGGGCAAAGACCGGCGGCTGCGTGACCCTCGAGGAGCAGAAGAAACTGGGCGGAAAGCCGGACGAGTGCTCGGTCTTCGAACTTATGCTCTTCCACCTGCTTGAAGACGACGAGGAACTGCTTCAAATCAAGAACGAGTGCCTTTCCGGAGAACGGATGTGCGGTTCATGCAAGAAACTGGCTTCCGAACTCATGCACGACTTCCTCAAAGACCACCAGGAAAAGCGGGAACTTGCCCGCGAACAACTTGACGAGTACAGGATAATGTATAAAAAATAAAACTGATGGATTTATACTATACGTATCAGGATTTATATTCAGGATTTAAAACTAAGGATGTGAACTATAGTCCCGGACGTAAATATTTACACTTACTTTATAACCACGGAAGGCACGGAAGGATTGCGCCTCTACTTACTTTATTCCGTGTTTTTCCGTGCTTTCCGTGGTTAAACTTTCACTTGAGATTTGTGAAGGAATTTGGGTCCTTGACTATAAAGATTTAAACTAAAGATTTACTTAGATTTACTCAAGATTATACCAGGATGTGATCAAAATATGAGTGCCCAGGACAATCTCACGATCAACGAGAAAAAGGTCTTGCTTGCTCTTCAGGAACTCGGGGCCGCTGCTCCCGGGGAACTGGAGGAAAAATCAGGGCTGCAGGTAGATGCGGCAATGCAGGCAGCCTTCCTGCTCGAGGAAAAGGGACTTTCATCCGTTTCCGAAAAAGTGCTCGAGCGCTATGCACTTACCGGGGAAGGAGAAACTTACGTCGAAACCGGGCTTCCCGAACGCCAGATAGTTGATGCCCTCGAAGGCCCGACCCCCCTTGACGAGTTAAAGAGCCGCTTTTCCCCGAAGATGGTGGGAATCGCAACAGGCTGGCTTGTTAGGAAAGGCTGGGCAAAGATCGAAGAAGGCGTGATGGTCCCCTCGGGGGAAGCTCCTTCCGGAAAGGACGAAGATGTCCTTGCCGCCTTCGGAGGCGAAGCAAAGACCCTTGAGGAACTTTCTGCCGATGCAAAAGTAGTAAAAGACCTTCTCAAGAGGAAACTTGTCACAAAGCACGAAGAAAAATTCCGGACCGTTGCAATCACGGATACAGGAAGCGCCCTTGCGGCTGAAGGCCTTGTCCTGGAAGAGGAAATTGCCCAGATCACATCCGACTTACTCAAAAGCGGGGCCTGGAAAGGCAAGAAATTCAGACCTTACAGGCTTGACATAAAACCGAAACCCCTCTACGGGGCAAAAGTCCACCCCTACCGCCGCCTGATCGAACAGATGCGGCAGATCTTTCTGGAAATGGGCTTTACCGAAATCAAGGGAGACGTCATACAGAGCTCCTTCTGGAACTTCGATGCCCTCTTCCAGCCCCAGGACCATCCCGCCAGGGACATGCAAGACACCTTCCACCTGGGCAGCAAGACCCCGCTCCCTGCCGAGTACGCCGACAAAGTCGGAGCCATGCACGAGTGCGGAGGAGACATCGACTCCTGCGGCTGGAAAGGAAAATGGGACAGGGAACTTCCCGAAAAGAACGTCCTTCGGACCCACACCACCGCAGTCACCGTCAAGTACCTGGCAGACAACCCGGAGCCTCCTGTAAAAGCTTTCTGCATTGACCGGGCCTACCGCAGGGAAACCATCGACCCGACACACACACCCGAGTTCGAACAGCTCGAAGGCGTGGTCATGGACAAAGACATGTCCTTTGCCGACCTCCTGGGCCTGCTTGCCGAATTCTACCACAGGATGGGCTTCGAAGAAGTCCGCTTCCGCCCCGGCTACTTCCCCTACACCGAACCCAGTGTCGAACCCGAAGTCTACGTGGACGGCCTCGGCTGGGTAGAACTCGGAGGCGCAGGCGTCTTCAGGAAAGAAGTCACCGAACCCTTCGGAATCAAGGAACCCGTTCTTGCCTGGGGGCTCGGGGTCAGCAGGGTCGCCATGCTGAAACTGGGACTCAAAGACCTGCGGCTGCTCTACCAGTCCGACCTTGACTGGCTCAGGAAGAGTGAAGTCTGCAGGATCTGAAACAGGATCCTTCTTTCACTTTTTTTCATTTTTTATATTGAGGAGTTCTACAAAGCCGATACTACATAATTCAGAAGACACAGCCAGTAAACTGGCTGTCTCTATATCGGATATGGAGTCGTTTTTTGTTGTCATACTTGACGACTCCATGCCCTTCAATAGCTATTTTATTACACTCAAGTTTGTAAAAAAATGATTTTCGGAACTTGGATTATTCGGAACTACTGTCTTACTCACTTAGTTTTAAGCACTAGTGTCACGTCAATCATTAAAGATTAAATGATTCTGAACAATTGTACTCGATCCCATACGACATTTTACTGTTGACGCGGCACTAGCTTATGCATATCAGACACCACTTAATATTATTCATCAGAGATCTCAAGTGGTTTTACTTTTTGAATGATCTCATTACGTGCCTCTATATTCATAACTATAGACTCACCATAATCAATAGAGTGGACAATGCCTTCATCATATAACCATGATACCATTGACAAACCCTCTTCGGACATCGGAATGTCTATCCTGAAATGCTCCCATTTTGGTAACTTCTGATATACAAGCTCCTTAAGCTCATCCAGACCCTGTTCCGATATTGCGGATATCATTACAGGATGCGGAGCAAGGTCGCTAATCATGTTCAGTTTATCCTGAAACTCCCAATCGGAAAGCAGATCGGTCTTATTAAGAGCAGTGACTATTGCAGCCCCCTCCGTTTTCTTCCAGAAGATATCATGACTTACCGCCAGTTTTTTCCTGATAACTTCCACAGGATCGCTCATATCCACCACAAGGAGGATGACATCAGCAAGGAAAATCTCATCAAGGGTTGACCTGAAAGCATCCACCATCCAGTGTGGAAGGTCCTCAATAAAACCTACAGTATCCGTCAACAGGACCTTGCGCTGGTTGATAGTAAGGGAACGTGTTGTAGGAGAGAGAGTTGTAAAGAGCATATCCTCCACGATCGTCCCTTCCTTTACAAGAGACTGGAATAGAGTGCTTTTACCTGCATTCGTATAACCTGCCAGCGCTACCAGTGAAAAACCTCTTTCATGTCTGAAGCTCCGAAGGGATTCGCTTCCCTTGCAAAAATGCAGAAGCTCTGTCCTGATCCTCGCGATCCTTTTCTTGATGTCCTGCTCATAGGAATCTTCATAACCTCCCAAACCCATAAAACCTGGCTTCTCTTCCTTCTTGAGAAGAGAAACGATAGTTTTAGCCTTGGGAAGCTCATATTGTAATTTTGCAAGCTCGACCTGAAGTTTTGCACGTTTTGTTGTGGCCCGTGAAGCAAATATCTCAAGGATAAGCTGGAACTTGTCCATCGCTTCACATTTGCAGGTCTCGGAGATGTTATAGATCTGGGTCGTAGAAAGCTGGTTGTTAAAGATCACTTTCTCAGCCTCCAGAGCCTCCACAAGCTCTGCAAGTTCATCCACCTTCCCTCGACCTATCTGGTACTTCCGGTCAGGATCACGGGACTGTACCATAGAACCCACGACTAAATAATCAGCAGCATGTGCCAGTTCTTTGAGCTCCGCCAGCTTCCGCTCGTTCTCAATTTCATCTACATTCGAATCATTTCGTTGGACAACTATAGCTCTTTTCATATTGCAACCTCCAAAAGGATAAACGGGGCAATTGAGCGGAGCGATATAGATTAAAAAATAGATAGAACAATTAATTATAATCAATCAATTAACCAGTAAATCAATCAATTAATTGTAATCAGTCAATCACAACCAATTACGCAATTAATTATAATCAATCAATTATCAATTAACCAGTAAATCGCTCAATTAATTGTAATCAATCACAACAAATTACGCAATTAATTGTAATCAATCAACCACAACCAATTACGCAATTAATTGTAATCAGTCAATCACAATCAATTACTCAATTAACCAGAAAATCACTTAATCAATCATAATTAATCAATAAATGGACAGATAACATTATATAAATAACTTTCCTAAATTCGCACTTTTGACCGATAATTCGGCGAGATGACCAAAAAATCATTGTTTTGATCGAAAAGTACTTTATTTGTTAGCCAAAGCATTCCGAATATAAAGTTATAGAGAATTTCGATAAAACGAGCAACCTGAATAGTCGTCTCAGACTTTATTTCCCGTGCGAAGCACGGCTTTTCCAGGTCTACATCCAGAAAACGGGAAGAAAAATATGATTAAAAAGGAAAGGCAGACTTTTACACAAAAAAATTGATTAAAAAGCCTAAACTGATAAAAGAAGCCGAAAGAAAACATACCCGAGATAAAATTTTGAAGATCAAGGAGTAAACTGTTATCTGGAGAGACGGATTAATATTAGCTGATGATAGGGGGAAAGGGAGGTACTGGGAAAGGGAACACTCCTGAAAACATACAGGAAAGAGCCCGGGAAAATAATCCGAAAGGACAACAGGAAAAGAGTCCAGAAGGCATTCCGGAAACCCCTGAAGGGGAAAAAGTCTCCCTCCTCCCTCTCCTGACGGTCAACTTCATAGGGACGCTGGGTTTCAGCATCGTCCTCCCATTCCTCGTATTCCTCGTGGAAAGGCTCGGGGGAAACGCCTTTATCTACGGGCTGGTAAGCTCCATGTACCCTGCCTTCCAGCTGATCGGGGCTCCGATCCTTGGCAGGTGGTCCGACATCTACGGCCGGAAAAGAGTCCTGCTTTTGAGCCAGCTTGGGACCCTGCTTTCCTGGATCATCTTTCTGGCAGCCCTCTTTTTGCCGCTTACCACCCTTCTGGAAGTGGACTCGGAAATTCTCGGGGCTTTTGTTTTAACCCTGCCCCTTGCAGTGCTTTTTTTCGCCCGGGCTCTTGACGGGCTTACGGGGGGAAACGTCTCGGTTGCCAATGCCTACCTGGCAGACGTAACCGAGGAGAAAGACCGGAACCGGAATTTCGGAAAAATGTCCATTTCCAGCAATCTGGGCTTCATCGTAGGTCCTGCCCTTGCAGGGCTTTTGAGCGTTACAATGTATGGGGAAATCATGCCGGTGCTGGGAGCCGTAATCATTTCAGTAATCGGAACCCTGCTGATAGTCTTCTACGTCCCGGAATCCAGGGAATGTTCACTTGCCGGCCCCGGGGAACCAAAGATTGAAAGGACAAAAAGCGTGAGGAAGGTCTTCGGCTACCAGATAAAGGAATGCGGCACCGCCAGGGAAGTTAAAAAACCGGGTTTAAGGGAAGTTCTCGGGATCCCTCACATACCCTACATGCTTGCCCTCTACTTCCTGATCTTTCTTGGCTTCAACCTCTTCTACACAGCATTTCCCCTGCATGCAATTGGGGTTCTGGACTGGAACATTGCGCAAATGGGCACCTATTTTACGGTCCTCAGCGCCCTGCTGGTAATCGTGCAGGGGCCTGTGCTTTCCAGGGTATCGAAGAGGTATTCCGACGCCACCCTCATAATCTTCGGAAGCCTGATGCTCGGCACGAACTTTATGCTGCTCATCCCCGGAAACCTCTTCCTGACCTACCTGGCAGCCGGATTTTTTGCCCTGGGAGACGGGCTCATGTGGCCCTCCTTCCTCTCCATGATTTCAAAACTTGCAGGAAGACAGTACCAGGGAACCGTACAGGGTTTTGCAAGCAGTTTCGGGAGCCTTGCCAGCATCACGGGGCTGATCCTTGGAGGGCTTTT
>Ga0272442_10008361_pt1 | contig 13124 bp, 6 predicted proteins | sample SSMForm2O_FD_200262 | JGI IMG/M metagenome (GOLD analysis project Ga0272442, IMG submission 200262) | Marine sediment archaeal communities from Little Sippewissett salt marsh, Falmouth, MA, United States - SSM-Form-2O | ecosystem: Environmental > Aquatic > Marine > Wetlands > Sediment ...
CGGAAATATTAACGCGTATTTTCGATCCTTTTTACACCACCAAACCTTCAAAAATCCACAGCGGACTCGGCCTTGCAGTAGTAGACGGCCTGCTGCAGACAACCGGCGGCCGCATCCGCGTCGACTCCAAACCCGGCCAGGGGACAACCTTCACGCTCCATCTGCCGGCGGCCGATATTTCTGGGGGACTTTTAAACACCAATTCTGTTGAGCCTCATAAGGCGCAGGAACACGTCGTTTAAGGAGCAATCAAAACCTAATTTCGGTTTTGAGCGGCAAAGCCGCGTTTCATGAAATCGTTTACGATTTCATTAGTATACCTTTGAAAACCCGGTGAACTGATCGAAGTCCGGGTGCATCTTCAGACCGAAAGCATCTTTGCCGGAAAAGCGAAATTCGATGTGTGAGGGGTCGATGGTGCCGTCGGCGTTGGCATTTTGCTGGATCTTGAAATAGACCGTGGCGGTCATTTCTTCCGCGTCATAGTAAACATTGACCGGAATCGGAGGTGGCTGAACCTCGGTCTCCGGCACAGGAAGACCGAAATTATAGGCAGTGCCGGGGGCAATGCCCGAAGATCGGCCAATTTGCCAGTTAATGACGTTTTCCACCTCGGAACGCTCCATTTCCTTGTCGAATTGAAATTTCATCGTGAAGGTTTTCGAAGCGTCCGCGGTCTGCAGATAAGTGTCCAGGGATGATACCGGCGATTTGATCGGCATCCAATAGTTGAATGAGCTTGTGGCGTAGGCGAAGAGCATTTTGGGCGGATCGACCTCGTAAATGTAGCTGCTCAGAGTATCGGCCAACTCGGGCGCCGGGTCTTCTAAAAAATTGACCAGGTCCATCGCTTCGTCGATCTGGCCGAGATTGGCGAAGGCGTAGCCCATCTCGGCATAGGCATCGTAAAACTTGTCATCCAAGCGGATGGCGGCCTTGAATTGGGTGATAGCGTCTTCGTAGCGGCCTTGCTTGCTGTAATTGAGCCCCAAACCGAAATTGCCGTTCGGTTCGCGCGGTGCCATTCTCAGCACCTTGTTGAACTGAGTGCCGGCATCTGAATACCTTCCGGTATTCATGTAAGCCTGCCCGAGGGCGAAAATGTTTTGCGCACTCGGGTTCAATTTTACGGCCTTTTCGTATTCGGCTGTGGCTTCCGAGTAGAGTTCTTCGGAGAAATAAAGGTTGCCGAGCTTGATGTTGATGTCATCCCGGTATGGGTTGAGCCGCAAGGCAGTTTTGTAAGCCTTGGCGGCGCCTTTGGTGTCACCGAGGCCCATATAAGCATCAGCCATGTAGCTGGCTGCTTCGACCGAGTTGGATGCGTTCGGTGCCAGGCCTATGGAGCGTTGGAATTCCTTGGCGGCGCCCTTGTAATCTTGGCGCATGTAAAGGTCAATGCCGCGGGATAGGGCGCTATTAGCAAGTTGCTCTAACCCAGATCTTTGCAGATTTACGGTTTGATACGCGAGTTCAAACAAGTCGATAGTATCAATATTCATAGAAATTTCTTTCTTGGCGCTAAACTTGTCTCTATAAGTATTTATCGACTTTATTATAAAACACTTAAGGTTTTTTTAAGTTTCAATTAAACACAATAGTCAAGTCTATGAATCCATAATGTTTAACATTTTCATTTAAAAGGTCAGAGTTTCCACTATCGCTTCAGACGCGTCATTAGAAAATTAAAGGTCTGAGATAATTCTGTAGTCAATTTTTCAAAGATCTGGCAGCTAACAATTGAAAAAAATGGAGTAACAAAAGGAAGAGAGTCAGATCTGGATGGAGAGCAGTGGTATGAGTGCCGAAATACATTTATTTATTATCTGGTCAAAAGCAATGGCTCAGGCAAAAGAAATTATTACACGAATAAATACAAAATTCGATATTTTAGAAATTTTTCTAATGCGCTGGAGCCCGTCTTTTTTCTCGATTAATTTATCAAGGTTTTACGGTACAAATCTACCTGATGGGTCGTTCAAAGAGAAACATTGTGGGCGGGGTGATTTCTGCCTGATCATTGTGCGTGATCCTTCTCCAATTTACGACTTCTGCGAAACAACGGCAGGTAAAAGACATATCAACATAAATATGTTTAATTCTAAACAAAATTTCCGCCACTTAACCGGTGGTGGACATCGTATTCACGCCACTAACACACCAGCGGAAACGGATCATGATTTAATGCTTTTACTGGAGATGAACACGACTGAGTATTTAAATAATATTGTTGGCCTATGGGATGGTCAGGTAAAACCAATAGAACGGGACTTGCCAGGGGCAAGAGGTTGGAAGTCAATAGAACAGTTTTTTAAAATATTAAACGCAACAACTCCTTACGTAGTTTTACGCAATTTTGAGCACATACCACAGAAATATAATGTTGATGGGCATGATGACATCGACTTGTTATGCTCAGATTTAGTTAATATGAGATTTCTCTCAAATGCGAAACCTGTATTCAATAATTCACGACGAGTTTTGCACACTGTAAAAATCGACAACGCTGAAGTGCTCTTCGATTTTAGATATATTGGTGACAATTATTATGATATTCAGTGGCAGAAAGCTATAATAAAAAAAAGAGAACTTGCTGAACAATGTTATTTCAGGCCATCTATAGAGGATTATTTTTATAGCTTACTTTATCATGCAGCTATTCACAAATCAAATTTTCGTAAAGACTATATAGAAAAATTATGTTTTCTCTCAGAGGGATTTGAAGATCTGTCCCCAGCAGATTTCGAAAATAATAAAACAATTAAATCGATAATAGATAAATACCTTGATAAAAATGGATACCGGTACACTGAGCCTTATGATTTATCGGTTTTTTTTGATAACTCTTTTGCAGAAGAATCAAAAATAAGTTTAGATCGTATTTTCTCCTCCAGCAAATCCTTGGGAACAGCATTGTACAGTATATTAAATCAAAGTAATGATCGCAGTACAAATTCTCCTGAATTTATAGAAAAAGTATTTAAAATAAATCCTATCCTCAGACGACATTTTTCACGAAACCGTTATGCTATTTTTAATTGTTTACCAATTAGTGAAATAAATAATGTACTTGAAATTGGTGCTGAATCTGGACTCTTAACGAGATATCTAGGCGAGCGTTTTAAGCACGTAGTTTCGGTCGAAGATGACTCGGAATTAGCGCAATGCTGTAAAATACGATGTAATGATTTAACTAATGTATCAGTTATTATTTCTATCCAAGAGTTAAAAAATACCAAAAAAAAGTTTGATTTAATATTTTTAAATGGCGATTGTGAAGCTTGGTTCAATAAAAAAATGTCTTTTACTAAAATAACTGAGATACTCAACCAGACGCTTGAACTTTTGGCGCATGGAGGACTATTTGTATTTGCAGTCGATAATCCGCTTTCAAAGACTGGAATGTTTGGATCTGCCCCAGCCTTAAATTTGTCTGGTGAACAGTCAAAAGAATCACTTAAAAGTTTATGTAATAAAGATTTGCAGAAATTTTTAGCTTTTAAAGGTTTAGTAAATTTAAATGTTTTATATATGTTTCCAAATCATATTATCCCCAAAACGTTTATCAGCCAGGAAGCTGAAACTAGGAAATTGAGGTCTTTCGGTTATTGGGCTGCGTCGGCATGTGGAATGGAGGATAAAAACAAGTTCGACTTGATTTCTGCTGGAGAGATTTCATACGCTGGGGAATTAGGCATTTTAGCTGGGGGGATTTGCATTATAGCAACGCATGAAGGATGCTGTCTTCCTAAAATTTCTTGGCAGGTATTAAGTTTGGAAAATTCGGCCAGGACGGAGGCAACTCAAACTGTAACAAAAGTGATGACAGGAGAAGACCTTGTTGTCGTAAAAGAAGGACGAAAAGTGGAAAGTACTGTATTTGTTTTTGATCCAAATTTGAAATATCCTTTAATTGAGGGGTGCCTATGCGAAGCCATACTGTCTAACCAAATTTTATCCGGTAATCTCAAAGAAGTTATTAACAGCTTACTCAAAATAGTAGAGTTCTGGGTAGATTCTTTTGAGTGGAAAAAAAATGATTATGAGTTTCCTCTACTCACAGTCAAGGGTGATACAGATATAAATGGGAATGCATTTGATGCTATACCACGTAATCTTATGTTGTCACAAGGTGTAATAAAATTTTTTGATGATGAATGGAAAAGTTTAATCCCAATACCTTTAACATATCTTTTATACAGAGGTATATCAAGTCTGTTTGATAGTATAAAACCACAGATAATAATAGAAAAATTGAATATAGAAAAATTTATTAAGATAAATACATTAACAGATGTTACCATTTTTTTGATTAATCAGATGAACTTGTTCCCAGAACTATCTTCACAGCATGCTGCATTATTCCAACAATTCGAACAAAGATTTCAAGACTTCGCGTACTCTGGAAAATTGTCTGAAAAAAATCCATCAATACTTGAGCTATACCAGCAATTAAAGGTAGGAATAATTAATAACAATATCGAGCATGTTAATATAGTAAAGTATAAAATCGACAAACAATATAGAAATTGGCCAGGAGTAGAAAAAGTAATTAATAAAATTTTTGAAAACGATTGCAACGAAATAAGACATTTACATTACTTTGGAATAAATCCAAAAATGGGAGATCCATATAATTCGTATTCAACCTGCGGAAAATAAGTTGTCAAAAGTACTTAGACGATTCTTTTCTTCTTAAAATAGGAAATTAAGATATGAGTTATTCTGAACATGGTGTATTTTATGTTGCAACAGGACAAAAATACGTTAACGAAACGATACTTTCAATAGAATCATTTATAAAATCAAACCCTGGAATACCTATTACAGTATTTACTGATTTACCAGAAAAATTTAACAATTATAAAAATACCTTGGATTATGTAGTGAATATTGAAAATCCCAAATACTCATTCATTGATAAAATACATGGATTTATAAATACTAATTATAAAAAAAATATTTATCTTGATAGTGATACATTTGTAACAGGAAACATTAAAGACTTATTTACACTCCTTGAGCGTTTTGACATAGCCGCTTGTCATGCCTACGGATATTCTGGAGCAAGAATACACCCGTATGAGGAAAATTCAATACCTGACGCATTTCCTCAATTAAATACCGGAGTTGTATGTTTTAAAAAAAATATATTTACAAAAGAAGCTTTTGAAAGGTGGTTGAAATTGTATAATGAAAATCCACATCATTTACATGACCAACCTAGCTTTAGGCAGATACTTTTTAAATCCAAACTTTCTATTTATGTTCTGCCCCCTGAGTACAACTTTTTGATCGGCCATGCCTATCTTTCAGGTCCCGTAAAAATCATCCATGGGCGTTCTAAGAAAAAAAATATTATTTTATTTGAAAAGTGGATAAACAAATACGTTGGGCCACGAGTATTTGTCCCACCTTCAAATATATACTACAGGATCATAGGAAATGATGAGATAAATAATTTTCATTCTAAAGAAACTAAATTCAAAAAAGAAAACGTAAAACTAATAGAAAATGATATGGATGATAAGCATTTAAAGATTAACAGAAAAAAGATAAAAAACCCTAAATGCTCCATAATTATACCAGTATATAACAAACTCAATCTAACTTGTAGTTGTATAGAATCATTATATAAAAATACAGATAGCGCTATTTTTGAAATAATTTTAGTCGATAACGCCTCAAATGATGGAACTGAAAATTACATCCAAAAACATTACCCTTACATAAAAATTATACGTAATAAAGTTAATAACGGATTTGCACGTGCATGCAATCAGGCTGAAAAAATTTGTTGTGGTGAGTATATTCTTTTTTTAAATAACGACACAAAAGTTGAGAACGGTTGGATTGAGCCGTTGATTGCTGTTTTAGAAAACGACCAAAGAGTTGGGGCTGTAGGAAGCAAATTGTTATTTCCTGATAAACGAATACAACATGCAGGAGTAGTAATTATAAATGACCAAAAAATGCCTGATCCATTAGTCGCTCGACATATTTATTACCAACAAGATTGCAACTATCCTATGGCTAACGTAATGTCAACATACCAAGCGTTAACCGCAGCTTGTATGCTGGTAAGAAGATCTGCATTTAAGACTGCAGGAGGCTTTGATGAAAAATATTGGAATGGCTATGAGGATATAGACTTGTGTTTTAAATTACAAAAAAACGGATCGCTGTTAATTTATCAGCCCGAAAGTGTCGTTATTCATTACGAATCCCAAAGCGGTTCTGAGCGATTCAAACGCACACAGTACAACATTGAACGATTACATAAAAAATGGATCGGTAAAATCAACCCGGATTTAATTATCACACCTAGCGGCAAAACAATTGAAACTGGGAGCGGATTCATCCGGCCCTATAAGATCAAAAAATCCGTGGGCCCGATATTTATTGATTCAACGGCATTAAATGAGAAAATCATATCTATCATAATCCTCACATATAACCAGATTGAATATACAAAAAAGTGTTTTGAGAGCATTTTTAAGTACACTTCAGTACCATTTGAGTTGGTTATCGTCGACAATGGATCAACTGATGGAACTGTCGAATATTTGGAATCTGAAATTCTCAACAAATTCAATGATGTGAGAATCAAAATTATCAAAAACAAAGAAAACAAAGGATTTGCAGGTGGAAATAATCAGGGAATAGCTGCATCCTCAGGTGAATACATTCTTCTTTTAAATAACGATGTGGTGGTAACACCCGGATGGCTTGAACGAATGATTTTCTGTTGTGAGAAACGAACAGAAATTGGAATAGTTGGACCAAGATCAAATTATGTATCAGGTCCGCAGCTTGTAGAATCTGTCGATTACAATTTGGACTCTTTATTAGGTTTGAAACGATTTTCGAAAAAATTTGCAACTATAAATGCAAATAAATCAACGCAGTTGCTCCGCGTCGTTGGTTTCTGCATGCTAATTAAACGTTCAGTTATCGATAGAATCGGAGGAATGGACGATCGATATGGAATCGGAAACTTTGAAGACGACGATTTCAGCATTCGTACCGCTATCGCCGGTTTCGAATCATGGATGGTCGAAGACTGCTTTGTCCACCACTTTGGTAGTAAGACTTTTATGGGGGAAAAAATTGATTACAGAAAAAGTTTGCACAAGAATTGGGAAATATTCAAAGAAAAGTGGGGCCTTCCATCCAATCTGCCTTATGGATCTCCGTACAGCTTTTCTCAAATGAAAATATCCAGATTTGATCCGAATATTCACTATATACCCATTCCGGCAAATGACAGAAACTGTCTGAAAAATATGTCGGAAAGCATGACAAGTGTTGAACAGGAATACAGCAAAGTGTGTTCAAGTAACGATAATGAAGAATTGGAAATAACAATAGAAAAGCTCAAAGACTTTGCAAAGCGGTATCCTGATTTTGTAGCGACTTACAATGACTTGGGGGTTCTCTTTTTCCAAAAAGGAGACAAGGAACGCGCATTAAAAAATTATCAAAAGGCTGTTAAACTTAATCCTGAAAATATTAATTTTAAGAAGAATCTAGCTGACCTATTGGCAGTGACATTCGGGGAATACGAAGAGGCATTGCAGCATTATGTCTCTGTTCTTGCCTCTGATCCAAAGGATGTTGAGGCGCTTTTTGCAACCGGCCATATTTGTGCACGTTTAGAACGTTACGATGACGCAGCTGAATTCTATGAGAAGGTTATTGAAATAGATCCGAACAATTCTGATGCGCCGAATTGGTTAGCGAAAATGCGGGAGAAAATATCGACAAACAGCTTGGAATTGGATCTGAATTATCGTTACCAGACATTGCTTACGGAAATCGATCAAGAGGATCTTGCAGGGGCGATTCAGAAAATTGAAAACTTCATAGAAAACTATCCAAAGCATGGACAAGCTCACAATGATCTCGGTGTCCTTTATTACAAAAAAGAATCTAAAGCTAAAGTGTTGGCGTGCTATCTAAAGGCAGTCGATCTCGAACCGGAGAATGTCAGGTTCCGGAAAAACCTGGCCGATTTTATGTATGTTGAAGAAGGACGGGTGGAAGAAGCCTTGGAGCATTATGTTGAAGTGCTTCGAATTAGGCCGGATGATGTCGAAACTCTTTTAATCACCGGTCACATGTGCACGGCAATAGAACAGTTTGAAGATGCGGTGAGTTTTTACCGTAAAGTGCTTGATATAGAACCCCAGAACCTCGATGCTCGTCAAAATATGGAGGCCTTGGAAAAGCGGCAGATTTCAATTCTCCATCTGGAGGCAAGGGGCGAAGAAAAACATGATGACGATACGGAGAACAAACAAGTTGAACCTCATGCTTCAGTCGATGAAATGTCAATGGTACAGGCTGGAGTTGTTGAAGAGCTCATTAATAAAGCCGACCTGCTTTTTCAACAGGAACACATCGATCAGGCTGTTGATGCCATGCTGAAGGCCATTGCCGTTAATCCGTCAGACGGCAGGGCTTATGTTGAACTGGCCAGGCAACTGGTCAATCACGGCCGCCATGAAAATGCTCTCGAGGTTTTGGCGGAGATGCCGGCAAAACAACCTGTGGCCGTGGCGACGCAAAAGCCGTTAGTGGAAGGTTACGCTGAAGAGGGGATGGGTAACTACTCGGCTGCTAAGAAATGTTGCGATGGCGTTCTCGCTCGCGAACCCAAGAACGCTAAGGCATTCAACTTAAATGGTATTCTTGACTATCGAAATGGTGACAAGGCAACTGCGGAACAACATTTCAAGCGTGCCATTGAATTGAGTCCTGAGTATGGTGAACCGCACACGAATCTTGGAGCGCTCGTCTGGGAAAAAGGGGACCCGAAAATGGCCTTGGAACATTATGAGCGTGGTTTCTCTATTTCGCCTACCGATATAGACGTTGCCAACGCCTATCACGAAGTGGTGACGGCTGCCGGTGAATATAAAAGGGCGGAAAAAGTTGCTCGTAGCGTTTTAAATCAATATCCCCAGTGCCGAAGAGTCCTCTACCTGCTTATCGACACGCTCATCAGGCAAGAGAAAACAGAGGAAGCCTTGAATGAGTTGGAAAACGCGCTATCGACTTTTGGGATTTATGAAGGGCTTTTGGACACGGCACTTGCTCTTCGCGAACGAGTTGGGAAAACCAAGAAAACCGGATCAGCCAAAAAGCATAGCGTGTCGCTCTGTATGATCGTAAAAGACGAAGAGACAAATCTGGCGCGCTGCCTGGCGAGTGTCAAACCAATTGTCGATGAAATGGTCGTCGTTGACACAGGGTCAACCGACCGGACGAGGGACATTGCCGAATTCTTTTGTGCAAGGGTTTATGAATTCGAATGGAGCAATGATTTTGCCGCGGCTAGAAACTTTTCGATCTCAAAAGCCAAAGGTGACTGGATCCTTATTATGGACGCCGATGAAGTTATTTCATCTCAGGATTATGATCATCTTAGAAAACTAACGGCTAAAAAATCTGAAGAGCCTGTGGCTTATTCGGTTGCCACCCGCAACTATTGTTACGAGGCCAATACCATCGGATGGTACCCAAATGATGGACATTATGTCCAAGAGGAGGCTGGTTTTGGGTGGCTGTCGAGCGAAAAGGTCAGGCTGTTCAGCAATAGAAAAAAAATCAAGTTCGAAGGGGCTGTACATGAGATGGTCGATCCGGTTCTAAAAAGGATAGGCATTAAAATTAAAAAAAGTGCAATACCCGTTCACCATTACGGAAGGTTGAATACGGACTTGCTAAACAAAAAGCGACGAATTTACTATGAAATCGGCCAAATAAAACTGGCAGAAAACGGCAGCAGTATTGGTGCCGTTCGCGAACTTGCTATCCAAGCTACCGCACTTGAGAAAAATTCAGAGGCTATCAAATTATGGAAGAAATTTTTGTCAATGAAGCCGGACAGCCGGTCCGTTCCCGAAGCGTATGTAAATATGGGGAGTGCATATATTCGTATGAAGGATTATGAAAAAGCGTTAACATCTGCCCAAAAGGCAGTTGCATTTAGGCCAGAAATGAAGGAGGCCCAATATAATTTAGGTATGGCCGAGCTCTATAATGGAAATGCCGACGCTGCTGTTATGACCTTGAAAAGACTCATAAAGAGCTATCCTAATTTCCCACCGGCTCAATTCCTATTTGCCGCATCGAATTGTTGCAAGAATGATTCGTCTGATAGGAACGGCGAACTGAAAGCACTTAAACGAAGCTCCTTTGGTCGGGTTTTGACATACTCTGTTGCAGAGTTAGCTGAGGGATTGATGACAGCAGATCAACACAAATTAGCTTTAAAGCTTTTACTTCGTGCGATCGAGGAAGAAATCGTCAGCAAAGATATTATGAACTTATATGCTGCTTGCATTAGAAAAAATGAAGATTCAAGGAACTTGGAAGGTAAAATTCCCGAGGAAGCTGATATTCTTCAAGAGACAAACGTTGAATAAATAAGAGATAAATTAAAATTATTATTAAGGGGTTAAATCACCTGGAGAGCCTCTGAGACCCGCGGCAAGATTGTTATTGATGTTGATGATGATGTTTAATTTCTCAGGTGAAGGCTCCGCCATGGTCTCGAAAATACGTTTGTCTATAATAGTGCTCAAACGAATGATGTCCAGACGAAGTTTTTTAGGCAGGGGATTATCTTCGCTCGAAAGCTCACTCTGAAAAATACTCCAGATTCGTTGGTTGAATTTGAGAGCCTCATCCAGTAATTCGTCCCGGTCAGCGGTGTCCCAATGCTCCTGACAAGTTTTTAGTTTATGCGCCGCTTTAGTGAGCACAGCTGCCTCTATGTCACGACCGGGCATTGTCATTTTGCTGACCGTCTCATAAGCTCCCATGGGGTTAGCGTACATGCCTTAGTACCTCCTGTTCTAATTGAATCAGATCTCCGGCCAGTTTAAGTGCTTGATAGTATCTGCCGTTGACAATGTTTTCGCTAATTTTATCGATAAGACCGGTCATGCTCGGAGCCGCAGTTAAAAGCTCTCCAACCAACTGCCAGTATTTATTAACGTGAATTGTACTGTTTTCGTGGTCGATGTAAATAAGCTGAATGGCAAAATATATCCGACTACAGGGAGAGGTAGCATCCTTCTCGGTGAGAATGTCTTTTTCGCGCAAAACCGGTGCATTGTTATTAACAAGTAAATCGCACTTATGAATAGATCCATTGGTGACAACCGCACCCCCTAAAATCAGTTTTTCCCCAGGTTTCAACGTAATTTTAAGTGCCATAATTATACTATATTAGTTTGGAATTAGTCGCTTTTACTAAGGGGTGGAGGGGGAATGCCCCCCTCCTTTATGGATTCTGGTTAAATTTCGTCTCAGCTGAGAGTTAGAACAATCTCAGGACTGACTGGGCCGCCTGGGAAGCCAGACTCAATGAGGTTGTACCCAATGCCTGACGCGTTTGCAGCATCAGCATGTTGGCACCCTCCTCGTTCATGTCGGCTTCGGTCAACTTGGCCGCACCGTCTTCAAGCGTGTTGATCATCTTTGATGTGAAATCCTCTCGGGCAGTTATAACTGAGAGATTGCTCGAGAGTTTTTTGGCTTGCACCCTCAATTCGTCTTCTGCATCTTCGAGACCGCTAATAGCATTTTGAATTACAGAAGTATTAACGGCGGTACCACCCGTATCCCAATTGGCGCCGGTAACGTCCGCGCTGATCACAGTTGTCGAATCAACTGTGAATCCAGAAATCGCGAGTATTGATTCGCCGGATGAAGCATCAAATTCCACCGTCATAGAATCTCCGGATAAAAGGTTTATGCCTTTGTATCCTGAATCTTCCGCCATACTCTTCAGCTGGTTAACAACCTCAGTAAACTGTGTGCCCAGGGTGCCAGCATCGGTGTATCCGGCAGATAGTGCAGACTGAGCGAGTGATTTGGCTTGAGCGATTAAGCTGGTAATACCCTCGATGCCATTGTTGGCCGTCTTAATGGTCTGGATGGCTTCGGACATACCGTCCTTTCGAGACGCCAGGTCGCCGGCGCGTTGCCGGTGCCCCTGGGCAGCGAAGAAGTTCAGCGGATCGTCCAGGGCGGTGTTGACTTTCAGACCGGTAGACAAGCGGCCCTGGGTCATTTCCATGTCCTTAGAGGTTTTTTGCAGGCTGAAGAGGTTGGCCCGCATGCCTGCTGTTAAACTGATTGTATTAAGTGCCATAGCTAAAACTCCTTTCCTAGGGGTTGATTGTACCGGCCTCCTGCCGGCGTTTCGTTTTGCCGCTTTTTGCGGCGCTGTTTCTCAGGGCATTCAATGGTCAGGTTCGGTTGAGGCCTCCGTTTCGGACCGTTATCCTGCCTTCACTGTCCATTATCGGGCCAGGTTTGCAGAACTTGAGGGAATTTTGAATTTTGGGGTTTTCAAGATTGTGTCGGAGCGTATGGCGTTGATAATGAATTGGTGGGGTGACAAACTTAATGGGTGATCATCCACTAATCGTCGATGACACTATTGAGTGTCTATGTAATAAATGGATTTTATTTTGCAGGACAAGGCCGCAGAAAGGTTTGAGGCAAGGCGTACTAAATGAGCGCCGTATCCTGCTTTTAAGACTGGAAGCGAGACCGCATGCAAACTAATAGGTTTGGAATCAGTCGTATTATTTTAAAATATAAACGAATCAATTCATTATTTAAATAATTATAGCCGCATTAGTAAAGGTGGGCGCGACTGGTTGATGATGACACTGTCATTCTGAAAATATTCTTGTAGTACAATCGAGGTATCGCTTTTTGCAAAGCCTTCAGGAATTGCAAAATGCAAAACTCTATCAGAGAGTGTCACTATAATGCAACACATTAGATTACAATACGTTAAGGGCGTTTATCCAGGGTTCCTAACTCTTCCTATACACTGCACGAATGATGAGCTTCCAATTGGCGATATTGACGAGGTATCGGACGGGATACCAATAAACAATTAAATTACAATTAGATAAGTTTTAAGGTTCAAATTGATTCTTGACTTAACAAGATCGCGGTATCCTGTTTTTTCGCATTTTGCAAACAATTGCCCCCATTGAACATTAATATAAAAGGTCCTTTTTGGTTGTCGAATCCGTGGTTACCCATACCGTAAAAAAATTTTGTCTCCCGGCAAATAGAATCGGTTGAGT
>Ga0272442_10008362_pt1 | contig 13123 bp, 7 predicted proteins | sample SSMForm2O_FD_200262 | JGI IMG/M metagenome (GOLD analysis project Ga0272442, IMG submission 200262) | Marine sediment archaeal communities from Little Sippewissett salt marsh, Falmouth, MA, United States - SSM-Form-2O | ecosystem: Environmental > Aquatic > Marine > Wetlands > Sediment ...
GCATGCACTTCATCGGCCCCGACCAACGTCACGGCTTCGAGAAACGCCTGGTTGGCGACCTGTCGCCGCAACACCCGGGCACGCCGGGCCCCGGGCTACTGCCGAGCCTGCACGGCTCCACCAGCCAGACACGCCCGGCGGCCACCATTTCAGGTCCAGGGCAAACCGAGTACCAGGTTTTCGACGAAACCGTGACCGACGCGGCCTGTGAGCTCCTAAGAACTCGAACTGATGGGCGTCCACTCTGCATGGTTGTGGGATTCGTACTGCCACATTGCCCGTTCGTGTGTCCCAGGCATCTCTATCAGGAATACCATGACAAGGTCCAGCTACCGTCTTTGCCCGACGGACATTTCGATGCTGTCCACCCGTTCGTCCGCGACTATCGTCGTCTGCGGCAGATCGAGGACTTGACCGACGAGCAGGTCCGAAGCGCCCGGGCAGCCTATTACGGATTGATTACGATCGTCGACGGCCTGGTCGGCCGCATTGCGGATGCGCTTGCCGACACCGCACTGCGCGACAACACCGTTGTGATCTACACCTCCGACCACGGTGACATGGCCGGCGAACAGGGCATGTGGTGGAAGAGCAACTTCTACGAGGGCGCCGGACGCGTTCCGCTAATCGTCTCATGGCCCGGACAGTTTGCAGAGGGTCGGACGGTACGTCAGGTGAGCAGTCTGCTCGACGTCGGCCCGACATTGCTGGAACTGGCGAGAGGCGAACCGCTACCGTCGGCACGAGGCCGAAGCCTGTTGCGGTTCCTCCGTCCCGACGAGGTCGACACGACCGATTGGCCGGACGAAACGTTCGCCGAACACTACAGCGGCAAAAGCGAGCCGCCGTCGCGGATGGTTCGCTCGGGACCATGGAAGCTGATTCACTACCACGGCTACGAGGCGCCGCAGCTGTTCAACCTCGACGACGATCCGGACGAGCTGAATGACCTGGGAAGCGACCCACAATTCGCAGACATCCGCGACCGGCTCCGAGCCAAGGCGGTGGACTCGTGGGACCCCGAACTGATCGAGCGTGAAGTAACGCGGCGGTTTGAGGATGTAGGAATCCTCCGTCAGTGGGGGCGGGTGGTTCAGCCGGCGTGTCCCGATCGTTGGCAGGCACCACCCGGCGCAAATGTCTTTCCCGACGAGTAGTCGTCCTACCGGCTGACACGCGCAAGCGATCGGCCTCAATCGCTGGCCGCCGCGTCGAGTCTAATCTTCATTTGATCGAGCTTCGTAGCATCCAGCGCGAGGCGGACGGAACGACCCGCCGGCAGGGGCAGCTTTGGCTTGAACGTGGCGGTGCATCGTGGTGGAGCAACTATATCGAACCGCTTCACGCCAATCGGCTGGGGTTTGGTCAGCGCGCAGGCGATGATCTGCGACGCGGCTTGTTTGGGGACGACCTGCACGACCGCTGGACCGGCAAGCTTCGTAACGTCGGCAAAGATAACGATCGTCTCGCCTACCTGGCAGGCGGCATAGTCCGGGCCACGACCAACCAACTCGACGCCGGCCGCAACATGCCCGCCTTCTCGGCCGAGGCACATGGCTACGAGGAAGTCGTGCGATTCGGCCGGCTCCGCGGGTTCGAGCTCGGCCCGCCAGTTACCCAGATCGAAGTAAGATCGCCTCGATCGTTCTTCCATCCCACCCACGGCATTTCGGCCGTCAAAGCCATCCGACTGGTCACCGTCGTCTTCGATGTAGAACCGGTGATTGGGCCCGCCGATCAGCAACCAGCGCGACCGCTCGGGCAGCAAAGCGCGAACGGTCATGGCGCCGGACCCGTTGGCTACCCGGAGGTTTCTTGCTGTCGTAGCGAGAATTCCGTCGTCATGCTCGCCTTTCAGAACGGTCGTATCAGAGCAGGCGGGCTTGTTGATCGTGTGTAGCAGCCACTTCTTTTGGTAGTCGGGCGACGTAGCCGTAATCCGATCGTACACGAGGACAGTCTGACGGCCAGGCAGGTAGAGCATCCCGCGCAGGGCCCGGCTTATCTTGGGCTTCTGCTCGGGCCAGGAGAACAGCGCGCTGTTGTAGGCGGCGGTCAGATCGGCTGCTACATAGCCGAACACATTGGGCTGATGGCCGAAGGCTACGAGCCGACCCGCGGCATACGCCCGTCCGGGCTGTGCCAACCGGCGCCACTCCGCCGTTGACGCGACGTCGCTGCCGGTCGGAATGGTCATCCTCTGACCGCCGGTGCTGGCCGTTGGATGATCGTAATGGCGCCGCGTCGCCAGCCGTTCGCCGGGCATGAGGACCAGCGGGCAGTTGGCGGCCACCGATCGAACGTAATAGTTCTCGCGATGTTCGGACCCGAAGCCAAAGTACCCGCCGGAGAGAATCGCCAGCGGAGCGTCCTTGTAGACCGTGAAGGTACCTGCGTTGTAGTGGGCGTGATGCACCTGCGACGCCCCCGCTCGAAACGAGATCATGGTGCTGTCGGCCTGCCATCCACTGCGAAGCACGGCCAGGTTGTAAGCACCCGAGCCGAACAGTTCGGCATTGGGCAGGGCACTGAGTCCCGCAAAGGGATTCTTCAGCGTCGAGCCGTTCGGCAGAGGCACGTCCGGATCGAAGGCCAAGGCCGCCACCCAGCGAGTATGCCTAAAGTAAGGTCTGTCGGAGTTGGCGTGGCCATGCAGAGCGAAGGCCTGCAAGTACGGGTCACGCGTGATGCGGGCGTAATAGTCCATCGTCTGGGCACGATAGCCGTAGTCGATCAGCACGCCCTGGAACACGTCTCCGTAGAGGAGGAACTTGCTGTCGGGCCTCATACCGTAGACGTGCCACATCCCCGTTCGGCGAAGCATCTCGACCAGGTCGATGCCGGCAACCGCACTTGTGCCCGTGGCCGTCCGCCAGCAGTCGACTGCCAGCGCGAATGGAAAGGATCGGTTCCCCAGCCAGTAGGCATATCCCTCGGGCCAACCCTCACTGATCCGCAGCGCGCGGCACGCATCGCCAAAAAAGCGGACGAGTTGCGCCCGCAGCGCGTCGGCCTCGGGCGAAGTCTCGAGCGTCAGGGCTACAACTATCGCCAAGTTGGCAATCTTGGTTCGTCCATGCCACAGAGACGGTTCGAGGTCCCACGACTCGTCGTTGAGCAACTCGAGCGCACGGCGGGCATTGGCTACGAGGAAGCCTTCAATCGTGCCACGTTTTTCACTTGTGATGTCGGGATGGTCATACAGCCAATCGTAGGCCAGCGCGTATTCCCACCCGTCGCTGTAGTACTCGTGGCCGATCTTCTCCATGGTGCGGGTCTGCAACTTCTCGATGGCCTGCCGAGCGGCAGCCTCGTTGCCGGTGAGTCGATATCGCAGCGCGCTGGCGGCCGGTGATGGGTCCCTGGAGACCGGCTCGTCCAACCATGGCTTCAGGAGCGCGCGGAACCGATCATGGGTCTGGTATCGCTGCCGCAGCTTGGCGAACGTCCATGGCCAGTCGGATCCGTCGGGCCTGAAGATCAGCCTGGGCCGATCGGCCCGGAGCGACGGCATCTTTACGTCGGGCAAGTCAGACTGGGGAGGCCCGGCCGACGCGTTGCGCGCGACCCCCAGTAGCAGAAGGATCGCACCCAGCCCAATCGAACGTGCCATCCAACTTTCGTACCGGCCAAACCGTATGCTCTGACATCGAACCAGCATCGGTTTTGTCCTTTCCCTCCTGAAGGTTTGCCCGAATCGGCGTTGAGGCGTGCCGCTAGCCGTCCTTGGCAAAGGCGATCAGATCGCTGATCTTGGCCGTCGCCAGACACATACACGTATCGGCGCCGCCGTAATAGATTCGCACCAGATCGTTCTTGTAGTCGGGCAGGGCGGCGCAGGCAAAGCACACATTGTCCACGTCGCCGTGTCGCTCGTAGTCGGTCTGCGGGGTCAGCAGGTACTGCTCGGCTCGGGCAACCACCTTCCATGGCTGTTCCAGATCGAGCAGCACCACGCCCAGCCGATACACCAAGCCGTTGCAGAACGGTGTCGTGCCATGGAAGATCTCCAGCCATCCCTCGTCGGTGCGAAACGGTGGTGCACCAGGGCCGATCTTGCCACGATCCCAGCAGAAACGCCGGCTCTCCATCACGCAACGAAATTGGCCCCAGTGGATCAGATCGGGTGAGAACGAGATCCACATGTTGCCCGCAACACCTTCCGAGAACGGACGATCCAGCCTTGCGTAATAGCCGCCGATCTTTTCAGAAAACAGCACCCCGTTGCGGTTGTTGGGCTCGGCCTGCATGCCCACCTTCTCGAAGGTCTTGAAGTCCTTGGTCTTGCTGAGGCCCAACTGGGCGCCGAAGCGGTTCTCGGAGCAATACATGATGTAGTAGGTGTCGCCGATCTTGGTGACACGCGGGTCGTAATTCGCTTCTTCGTACGTCAGGTAAGGTTCCTCGGTCGGCTCAAGCACCTTGTGCGGCTCGGGTTCCCAGTGGATGCCGTCATCGCTCCAGGCCAGTTGCATGGTCTGCTGGCCGGTCTTAATCTCCACCCGCATGACCATGACGTAACGCCCATTGTACTCGGCCACGCCGCTGTTGAAGACCGTGTGGGCACCGGGGATGTCCGCACCGGTCAGAATCGGATTGCCCGGGTACCGCGTGATCACATCGTTCGGATCCATCATCGTCTGGCACTCCTGTGTCACCTGCTGCAAGTTCCACTTCCATAGGCACGCAGGCCAGGGTGTATAGCAGACCCATAGCGAAGGTTCAACTCTGCCCGGTCCAAGGCCACCCACTAACACGGGCCGTGCTCATGTCTTGCAGCATGTCACATTCATCCGCATGATATGCGCCTCGGCCGAGGCCGGCGCCCCTTGGCAGGAGTTCTAGCGATGCGATTTGAATTCGACGGCGATCGCTATGCAGCCGCGTCGTCGCACCAGAAGCAATGGGGCGCAAGGCTCATCGCCGAGTTGGGTCTGACCGGCAACGAGCAGATCCTCGACCTCGGGTGTGGCGACGGCGTGCTAACGGAGCAGTTGGGCCAACGGCTGCCCCAGGGCCGCGTCCTGGGAATCGATGCCTCAAACGGCATGATCCAGACAGCACAGACTCATGCCCGCAGCAATGTCTCGTTCGAGTTGATGGATATCAGTGATTTGACTTTCACCTCCGAATTCGATGTGATCTTCTCCAACGCAACCTTGCACTGGGTCAAGGATCACCGAAGATTGCTGACCAACGTTCACCGGGCCCTTCGAGCCAATGGGGTGTTGCGTTTCAACTTCGCCGCCGACGGCAACTGCCGCCACTTCATACGCGTCGTTAAAGACGTGATCAGACAAGATGCCTTTACCGCGTCTTTCCGACAATTCGACTGGCCCTGGTACATGCCGGACGTAAAAGAATATCGCAGCCTGTTGAGCGGAACCCCGTTCCGTGACACACGCGTGTGGGTCGAAGACGCAGACCAGTATTTCCCCTCCGCTGAGGCCATGATCGGATGGATCGAGCAGCCCAGCATCGTGCCGTTTCTCCAACACCTCGACGAGCGAGACGGCCGGCGCTTCCGCGACAGGGTTGTCGAGAGTATGCTTGAGCAAACGCGGCAGGCGGACGGCCGATATTGGGAGACCTTTCGCCGAATCAACGTGTTCGCCAGGAAGTAACAAGCATCCCGGTCACCCGACTAGTGAGGGCGAGGCAGCATGAACCCCAAGGAAAACGCCCTGCGAATTCTCCGGTTCGACGGACCCGAGCGAATTGTCTCGGGACTGCCCTCTCACGGTGTGCACTACCGCGGCTGCAACCACGAAAGCTACGACAACGGCGGCCACAATTGCCCCGTAGGCACGACGTGGACCGACGTGTGGCAAACGGTCTGGAAGAAGGAACTCGAGGGCGTGATGGCCTTCCCCCAGGTCCATCCACTCGCCGAGATCAAGGCGCTGCGATCCTACCGCTGGCCGAACCCCGACGACGAGCGAATCAGCGGATGGATCTACGAGAAGGCCAGGCAATGCCCCGGCGACGATGTCTTCCTGTCCGGCAGCCACCGCGAGACGCTGTGGGAGAAGACGTACATGCTGGTCGGCATGGAAAACATCATGACCTACTTCTTCACCGAGCCGGACTTCGCGCGAGAAATCCTGCATCGCGTGATGGACTTCCAGCTCGGCATTGCCCGACACTACCTCACCGTCGGCATCGAGGTAGCCGGCCTCGGCGACGATCTTGGCACGCAAGCCGGCCCATTGCTCGGGCCTGATCTCGTCGAGCAGTTTCTGGTTCCCGAGTACCGCCGCCTGTTTGAACTGTATCGCAAGCACGGTGTGATCATCGCTTTTCATTCGTGCGGCAAGATCGAGTCGGTCCTCGACACGTTCATGGAGCTGGGTGTGAACGTGTTGAATCCCGTCCAGGCCACGGCGAACGATCTGGACTGGGTACGATCGGCCACCCAAGGCAGAATGACTTTGCAGGGCGCGGTGTCCACGGACGCCATCATGTCCGGCCCGGTCGAACGTATCGTCGCCGAAGTGCGGCAACGTATGTGGCAGTTGGGACAACAGGGCGGCTACTTCTGCGGCCCGGACCAGGGCATGCCGTTTCCCGAACCCCACATCCAGGCCTTTCGAGAAGCCGTGGACCGGTACGGCGTTTACCCGATCCAGCCACCCGAGCGATGAGACCTACGCGCGTAGGCCAGGTCGCCCTTGGCCGGTCAGTCCAGCATCGCAGTCTACGCAGGGAGATAAGAAAGATGTCTGACACGAGAGGACGCTGCCATTGGACATTCCTCTGCCTGCCCTTGCTGGCGACCTTGGTGGGTTGCGCGGCGACCGGCAGCGGCAAGGCGGCGCGACCACGCGAGCTGGCGCCCGGTGTGCTCGCGACGCGTCTGCCCGAGGTACCCGTGGTGCGTGTGCCGGCGGCCAAAGGCCTGGAACTGGATGGGCTGCTGCACGAGGACGCCTGGCGAACATCGCGGGCGTATACCCGCTTCGGGCTGGATAACGGCCTCGGGCTTCTGGACTTCCCGACGTCGCTGCGGTTCCTTCGCGTCGGTCGATCGCTTTGGATCGGGCTCGATTGCCACATCCCCCCCGGCAGGGACGGGAAGGTGGTTGCAGACGCGATCGAGCGCGAGTCGTTGGAGCTGTGGCTGGACAACGGCCATACTCGCCACAGCTTCCACCACATCACGGCGGGCCTCGACGGAAAAGCTCAGTCGCCCGGCATCGCGCCGGACGTGCTGGCTGAAGCGTTCGCGCTGAAGGCGGTAGTGTCGGCCAGGGGCTATACGGCCGAGATTCGCATCGACCTGGATCGCTTCGATCAACTCGCCCGACCCAACACGCGACAGATCGGCTTCAATCTGGCCCGTGCCTGCCAGCGCCGCTGGGCGTCGTTGGCTGGGATCATCGGGCAGGCCCACAAGCCCGATCAGTTCTGGACCCTCGATCTGGCGGGGCAGGCCGCCGAGCGCCTGCCCGACGTGGCCTACCGCCAGCCCTTCGAAGCCGGCGTGGACGTTCGCGAACTGGCCAACTCACTCGTGAACGAATGGCGCGATCATACTCCCGCACCTGACTCGTCAGATTGGGCGCCGATGGAGAACTCCACCCGACGCCTCGAGCGCCTTCTTGAAACCGACGTCGCCGACCCCTGGGGGCTGGACAGTCAACTCGCGGCCGCCTGCTGGCGGCGCTTGAAGATCCGCCAGGAGACAGGCCTGTTCGACGCCCACTCCACCTTCGCGCTGGACGCGATGCGGCGCCGCCGCGCTTACGAGGGAACCGGCCCCTACCGACACACACCTTGGCGCGAGCAGGCGTACGTGTCGCAGGTTGACGGCTCGGCCCAGCCGTACGCCCTCTACGTACCCGACGACTACGACGCGGGCCGCGCCTATCCGCTGGTGATCTATCTGCATGGCTCGGGCAATCCACACTTCGGAGACGGCGTGGTGTTCGAGCGCTACAGCGCCGACGATACTCGCTACATCAAGGTGCGCGTGTGTGCCCGGCAGGCACGCCGCTATGGGCCTTTGGCGGTCCGCGATGTCTTCGACGTGATCGACCGCATTGAATCCGACTACAACATCGACGAGAAACGGGTCTACCTCTGCGGCTATAGCGCCGGCGGATTCGCGACGTTCGAACTCGCGGCGCGCTATCCACACCGATTTGCAGCCGTCGCCATCCTGGCCGGCGCAGGTCTGGCCGGCAACGAGGAAAACCTCGTCAACTTGCCAACGCTCATTCTCCACGGGTTGGATGACCCCATCGTGCGCTACCACGACAGGACGTCCATCAACGTCGCTAACCTGCGAACCGTCGGAGCACCCGTGACCGTAGCCGCGGTACCCGCGATCGGCCACGGGGTGCCGCTTGCCGGAGTGGAGGACTGGCTGCTGAAGTGGCGGCGGGGCTCGGCGCCGAGCCGCGTCATCTGCGAGACCGACGAGGCCAACCCGCAGGCGATCCGAAACTACTGGGTATCGCTCTTCGGAATCGCCTTGCCGCACCGGCAAGCGGCTGTCAGAGCGGAGATCATCGGCAACCGACTCGTGGCCACGACGGCCAATGTCAACGACTTCACCCTCGACCTGGGCGACCTGCGAGCCGCAGGTATGAAGGTGACCGAACTGTCGGTGGACGGTCAGGTTCTCCCGGCGCCCGAGTCGCCCTACTGCCGTTTCAAGCACTCCGGGCTCGAATGGCTCATGGAAGAGTGGGCCGTCGCACCGGAGTTCGACCTCACCCGCTATCAGGCGGGCGGTGTGGCCAATGTCTACGACGGCAGCCCGCTGATGGTGATCGCGCCCGCCGATCTCGAGCCGTTCGCTCGCCAGGTGGCCAAACGCGATATGATAGGGCCGTCGCGCTATGTCAGCCTGCCCGTCAAACGCGACACCGAAGTCACGGACGCCGAGTTGGCAAGGTGCAGCCTCATCCTCATCGGCGGGCCCGGCCGAAACGCCGTCAGCACTCAACTGGTCGGCGAAGACTGGCCCTTACTCATGGAGGACGGACGGGCAAAACTGTTCGACCAGGAGTACGCGCTCGACCACTACGCGATCTCGGTGGTAGGCCGCAATCCGCTCAATCCGTCACAACGCGTCTGGCTGCTTGCCTCCGACAATGACGCAGCCTATTCGCCCAACTCGGCCTTGCTGCGCACGTGGCGATTTGGCCGCACACGACCCGACATCACAATCGTCGACGTGGAAACCAACGAGGTCGTCGAAGCTCGCATGCTCACGTCGGAGTGGAAGCCAAGCCCATCCAGCCTACAGCGATGGTAGCCGTACATCCTGCACGAGGCCCGCTGGGATGGTGTTCGTCCGATCGTGAAGACGTTCAAGTCGTAGAAGGCAGATCACGGGCTCGCGTGCACCTCGATCGTCAGCCCATCCGTGCCCACCGTCACCTGGCCGCCGAACTGCGCGCGCACGTCTTCGGCCATTCTATCGCAGATAGCGGGGTCATCCGACCAGTCGTCCACAACGAGATGCTTGAGCACCACGTGCTTGACCTCGGCCCGACGAGCCACCGTCGCAACGTCCGCCGGGCTCATGTGCCAGGTGCCCCACGGCTGCTGTCGCAGGAACGACTCGGGGCCCGAACATTCACAGACCAACAGGTCTGCATGCCGGCTGAACGCGGCCAGCGCATCATCGGCCTGCGTATCGCTCGTGATGACCACGCTGCATGGGCCGGCGTCGATGCGGTAGTTGAGGTTTGCAATACCGCCGTGAGGTGTCGCCAGAGTCCTGACGGTGCAGCCGGCTTTGGACCATACGGTCTGGCCCCCGAGCGACTCTGTGGCGACCCATTGCAGGCCCGCGAGATCCTTGCCGTGGCCAAGCCGGCTCTGAATGTCCTCCCGGTACGCCTGCCGCACACTGTGTTCGAGAAACTCATCCGTGCCTGGCGGGCCACAGACAGGCAGCACTCGATCGCGACCGTTATTCCACGACAGCAGGACCAGATAGGGAAGATCACACACGTGGTCGAAGTGCAGATGTGTGACGAACACGCGGTCGATTTGTTCTGCCTGCCAGCCGAACCTCGCCAGGTTGTGGACGGCCGATCGCCCGCAATCGAACAAGAGGTTGTCCTCGCCAACCCGCAGGAGTTGACACGGTCCGGCTCGATTCGGATTGGCTCGCACGGCCCCGCTGCCGACAAGGCAAAAAACGATCTGCGCCTCAGTCGCCTTTGCCGTCACGGCTTGACTTCCCAAAGCAATGCCGCCGCACTGCCGAACATTGATCGGTATTCCGCCATAGCTACTTCTTACCCATGTCCCGCTGGGCCTTGAAGAACTGCTGGAGCAGATCGGCCGCCTCGTCGGCCAGGACGCCCCCGACGCACTCAGCCTGATGGTTGAGCCGCTGGTCGCTCAGCACCTCATAGAGCGACCTGCACGCGCCGGCCTTCGGGTCGTCGGCACCATACACCACGCGACTGATACGCCCGTTGACAATCGCCCCGGCGCACATCAGGCAGGGCTCGAGCGTGACATAGAGCGTGCAGTCGGTGAGGCGCCACGAATCGCGAAACTCAGCAGCCGCCGTGATCGCGATAATCTCGGCATGCGCGGTCGGGTCGTTCAGCAGCTCTCGCTGGTTGCGTCCGCGCGCGATGATCTGGCCTTGCCAGACGATGACCGCGCCGACGGGCACGTCGCCCTCGTCGGCTGCAATAGCCGCCTCCTGAAACGCCGCACGCATGAAGCGTTCGTCGGTCTGCCTTGGGTCGGGATCGCTCATATGCAAACAATACCTGTACGCACATTGCGGTCAAGTCAGCCGCAGCGTCACAATCTGCTTGGGTTTGAGCGACACCTCGCATATCCCATCAGACAGCGACGCGCCGTGTTCGACGGGGCGGCTCTCGAAATCCACGCACTCAACCTTTTCCGGGCGCCATCCAGCCTGCCAGAGTTCTCCCGGGCGCAGGCCCGCGGTCGTCGGCTCGTCGGTCGGGTTGAACATGCGAACCTCCAACCCCTCGCCAACCTGCCGGACGCTGGTCACCACAGCCGCTCCGTCGATCTCGAACCATCCGCCGGCCGGCGGCAGTTTTGCGCCGTCGGCATATCGCACGACGTCGGGCCCACGCAACTGCACATCGCGCAGCCCGGCGGCGATCTGCTGACCCATGCGGCACAGTCGCGACACGTCGGGCTCTCCATGCAGGGGCACAACCCAATAACGGAAAGTCATTGTCCCACGAAGCTGTCCAGCCGGCTCGCCGTCGGTCATCACCGTCCGCCTCGTAGCGCGAAAGAGCGTCAGCGCGATGGGACGCTGGGGTAGGTCGCGCACGGCCGACTCGCACAAGCCCTCGCCGACCACGGCCAGCCCGCGACGATCGTCGTGCACCGCCGTCCAGCTCTGCTGCGGCTTGGTCTCGACCTCCAGCTCCCGGTACAGGTGGTTGTCTTCGCGGAGAGCGATCGGACGTCGTACGACATCGAACGGCGTGTCAGCCAGATACGTGTCGGCGTCGGCGCCGCTGGGCAGCAGCACGCGAAGTCGATGGTCGTCGGCATCGTTGTGCACAATCGTCTGCAATTTGAGGTGCTCGCAGCTGGCGCTGAGGGTCATCAGCGTATCGACGATCATCGGCACAAAGCGTTCCGACCGCCTCATCCGGTCGAAGCAGAACTCAGCGGGCACTGACATCGTCGCGCGAACCCGCAAGGTCGCCTGCATAGGCCCGTTGTGGACCAAGGCCACGTCGCACGGGCAGCCCACCGAGGTGAAGGTCTGATCGTTAACGGCCACGCCGTGATACCAGCCGTCACCGATGTCGGCGGTGTCTTCGAATGTCAGCAGGCCTTCATAGGTCTGGTCATTTCGCTTGTCGGTCAACGTCACGGTGCCGTTGGATTCGACCGACACGGCCAGGAACTCGTTGGCCATCGAATGATCGCCGGTGCCCAGAGCGGGCGCTTCGCGATGGCGCGTCGGCCTGCCGGGCTCGCCCGCCCGAACGGTCAGCGCGCTGTAGCCCAACGCCGGTACGTGGACGGGCAACGCAACCGTCACGTCGTGCGTGCTATAGGTCCGTGGAAACTTCACCGGATGCAGACGGCGCTTCGAGCGGTTCATATCCTGCGCAAGTCGCTGGTAGGATATTTCCCCTCCATTTGCATCAAACACACGAAATGCCGGCTTGGGCTCGAATCCGAAAAACTCATTGAATGTGGGCCAATCGGTGGGGATTTCCAGCTTCAGCTCAGCAATCTGATCGACCGAATGCGACATGGGATTGAACAGCACCACGCGAAGCTCGTCTTCAGCGACGTCCCCTTCAACCCTCGCCGCGATCCGCGACGTCGACTCGCAAGCGAGCCGATCGGCGATCTGCCGACACTGGCTGAAGCGGAACTTCATATCCTCATGCACCTGATCGATACTACAGCCGCAGATCGAGTCGTGTGGGTGGTTCTTCAGCAGCCATCGCCAAGCGACGTCCAGAAAGCCCTGCGGCACCTCGCCGCCCAGCGCCGCGCAGGCCAAGGCGGCAAACGGCTCGGCCCAGTTACATAACAGCGTCTGACATTCGGCGTTCGCCTGCTTGACCCAAACGCGGCTGCTCAGCACGCCGGAGATGACCCATTGATTGTCCATGTCGCCTGGATGGCGCCCGGGCTCTCGAAGCTCGCCCTCTACCGCGGTGCCAATCCGATCGGTCTGGCTGAGCATCTCCTCCAGATAGTCATCGAGGCATGTGTGAGCGATCTCGAACTCACCGTCCGACCGCCGCATCTGCTCGGCCAGAACCGCGTACACCGGCTGATCCCATTCCTGATGATCACCGCCGTCGAACAGCAGAAGCGGGTCGATCTCGGTGTGTTGCGCCTGGTCGGCCAGAAAGGCCGCCAAGTCGGCAGACGCCTGCCGAGCGTCGAAGACGTGGTCCTGATCGAACGAATGGCGGACGGCGTCCGCGTAACCTGTGTAGCCATGATGGCCGAACCGGTAGCACGGCAGCACCGTTCCATCGGCGCCGCGCCAGAGCACGTGTCGTGTTTCGACGGTATTGAGCCCCCGCCAGACGAACCCGCCGCGTATGCCGAAGCCGGCAAATATCTGCGGCGTCTGACTGTTGTGTCCGAACAGATCGCATACGAAACCGGCGTTGGACGG
>Ga0272442_10008363_pt1 | contig 13123 bp, 8 predicted proteins | sample SSMForm2O_FD_200262 | JGI IMG/M metagenome (GOLD analysis project Ga0272442, IMG submission 200262) | Marine sediment archaeal communities from Little Sippewissett salt marsh, Falmouth, MA, United States - SSM-Form-2O | ecosystem: Environmental > Aquatic > Marine > Wetlands > Sediment ...
GTACTTCTTCTGTGCCTCGACAACGACCCGGCCTTCGCCGATGTCATGACTCATCGGTTTCTCGACGTAGACGTGCTTGCCGGCCTGCGCCGCCCAAATTGTCATCAGGGAATGCCAGTGATTGGGCGTGGCAATCGAGATCGCATCAAGATTCTTGTCGTCCAGCGCCTCGCGGACATCGCGCACGCCCCGGGTTTCGAACTTGCCTTCGGTCAGGCCCTGCACACCCTTCAATGCTCTATCCAGGACTCTTTGATCGGGGTCGATGACATAGGCGATCTCGACGTTGTCCTGATCGAGCCACGCCTTGACGTGGCTCTGACCGCGACCGTTAAGTCCCGCAACGGCAATTCGAAGGCGATCATTCGCACCAATTACCTTTCCCGAGGCACTCGTCCCGCTGAGGAGTACGGAAGCGCCCGCGAAGGCGGAAGTGGATTGAAGAAACTGACGGCGGCTTATGCGTGACATATCCTGTACCTCCTGTTTGACACGTTTCGCCCATTGTGATGAACTGGCGCCCGCCAGTCAAGCCTTGTGGATACCGAATTGGGGCCGAATCCCCGCCAACGCCAGGATCGAACTCGAGAAAACTGCAACCCAGCCGACGCTTAGGTGGTCGAAACCGTGATTCTAATCCAAGAACTGCACGTCTGAATCGGAGGTAACGCTATGAACTCCTCACACCTTTCGCGCCGGACTTTCTTCATCGGAACCGCCGCCACCATGGGCGGCGCCGCCCTCGCGCAAACACCGGGGCCGCGTAAGGACTCCCCGAACGAACGCCTCAATGTCGCCGGCATCGGCGTCGGCGGGATGGGCTCGGGCAACATGAAGACCGCCCGCCAACTTGGCCTCAACCTTGTGGCGATCTGCGACGTCAACCTCCGCGCCGCCCGCACCGTCGCCAAGGACCTCCCGAACGCCAAGCTTTACCAAGATTACCGCGTGATGCTCGAGAAGGAACGGGGCATTGACGCGGTGATCATCGCCACGCCGGACCACCACCATGCCTTCGCCACCGTGGCGGCCCTGGAACTGGGCAAACACGTGTACTGCGAAAAACCGCTCACCCATTCCGTGTACGAGGCACGCCGCGTGGCCGAGGCGGCGCGCAAGGCGGGCACCGCCACGCAAATGGGCAACGCCGGCCAAGCCTCCGATTCCGTGCGCCGCACTTCCGAGTATATCTGGGCCGGTGCCATCGGACCGGTGCGCGAGGCCCACGTCTGGACGAACCGGCCCATCTGGCCCCAAGGAATCGAACGGCCCAAAGAGGTGCATAGACTTCCCCGAGAATTCGATTGGGACCTCTGGCTCGGCCCCGCGCCTGAACGGCCCTTCAACCACATCTACCACCCCTTCCGCTGGCGCGGCTGGTGGGATTTCGGCACCGGCGCGCTGGGCGATATCGGCTGCCATTCGTTTCACCCCGTCTTCAAGGTGCTCAAGCTGGGCCATCCTACGAGCGTCGAGGCCACCTCGACCAAAGTCTTCGAGGAGACCTTCCCCCTCGGCTCGATCGTCCGGTACCGCTTCCCCGCCCGGGAAGACATGCCGCCCCTCGATTTAATCTGGTACGATGGGGGGCTGAAGCCGCCCCGCCCGGACGAATTTCCCGATGGCCAGGACTTGGGGGACGGCGGCACCTTGTACATCGGCGACAACGGAAAGATGCTTAACGGCCGCATCATCCCGGAATCCCGCATGCGCGAATATGAGGCCCCACCGGAAACGCTACCGCGCTCCCCGGGCCACTGGCAAGAATGGGTGCAGGCCTGCAAAGGCGGCGAACCCGCAGGCGCCAACTTCGGTTTCGCTGGCCCCCTCACCGAAGTCGTACTCCTGGGGAATATCGCCCTGCGCACCGGCAAAAAGCTCCTCTGGGACGCCCCCAACCTGCAGATCACGAACGTGCCCGAGGCCAACGCCTACCTCCGTCGAGCGTACCGCGACGGCTGGCGCCTGTAGCAACCTCTTCCGGCATTACCTGACCAACCGCTCCCGGGGGCCGGCGGCCCTGTGTCTCGAGTCAAGGCATGCGAAGCTCGAATGGACACGAATGAACCGGAGCGAACGCGAACGAACCCAAGCAGGCATAGCCGGAACGACCGAAAGCCCTGACACTACCGACCCCCATCGTTGCTTGCCAACAGCCGGCGAACTGACGCCGATTCAGCGCCCCCGGACCGGATAGAAGTGCACGTAAACGGGTGCCGCCACCGACACGCTTTGGCCCGTGGGCTCGAGCAAACCCCGCTCCGGGTCTAGCCAGAACACCACGACGTTGTCCGAGTCCCGGTTGGCGGCCGGTAGATAGCGCCCTGTGGAGTCGATGCGGAAGTTACGCGGCCTCTTAGCGCCCGTGGCTTTCACCACCAGGGCGTCGTCGCCGCTGTAAATGAAGCAGTCCTCGATGAGAGCGTTCTCTGACCTGTCCGGATCGATGCCACCCGTGTTGGCAAGCTTTCAATCGCATAGGATCTTGACACGAAAATCGCGACATCGGAACAGCCGATGCGGTGCACGGTCCACACGCAGGGATCGCGGAGGATACGATCGCGAATCTTCAAGTTCCGGCAAGACAACGCGTCGATGAGAAGCGTCTTTGAAAGCGTCGGGGCGCGCCGTTAGGATAGACGAGAATTCAGACGATGTCCGGCTGATGCAGGAAGAGGACGCCATGGCCAAAACTTCCAACGCTGTTCTCGATGTGGCCCGTTGGAGGCTACGCTACCCGTCACAAGACCGGATCGTGTGCCGGCCAGGGCCGCTGTCCTTCCTTCTGGGGCTGTTCATCACGGGCCTGATGGCGGGCGGCATTGTGTGGCTGGTTCAAAGTTTCGGCCCCGTGCCTTGGCTGGGCTGGAACGGTGCCTCGGTCGCGGACAACCTGCTGCGCAACAGCTACACCGTCGGCGTGGGGCTGATGGGTTTCGTGGGCGTGCTGGCGCCGCTGAGCCGGCTGTGGGTGCAGGTCGTCGTCTCGCGCGACGAGCGCGGGAATGTCGTCCTATCCAGAAAGGGCATGCTGTTCCCGTCGCGGTGGTCATGGCCCGCGGCAGGCACGTCGCCCATCGCCCCCGCCGCCCTCGAGACCAGACCCTGGCGGAATCCCTACACCTACTACCGGTGGGTGGTGCAGACCCATGGCGAAGGGGCGCCGGGCGAGCCCTCGGTTTATGTCTGCTTCATCCTGGCTTCCCAGAACCAGCGCCCCAGCAGCGGCGCCCGTCCACCCGAGCGGGTCGCTGATTTCGCCCGGGCGCTGTCTGGGCTTACCGGTGCGCCTTGCGATGAGGCGGGGGTGATTGAACGCGGCCACGTGCCGGGTGCAGGGGCCGTGCGCATACGCCGGCGCGCGGGGGTGCCCCAGACAACGGGAACGGTGAAACGGCAAGTCTTTCGTTCCCTCGACGAGATGCCCCCGGAATTGCGGCAACGTGCCGCGCAACTCTTGCACGACGCCAAAGCGCGCGGAGAAGACACGGCGAAGGAAGAAAGCATCACGTACCGGGATCGCCACGGCCGGGTCCATAGGTTTGCGTCGGTGGACAAAATGCCGCCGGATATCCGGGCCAAATACGAAGCCTACCGCCAAGGCCAACAGGGCTGAGCGACTTCACCGGCGGCATAGAGCAAGCCGAAACACCGTTCACGAGCCTGTTGCAAACGACTTCTCCCATTCGGCAAAGGTTCTGCCGAGTTCGGCCACTTTTTCGGGAACTTCGCCGGCCCTATCCCGCGATTCGGACAGGTCCTCATTCAGATTGAAGAGTTGCCACGGCTGTGCCGGGTCTTCCCGGACAATCTTCCAATCGCCTTGGCGAAGCGCCGCGTGCTTACCAAACCTGAAATAGAAGGACTTGTGGGGCGAAGCAGCCCCCTCGGTCAACAGGGGCAGCGGGTTCTTCCCGTCCAGGCGAATGCCACTCGGCGGAGGCACGTCAGCCAGCTTCGTACAGGCAAGGAGCAGGTCTGGCGACCAGAAGGGCTCCGAAACGACAGACCCCGCCGGGATCTGGCCGGGCCAACGGGCCATGGCCACCACGCGCAAGCCGCCCTCCCAGCACGTGACGCCCCCATGCCGTAGCGACGCGTTCGAGCCGACGTCGAGCCCGGTGCGGTCCAAGCGAAACGCACCGTTGTCGGACATAAAAAAGACGAAGGTGTTATCCCCAGCCCCGCTTGCATCCAGCGCGTCCAACACCCGGCCGATCGCACGGTCGAGCGCCGTGACCACCGCACCGTATCGTTTCCTCGGGTCGCTTTCCTCCGGCGAGAGGCCATAGGCCTCGAAGGCCCAATCGGGGGCGAGCCAGATGTTCGGCTCGTCGGGCTGCTTGTTCGCCCGGCTTGGAAAATGGGGCGCATTGAAAGGCAGATAGCAGAACCAGGGCCGGCCTTCCTGCGACTTGCGCCGCACGAAATCAATGGCGGCATCCGCGAAGAGGTCCGTCGCATACTCCCCTTCTCGATGGAGTTCTTCCATCCCTTCGTAAAGGTCGTGTCTCTCCCGGTAGTTATGGCGGTAGTAGTGCATATTTCCCGAAGCATGGCCAATGAACTCGTCGAAACCACGCTCCGTGGGACGCGATCCGGGCGCGAACCCAATATTCCACTTGCCGAAGCAGCCGGTGGCGTATGCGGGGGAGGCACCCTTCATGAGTTGGGGGAGGAGCACTTCCTCCGGGTTCAGACCAACGCCGTAGTTCCCTTCGACGCCGCCCAACTGCGCGGTTAATCCGTGCCGTTGCGGGATACGTCCGGTCAAGAGACACGCCCGAGAGCACGTGCACGTGGGGGAGGCCGTATAGAAACTGCTACACCGCGCGCCTTGCGCCGCGAACCGGTCCAGGTTCGGCGTGATCAACTCCGAATTCGGGTTATAGTTGCGGAGATCGCCGTATCCAAGGTTGTCCACGGTGATAAGCAGGATGTTGGGCCGCGCGGCCGCCGGAACCTTGGCGTGTGCGGTGCCATTGGGTGCCGCCAGCAGCGCCCCGGCCGAGATGCCCATGAAGGCTCTACGCGTCAGTTTCATTCCCAGGTTTTCCGTAGACGTGCTGCCGGAGCCACGCTGGCCGGCATTGCTATGGGGCCGGGTAGAAGAGCACGCAAACGGGCGCCGGCACGGACACGCTCTGGCCTGTCGGCTCGAGCAGGCCCTGCTCCGCGTCTATCCGGAACACGACAACATTGTCCGAGTCCTGGTTGGCGGCGAGGAGATACTGTCCCGAGGGATCGATACTGAAGTTGCGCGGCGTCTTACCACCCGTGGGCGTCTGTCCCAAGGCCGTCAGCTTGCCGTTGTCGGAGTCGATCGCAAAGACCGCGATGCTGTCGTGACCCCGGTTCGAGGCATAGAGAAAGCGGCCCGAAGGATGCACGGCAATCTCTGCCGTGGTGCTCTCCCCGTCGAAGTCCGCGGGGAGGGTCGAGACCGAACCGAAGGGCGCCAGGCCGCCCGTTGCCGGATCCTTGCGGAACGCGGTCACCGTGCTGTTGATTTCGTTGACCACGTAGACGAATTGCCCCGAGGGATGGAAGGCCATATGGCGCGGCCCCGCACCCGGCGCGAGCGCAGCAAAGGCAGGCTCATTGGCGGTCAGCGTGCCGGGGGCCCTGTCGTAGCGGTAGATGAGCACCTGGTCAATGCCGAGGTCCGCCGCGTACAGGCGCTCCCCGCTGGCATCGAAGTTGACGCAATGGGCGTGGGGTCCTTTCTGCCGGGGATGCACACTGCTCCCGCGGTGTTGAATGACGACCGACGCCGCGCCCAGGGCCCCGTCTTCGAGCAGCGGAAACAGCGCCGTCGAGCCGCTCGAGTAGTTCGCCACGGCCAGGTGCTTTGCGCCGGGCGCCACGGCGAGGTGGCACGGCGCCGCGCCCTTCGAGGACTGCCGGCTCAGCGGCGTGAGCCCGCCGCTGTCCGGTTCGATGCGGAAGGCCTCAACGGCCCCTTCCGGGTGGCCTCGTTCGCAGACGGCATAGAGGATGGGCAGGCTCGGGTGCGTGTCCAGGAAACTCGGCGACTCCGCCCCGCAAACCCGCCCTTTCGAGGCCAATGCGCCCGTTTCGGCGTTGAATTCCAAGAAATAAATACCCTTTTCTTCGCCCCGGGCATAGGTGCCGATGTAGACGCGCCACGCGGCCGCGGTATTCTCGCCAGCCGCCGCAGTGGCGAGCAGAAGGGCAAACGGAAGGAGCACGAGCGGCAAGTAGGTATTCATCGGGAGAGACCTCCGTGGTTATCGGTTTAACAGGCGCCGGGATGTTGCCAAGGGGCGCGATAGGGCCGCAGCAACAACTCCGTGGCTTCGGGATCGCCCGTGACGACCCGTTTCTCCGGGTCGTATACGAGCGTTCTGCCGGTCTTCATCGCGAGATTCGCTAGGATACAACTGGCGGAAGAGATGTGTCCTTCCTCGATATCGGCGCAGGGGCGGCCCCCGGTCTCGATGGCCACCAGGAAGTCGCGCATATGGCCCCGCGTGGCCGAGGCCGCCTGGAGTTCGATGTCCTTCTCGATGAGGTCTTCGGGATACTTCTCGCGCTCGAAGAGCGGGTCCTGGTGAATCGGCTCTCCCTTGCCCCGCGGCGTGAAGTCGTAGCTGTTGATACTGGCCTGGAGCGTACCCTTTTCGCCGTAGAGGGTGAGCGCCCAGGGGTACTTCGGATTGGGCGGATCGCCCCAGGTGCGGTGTTGCCATACCACCGTCAGGTCATCGTATGCGAACGTGGCGCTTTGGGTATCGCTCGTGGTCGCGCTGGATTCCTTCTGTACGTAGATCCCGCCCGCGGAGGAAATGCGCTTCGGCCAACCCAGATCGAGCAGCCAACGAGTCGCGTCAAACATATGCACGCACATATCGCCGACGATACCGTTGCTGTATTCCATGAACGCCCGCCACCAGCCGCGGTGCGGCAGCTTGTCATAGGGGCGCATCGGCGCGGGCCCGGTCCACCTCTCGTAATCCAGGAAGTCCGGCACGGGGATCGGCGCCGGGTGCTCGTTGGCGCGCATGTGGTAGTAGCAGCAGATTTCCGCATGGGCCACCTTGCCCAGCAGCCCGGCTTGTACCACGTGCTCTTTGGCGTGAAGGAAGTGCGGCGTGCTTCTCCGCTGCGTACCCACCTGCACGACGCGCTTATGCCGGCGCGCGGCGTCCAGCATGGCCTCGCTCTCTCTGACATCGACCGCGGTCGGCTTTTGCACGTACACATGGGCGCCCGCCTCGAGGGCCGCAATCGTCGTCAGGGCGTGCCAATGGTCCGGCGTGCCGATGAGTACAATGTCGAGATCCTTTTCGGCCAGCATCTTCCGATAGTCGCGGTAGGTGCGCGGCACCTTGCCCGATTGTTGCCGCTGGCTGATCAATTGGGCGGCCTCCTCGAGCATCCGCGCATCCACATCGCAGATGGAAACAACCTCCACCGGGGCGACCTGGATCAGCCGGAAGATATCGCTCTTGCCGTACCAGCCGGCGCCGATGAGGCCCACGCGCTTGACGGATTGGCTGGCGATATCGGCCGCATCCGAGCGAAGTGCGGACAGCGCAACGGAGGCGGTAGCGGCCTGAAGAAAACGGCGGCGGTTCATGTTGAGACTCATATCCTGTCCCTTTCTATGCAGCGTGACGCGCTGCGGGAGTCCGTTGGCCGGGATTTTGTCTGCCCATGCTGGGTATGCCGCCATGGCATCATATGCGGCCGAGGTCCATTTGGCCACGAACGAACGCCTAACGTCAACTCCCGGCGTCTGCGAACAAGGGCAGCACAGCAACAGCGTGGGTTGCTTCCCCAACCCGTTTGCATTCACGGGCTACCCACAGGTAAGGTGCGTGCGCCTACAGGGCATGGCACAAGGAGGTGCCACGGCCCGCCCATTACCGGCATAGGACACGTGGCCGCCAAGATGACGGGATAACTGGATGGAGAAACAGTCCCCCCAACCGAGTCTGTGGCTCTCGCTGTTTCCCCTGGCGTTCCTGATGGCCCTGCTCGCGGCCAACATTGCCCTGTTCGGGGACGAGGCCTCCTCGGGGGCGAATCAGTTGGCCCTGTTGGCTGCGGCTGCGGTTGCCATGGGGATCGGCCGCTTCTTCCTGGGGATTGGCTATCACACGCTCGAACGCACGGTCCTCGCGTCGGTCACCATCGCCATGCAGGCCGTGGTCATTCTGCTCGTGGTGGGCACCCTGATTGGGATGTGGATCCTCAGCGGCATCGTGCCGGCCATGGTCTACTACGGCATCCGGCTCATCAACCCGGCCGTGTTCTTGCTCGTGGCTTGCCTGACCTGCTCCATCGTCTCCCTGGCCGTCGGCAGCAGTTGGTCCACCATGGGCACCGTCGGTGTCGCCCTTGTCGCAGTCGGGCGAACGTTGGGACTCCCCGATTCGGCCGTGGCAGGCGCCATCATCTCGGGAGCCTACTTCGGGGACAAGATGTCGCCCCTCTCTGACACGACCAACCTGGCCCCTGCGGCCGCGGGTACGGATCTCTTCACCCATATCCGCCACATGTTCTACACCACAATCCCGGCCTATACGCTCGCCCTGGCCGCATTCATTGCCGTCGGCCTCTTGTACTCACCGGTGGAACACGGGGCCGCTTTCATCGACGAGGTGGCCAAGGCCATCACCACCCACTTCCATGTGCGGTGGTACTTGCTTCTGCCGCCCCTGATCGTCATCGCCCTCGCCGTATGCCGCGTCCCCGCATTGCCGGCCCTGATTGCAGGCGTGTTGCTGGGCGCTGCTACGGCCCTGCTATTCCAACGGCCCCTGCTCGCGGGCGGCGCCGATGTGCCGCTTACGCTCGGCAAAGCCTACGAGACGCTCGTGGTCACCGCCCATTCCGGATTCACCATGGCGTCGGGAAACGAACTCATCGACACCCTCTTCTCGCGCGGCGGCATGCTGAACATGCTGCCCACGATCCTTCTCATTCTGACGGCCATGGTGTTCGGCGGCGCCATGGAAGCCACCGGCATGCTGCCACGCATTGCCCGTGCTCTCATGACGCTGGTCCACGGCACGGGCAGCCTCGTGGGCGCCACCATAGGCAGTTGCATCCTCTTCAATCTCACGGCGCCGGACCAATACCTGTCCATCGTGATTCCGGGGCGCATGTTCCGAAGCGCCTACCATGAACAGGGGCTGGCACCGCGGAATCTGTCCCGTGCACTCGAAGACGGTGGCACCGTCACTTCCGTGCTCATCCCCTGGAACACCTGCGGTGCCTTCGCCGCGTCGGTACTCACCGTGACCACGTTCACGTATCTCCCATTCTGTTTCTTCAATCTGCTTAGCCCGGTCATTTCTGTGAGTATGGCTGCGTTGGGCATGGGCATCGTCCGCAACGCGTCGCCGGATCATGCGTCATAACACAAACGGGCTCATCAGAGAGCCTGTCGAAAGGCAAGCCCTGCTGGGAACGCCGAGACACAAGCGGAGTAGCGGCCATGCCTCCCGCTGCACCGGCACGTGGCACAAAGAGGAGCTATCATGATCCATTCTGTCCGCAGTTTTCGCCATGGTTCCGAAACGCTGGGCCTTCTTCTTGGGTGCTTTCTGGCACTGGCCGCCAGTGCGGCTGCGGACGCCCCATCCGCCCATGATTTCGGTGGCTATCCAGGCTATGAGGGGCCGGACTACAAGGGGTACTCCACCGAATCGCGCTATGTCCCGGCGCAAGACGGGACACGACTGGCCATTGACGTACACCTTCCGAAGACCTTAGCACCAGGCACAAAGATCCCAACGGTCATGAAGGTCACCCGCTATTGGCGTTCCTGGTGGCTGCGTTGGCCAATGCGGGCGCTCGATAAGAACGAATTCGTGGGGTTTTTTACGAGCAACGGCTACGCCGTCGTAATCATGGACGTGCGGGGCACCGGCGCCTCCTTCGGTACCTGGCCGATGGCCTACACCCTGCAAGAGGCCCTGGATTCGGGCCGTGACGTCGTACAATGGATTGTCGAACAACCCTGGTCGAACGGCAAGGTCGGCGCGCAAGGGATTTCGTATCCTGGAAACGCGGCGGCGATGCTGCCCATCGCCAACCACCCCGCGGTCAAGGCGGTCGTGCCACGCTTCATCGAGTTCGACGAATACACCGACCTGCCCTTCCCCGGCGGCATCTGCAATGCCGAGTTCATCCGGCTTTGGCACGAAGGCAACTGGGCGCTCGACACAAACGATACGCGTAAACTGGTTGAACTGGACGGCGGTGGCTGCTTCGCGCGCTGGGCCTTGAAAGGCGTCAAACCCGTCGACGGACGGCACAGACGCAAGCTGCTGCGCGCGGCTATCGCCGAGCACGCGGGGAACGGAAATCTTGTAGCGCTGGCCGACAGCATGACGTACCGCGATGATAGCGTCGAGGGACATGACGGCGATGTCGACAGCATAAGCCTGCACCTGCATCGCGAGGCGGTGGAACGCTCAGGCGCAGCCTATTTCCTGTGGGGCAGTTGGTGCGATGCAGGCACAGCCAATGCCGTCTTGCACCACTTTTTCACCTACAGCAATCCCCAACGGGCCGTCATCGGCGCGTGGAGCCACGGCGCGCGCCGCGACGCGGATCCCTTCAAAGCTACTGACACCCCCCTCTGGCCAAGCTGGAAGGATCAAATGCTCGACTGCCTGCGCTTTCTGGACGAGCACCTGAAGGGGGCCGATACGGGGATCATGTCGGAGAAGCTGCTGCATTACTACACCATGGGCGAAGACGCATGGAAGACCACTTCGACATGGCCGCCTGAGGGCATGCATACGCAACGGTGGTTCATGCGCGAGGGGCAGGCCCTATCGCAGACCGCACCGTCCGAGGAGAACGGGGCCGACGACTACGCCGTCGATTTCACCGCCACGAGCGGCACCACGAACCGGTGGTACACGCAACTGGGGGGACAAGATGTCGTTTACGACCAGCGGCAGGAACAGCTGGCCAAAACGCTATCGTACCGCAGCGAAGCGCTGACCGAAGCTATGGAGATTACGGGGCATCCGATTGTTACCTTGCAGGTCCGCTCGACCCATGAAGACGGCGCGTTCTACGTCTATCTGGATGCCGAAGCCCCGGACGGCAGCATAGTCTACATCACGGATGGACAGTTGCGGGCCCTGCATCGCAAAGTCAGCGCCGACAAGCCGCCTTACTGCACCTGGGTACCCCAACACAGCTTCCGCAAGGCTGACGGCGCACCCTTGATCCCCGGCGAAGTGGCTGAATTGACCTTCGGTCTCCTGCCCACCTCGGCGCTCATTCCCCAAGGCTACCGCCTCCGCGTCTCGGTCGCTGGCCACGACGCGGATAACTTCGTCCGACATCCCGCGGAAGGTGCCCCCGTTATCACGCTCGAGCGCAACACCGCGTATGCGTCCTGCATCGACCTCCCCGTCATAGCGCGCCGTTGATACGATGGGCACTGACTATGTGCCTTCTCGTACCACTCGGGAGTAGCGCAGCAGTCAGGCATCTCCTTTTCCAAGCGCGCGACCACTGCCGCCGGCTGGGGCCATCCGACACGTGATTTGGACGCAGTCTTTCGATCAGATTTACCCACAATCCATAGAATATTGGGGCGTTTCGGCGCGGCGTCCGGGCCTGAATCCGATTCCGCCGTTCCTTGCGCACCGGCAATCGACATCCCGGGAAGCGCCGGAACGAGTGAACCCATCAACAAGGACGCCTCGAGGAAGTTGCGGCGGGATGTTGGGCGATTCATGTCTTCACGCCTCCGTCAGATTCATGTGGCAATGTTGTACAGGGCCCAACCCTTCCTTTGCGGGCGTGGGCTCATGGGATGACTCGACATCGGGTGGGCCGCAGAGGCCTCGGCTGCGCACATCGTGCCCTGAGGGACCGCGCGTGAAGGAGTCTCCCAAGGGCGCACCCTTACCAGGCACTCATCATCTGGCCATATGCTATCGAATAGGGTGTTTTGCCCGGATAGCGGATGAACTCGACGTGCCCATCGAGGTAGAGGACATTGCCGCCGCCGGGCACATGGTTCGTGATGTTGGGTTCGTTCCCGCCCCAGTCATCGAGCATCAGGTAGATGTCGCTCTGTGCCTTGGTCGACGCGGCTGGATTGTTGATATCGGTGATGAAGAACCGTTCGATGCCCTCCCGGATCCGGTAGCCGGTCATGCCGCCCGCCGAGATATCCTCGTCGAAGAAGGCGCCGTTGTTCGTACCGTCGGCCCACTCCCCAAGATCGTTGAAGAGGTTGAGCATCGCCGCTATGAATTCGGGATGCCCCTCCACCATGAAGTCACCGAAGTCCGGCGCATTTACCCGGGACGGATCCGTCAAAAAGAGTTCGTCCGTGACGATCCACGCAAAATATAGGTAAGACACATTCGAAAACCGGCAAGGTGCAATCGGATTGGTGGGATCCCCGCCCACATTGAAGGCGCCGTCTTCGATCGTGTGCCCATCGCTGTCCGACATGCAGGCAAGGACGTTCACATCGCTAAGGTACTCGGGGTACATGGCGGGGCCGTCGAAGGTTTGCTGAATCGTGTCAATCCGGTCACAGTTGTCCCCTTCCCACTTGTGTTGTGGCGGATAAAGGTTACCTTTTGACTCATTCGCATACATCTTCATAGTGATTCCAAGTTGCTTGAGATTGTTCTGGCAGTTGGCCCGGCGGGCAGCCTCACGCGCCCGGGCAAGGGCCGGCAACAAGATTGCCGCCAGAATGCCGATAATGGCAATGACGACCAGCAGCTCGATAAGGGTGAATCCTCTTCTCATGCTTTGCTCCTTTCCCCGGGGGGAATGATGTCCGCCCGGTGACGGCCTGAATTTCGTATTCGATCATCGCATGCAAATGTTTGGATTCCATGAAGAAGGTATTGTGCGCCGCTTCGTTCTCCTGTCTGGTTACGCTGAGGACCTCAGCGGTTTCGGCACTCCGGCCTATTGGCAGGGTTGAAAGACACACGGCAAAGCCTTCAACGCAGGCCTTCTCGCCTGTACTTCTTCAAGAGTGTTAAGAGTTCCTCCGCCACCTCCGGGTGCGCCGTAATCACGTTATGCTGCTCGGCAATGTCGCTCTGGATATGGTACAACTCGGGCCTTCGGGTCTTGCGTCTCGTTCCCCTTG
>Ga0272442_10008364_pt1 | contig 13122 bp, 5 predicted proteins | sample SSMForm2O_FD_200262 | JGI IMG/M metagenome (GOLD analysis project Ga0272442, IMG submission 200262) | Marine sediment archaeal communities from Little Sippewissett salt marsh, Falmouth, MA, United States - SSM-Form-2O | ecosystem: Environmental > Aquatic > Marine > Wetlands > Sediment ...
ATCCGCATGGGCATCAACCTGGTGGCCTACGTTTCGGCGGAGCGCAACTTCGCGACGGCCCAGTCGCACACCCGCAAGATTGAGGGCACCCAGCCCCAGCGGCGGGCGGCGCTGCGGCTCGGGCTCCTCCGCCATCATGGCGACTGGAACCCCGACCCGAACAGCCTGTACCAACTCATCCGGCTGACGGCCCTCAAGACCAGCGTCCCCGTCGCCTACGACCTGAAGGCCGTGGACCCCGAGGTCGGCCAACTCGCCGACACCCCAGTCGTCCTGATGAACGGCATGGGCGAGCCGAACCTCGACGCCGACGCCATCGCGGCGCTCAGGCGGCATATCCAGGCCGGCGGGTTCCTGTTCATCAACAACACGAGCGGCTTCGCGAAGTTCGATCGCGAGGCCCGGTCCCTCGTCTCCCGGCTGCTGCCGGACCACAAACTCCAAGCCGTGCCGAAGGACCATCCGCTCTACCACACGCTGTACGACATCGAGGCCGTTCGCGGCGCCGGCACGCACCAGGGACGCGAGCCCGACCTGGAGGCCGCCTTCATCGGCGACCGGGCGGCCGTCGTCTACGCCCCGACCGACACGCTCGGCATGCTGAAGGGCGTGCACGACCCGTACGCCAACGCCTTCGATGCCCACTCGGCCCGAAGGCTGGCGCTGAACGTCCTCTGCTACGGCATCCAGCACTGACGCCGGAGGAGAATGGCCTGAGCGCGGTGGGTCTCCGCACCCGCCGCGCGAGGCGCGGTGCCCAGGCAGGGCACCGCGCACGATGGCCGCGCCGCCGTCCGGCTGCACGAACCTCGTAACCAGGAGAGCGAGAAACTCATGGGTAAACTCGGTTCATCCCAACCCGGTGCCGCCGGCGCCGGTGACGTCGACGTCGAGGCCCTGGAGCGTCTTGGCCAGGCCCGCGACACGCTCCGGCGGGAGATCGGGAAGGTCATCGTCGGCCAGCAGGAGGTCGTGGACGACCTCCTGACCGCCATCTTCGCCCGCGGCCACTGCCTCATGGTCGGCGTGCCGGGTCTGGCGAAGACCCTCATGGTCCAGACCATCGCCCGGGCGGTCGACCTGGAGTTCAACCGCATCCAGTTCACCCCTGACCTCATGCCGGCCGACATTACGGGCACGGAGGTCTTCGAGCAGGACCGGACCACCGGCGAGCGGGCGTTCCGCTTCGTCAAGGGCCCCGTCTTCGCCAACATCCTGCTCGCCGACGAGATCAACCGGACGCCGCCCAAAACCCAGGCCGCCCTCCTCCAGTCGATGCAGGAACGCGAGGTCACGAGCGGCGGCCAGACGTATACGCTGCCCAAGCCGTTCTTCGTCCTCGCCACCCAGAACCCCATCGAGCAGGAGGGCACGTACCCGCTGCCGGAGGCCCAACTGGACCGATTTATGTTCATGCTCCGCGTCGAGTACCCCGACCCGCGCGACGAACTGGCCATCGTCAAGTCGAACCCCATCGACACCGAGCCCGCCCTGGACAAGGTCCTGACCGGGCCGGACATCCTCAGGCTTCAGGAGATCATCCGGCAGGTGCCGGTCTCCGACCACGTGGCCTTGTACGCCCTGAAACTGGGCCGGGCCACCCGGCCGGACGATCCGCTCGCGCCGGACTTCGTCAAGGAACTCGTCACGTGGGGCATCGGGCCGCGCGGCGTGCAGTACCTCGTCCTGGCCGCCAAGGCCCGCGCCGCTCTGGCCGGCGAGTATAACGTGACCGGCGAGCATGTGCGGCGGGTGGCGCCGCTGGTGCTCCGGCATCGGGTGATCCCGAGTTACCACGCCGAGGCCCAGGGCACCGACGCCGACGCGCTGGTCCGGCGGCTGCTGGACGAGGTCGGCCAGCCTGCCCCAGAGGAATACGACGCCCTGACGGCCCCCGCCCATGCCTGAATCGCCCAAAGGAACGCGCTATCTCGACCCCGCGGCGCTGGCCCGGCTGAAAAACCTCGGCCTGGCGGCGCGGCTGGTCGTCGAGGGGCTCTACGCCGGCCAGCACCGGTCGCCCCATCGCGGCTTCGCCGTCGAGTTCGCCGAGCACCGCCAGTACACGCCCGGCATCGACCCGCGGCACCTGGACTGGAAGATCCTCGCCAAGCGCGACCGCCTCTACGTCAAGCAGTACGAGGAGCAGACCAACCTCCGCGCCTACCTCCTGCTCGACGCCTCCGCCTCCATGGGCTACCGGCACACCGGGCCGATGACGAAACTCGAGTACGGCTGCTACCTGGCGGCCACGCTCGCTTACCTCATGATGACCCAGCACGACGCGTTCGGCCTGATCGTCTACGGCGACCGGGTCCGCGAGCACGTGCCGCCCCGGCAGGGCCGCGGCCATCTGGGCGCGGTGCTGGAGCGCCTCGAGGCCGTCCAGCCCGAGGGCACCACCGACCTCGCCGCCACGTTCCACGAACTGGCTGAGACCATGAAACGCCGGGCCCTCGTCATCGTCCTGTCGGACCTGTTCGGCACCGACGGGTCCGGCGCCCGGCCGCTGCTCGACGCGCTCGGCCACTTCCGCCACAAGAAGCACGAGGTCGTCGTCCTCCACCTGCTCGACCAGGCGGAACTGACGTTCCCGTTCACGAATGCCGGGCAGATTGAGGACATCGAGACCGCCGGCACGGTCACCGCCGACGCCGAGGCCATCCGGAACCACTACCTCGAGCGCCTGACCGACTACCTCGACGAGATCCGCCGCGGATGCCTCGCACGCGAAATCGGCTACGCCATGGCCGACACCACCGAACCGTTCGACGCGTTCCTCGGCACGTACCTGACGCGGCGCCGCAGCCGTCACGCGGCCCGGCTGACGCTGTGACGCACGGGCCGGCGCGGCAACCCGGCGGCCGCGCTCCGGTACCCGAGACGGAGTAACCGATGACGTTCCTGGCTCCCTGGTTTCTGCTTGGCCTGGCGGCGCTGGCCGTCCCGCTGATTCTACATCTGCGGCGGTCGCGTCGGGCCGAGAAGATCGTGTTCTCCACGACGCAGTTCTTCGATGAGCAGTTTATCCGCTCGGCGCGGCGGGCTCGCATCCAGGACCTGCTGCTCCTGGCGCTGCGACTCGGGCTGCTGCTGTTTTTCGTGGTGGCCCTCGCGCAGCCGCTGCTCCGGACGCCCGGCCTGGCGGGGCTGCTCGGTTTCGGAAGCGGCCGGCAGGTGGTCCTCGTGCTGGACGATTCCGCGTCGATGACCGCCGCCGGTCCGGGCGGCGTGCGGTTCGACCGGGCCAGGGAGGCCGCCCTCCGGGTGGTCGACGATCTCTCCCCCGCCGCGGGGGACAAGGCGACCGTCGTCCTCGCCGGTCTGCGCGAGGCCGGCCCCACCGTCCTCTTCGAGAAGCCGACCACCGACGTCGACGCCCTCCGCCGGGCCATCCGCGACGTCCGGCCGACGGACCTCGGCACGGACCTGCCCGGCGCCGTCCGCGCGGGAGCCAAGGCGATGGACCTCGCGGGCGATGGCTCCGGGTCCGGCGCCGGCGGCGAGATTTACGTCTTCAGCGATTTCCAGGAATCCGCCCTGCCTGTCGAGCGGCTCGTCGACCCGGACACGCGGGCCGGCCTCCTCCTGGTCGCGGCCGCGACGCCAGACGACGCCGCGAACCTCTCGGTCGACGCCGTCCAGTACGGCGCCGCCCGGCCGATGCTGCGGGTGCCGTTTACGTTCCGGGCCCTCGTGACGAACCACGGGCCGCGGTCGCGAACCGCCACCTGCACGCTGTGGATCAACGACGAAACGCTCGGCCAGAAGGACGTGGAGGTGCCGGCCGGCCGGTCGCGCGTCGTCCGGTTCACCCACCGGTTCACGGCGGCGGGCTGGCACGCCGGGCGGATCAGCGTCGCGGGCGGCGAGGGTGCCGAGGCCGAGGCCGTCGACGCCGACGACCACCGCTACTTCGCCCTCCGGGTGGAGGACCGGCTCCGCCTCCTCGTCGTCAACGGGGCCCCGTCGCACGTGGCGGCGCAGGACGAACTCTTCTTTTTACGTCACGCCCTGACCGCGCGGCCGGAGGCCGGCGCCGCCGCCGGCGTCGGCGCGGGTGCCGCCCCGGTCGTGATGGACCGCATCCAGCCGGTCGAGATGACGCCCCGCCGTCTGCGCGACTACCGCTTGGCGGTGCTCGCCAACGTGCGGAACCTCTCGCCGGACGCCCTCAAGGCTGTTGAGCAGTACGTGGACCAGGGCGGGAGCCTGCTCATCACGCTCGGCGACCGCGTGGACGCCGACGCCTACAACACGTGGCTCGGCGAGCACCGGCTGCAGGGGGGCATTTTGCCGGGCCGACTCGCCGACCTCGTCGAGACGGCCGACGACGATCTCCTCCCCGCCGAGGGCGAGGCCGAGGTCCCGTTCATCGCCTCCATCGACCAGACCCATCCGGTCTTGGCGGGGTTCGCGCCGGGCGACCTGGGGTCCCTGGCCTCGGTCCGGTTCACCCGGCTGTGGCGCATCGAGCCGCGCGAGGCCGACGTCCTGATGCGGACCGCCGCCGGCGATCCGCTGCTGCTGGAGCGTCGCCTCGGCCGCGGCCGGGTCATGCTGTTCGCCTCCACGATCGACCGCGACTGGACGAACTTCCCGCTCCAGCCCACGTACCTGCCGTGGCTGTATCGGACGGTGTCGTACCTCGCCCAGCAGAAAGTGGAGCGGGCGAACTTCGTCCGGACGGGCCAGGTCGTCCGCCTGCCGACGTCCGCCACGCGGCTCCAGCCTCTCGAGATCACGAAGCCGGACGGCAAGCCGGCCTACGGCGGGCCGGACCCGCGGCGGCCCGAAGCCGCCGGCGCCGACGTCTTCGCCGACACCGAAGCGGCGGGGGTCTACCGCATCGGTCCCGCCGGCGGAAAGGCGGAGGCCGAGCCGGTCGCCCTCTTTGCCGCCAACCTCCCGCCCGGCGAATCGCAGCCACGACCGGCCGGCCGCGAGGCCCTCCAACCCCTCGGCGGCGAGGACGTCCCCGTTGTCTACATTGATGACCCCGAGGCCGTTGCGACCGCCGGTGCCGAGGCCCGTCACGGCTACGGCCTGTGGGACGTGCTCCTGGGCCTGTGCCTGGTGGTCGCCCTTGTGGAACCGTGGGTGGCGAACCGTCTGTCGAAACGCCGCGCCGCCCGGGCGGCCGACGCCCTGTCGCGCCGCGACGCGCTGCCCGGCTCGGCTCGCCCGGCCGCCTGAAACGTTGAGTCCCTGCAGCCCGTTGGGTGAGGGACGCACGCAGAGATGCATCGGAATCGCATGAACCTGACCGCCATCATCGCCGAGATCACTGCCGGCAACATCGACCCGCCGTGGTTCTGGACGCTCGTTATCCTGGGGTCGCTCGCGCTGCTGGCGATGACGTACCTCGACATCTACCGCTGGAGCGGGCGGCGGCGGGCGTGGATCCTCTTTGCCGTCCGCGCGGTCGGGATGGCCGCCCTGCTCGTGGCCCTTGTGAAGCCGGCGTGGCGGCACGTGCGGGAGCGGACCGAGCCGCCCCAGGTGGCCGTCATCCTCGACGACAGCCAGTCCATGTCGCTGCCGGCCCCCGGCGCTGAGGGCGGGGCCACCCGGTATCAGCAGGCTCGTCGGTGGCTGGAGGAGTCCGCCGCCGGCCGCTCGCTCCGCGAAACGTTCGACGTCCACCTCTTCGACGCGGCCGGCCGGGCGCGGGACGACGGCGCCCCGTCGGCGGAACCGAGCGCCGAGCAGACGGACTTGGTCCGCGCGATGCGCGCCGCCGCCGGTCACCTCCGCGGACGCAACGCTGCCGGCATCCTCCTCCTCAGCGACGGGCGCGACACCACCGGCCGGCGCAACTACCTGCCGCTACAGGACTTCCCGCTGCCCGTCTTCACGATGGGGTTCCGCCTGGAGACGGGCCGCGAGGGGCCGGCCATCGACCTCGCCGTCCGGTCGGTCGAGGCGCCGCCCCGCACGCTCGTCCACAACGCCGTCCAGGTGAAGGTGCTTGTGCGCAAGACGGGCGGCCCGGCGGTGGACGTGCCGATTCACGTGGAGCGGGCCGGTACGCCGCTCGCCACCCGCCGCGTGGCCTTCGAGGAAGGGGCCGCCGAGCAGCAGGTCGCCCTCTCCTTCACACCGGCCGACCCGGGCGACTTCGTCCTGACGGCCCGCGTCGGGTCGCCGGAGGGCGAGCGGACGGCCGTCAACAACACGGGCCTCTTCCGTCTGCGCGTGGAGGCCCAGCCGATCCGCGTCCTCTACATCGAGGGGACGCTGCGGGCCGAGTTCACGTTCCTCCGCCGGCGCCTCGCGGACGACCCGGACGTCGCCCTCGTCACGTTCGCACGGTCGGCCGGGCCGGACCAGGCGTCGGCGTCCGACGTCCTGGCGGGCTCCGAGGTAGCCGACCCCGAACGCCTCGAGAAGATCGACGTCGTTCTTCTCGGCGACTTCGAGCCGCGCATGCTCGACCCGGCCACCTACACGGCCCTTCGGCAGTGGGTGGAGAAGGGCGGGGGCCTGATGGTGCTCGGCGGGTATCGGACGCTCTCGTCCGATGGCCTGGCGCAGACGCCCTTGGCTGAGGCTCTGCCCGTCGAGCCCGCGGGCGGCGGCCTCCAGCAGATTGACCACCCCTTCCCCCTGACGCTGACGGCCGATGGTCGGCGGCACCCGGCCTTGGCGGTCACCGGCGACATGCGGCGCGACGCCGACCTCTGGAAAGGCCTGCCGGAACTCCAGGGCCTCGTCGCGGTCGGACGCGCCAAGCCCGGCGCCACGGTCCTCGCGCGGCATCCGGAGCCGAACCCGAACGATCCGGACGGCAAGGGCTACGTGGTCCTGGCGGCCCAGCCGTTCGGGCAGGGAACCGTGGCGGTCCTGACGGCCGACACGACGTGGCGGTGGTCCCGCCTGCCGCGCCTGGCGGGCCGACCCGACACGCTCTACGCCCGCTTCTGGTCGCAGATGGTCCGCTGGCTGGGCCATCGCGACGTGGACCGCGACCGGACGGTCCTGACGGTCGCGACGCCCGAGGCCTCCTACGACCGCGGCGAGCGGGTCACGGTCACCGTCCGGCGCGACCCGGCCGCCATGATTCCGGGCCAGGAGGACGCGAAGACGGATCTCGCGCTCGCCGTCACGACGCCCGATGGGCGGACGACCGCGCTCGCGCCCCGGCGGGAGGTGGCCGACCCGAACCGCTGGACGGCCGACTACTTCCCGGATCGCGGTGGGCGGTTCACCGTCTCGGCCCGGCTCGCGCGGGCAAACGCCGGGGGCGAGGGCGAGGGGACGGGAGCGGGTCGCGCCGCCGATGTCGCCAACGATCAAACCGAGTTCCTCGTGCGCGGCTCCAGCATCGAACTGGAGGATCCGACGCCGAACGCCGCGGTCCTGGCCCGCGTGGCCCGGCTGACGGGCGGCACGTACGCGGACCTGGCGGACCCGCAGGCCGGAGCCGCTGTCCTGGCGGCGCTGCCCACGGCGCCCCGTGTCGTGCGGGAGGTCCGGACCACCCAGGTGTGGAACTCGCCCGGCCTGTTCGTCGTATTCCTGGCGCTCGTGTGCGCCGAGTGGATCGCCCGGCGCCGCTGGCGGCTGGTCTGAGGAAAGGAACGGCCATGACGCAAGGGTATCTGACACTGGTGGACCAGGTGCACCTGGTCCGCCGGATGTGGCGGGCCCGCCGGGTGGCCGAAGGACTGATCCTCATGCTCGCCGTCGCGCTGCTCGCCGTCACCGTCCTGACGGCGGTGGACCAGGCGCTGGACCTCGGCCCCGCCGGCCGGTGGCTCGCGGCCCTCATCCTGTGGGGCAGCGTCGTGGCCGGCCTGTGGTACGGGCCTGTCCGCCCGTCTGTCGCGACGCACGGCGACGATTACTTTGCCGCCCTCATGGAACAGCGGCTGCCGAGCCTCGGGAACCGGCTGATCAACGCCTTGCAATTGGGCCGGGAGGAGCATCCGCCGGCGCCGCGGCTCGTGGAGGCGATCGTCGCCGACGGCATCCGGGCCGGTGAATCCGTCGAGCCGGGCCGGGCGGTGACCGGCCCCGGACTCCGGCGGAACACGCTTCTGCTGGCCGGCGTCCTCGTGCTGGCGGCCGTGTACTTCCTGTGGGCCGGTGCCGCCGGAGGGACGCATCTGCTGCGCATCCTATTGCCGGCCGCCGACATGCCGCCGTTCACCTGGACCCGCGTCCGGGCGGGGCTTGAGCCGGGCGACCGCCTGCTGGAAGGGTCCGCCCTCACGGTCACGGCCACGATGACCGGCCGGGCCGTGGACGAGGCCCTGCTGCACTGGACGGACGCCGCCGGCCGCGAGCGGACCGTCGGCATGGAACGGGCCGAGCCGGGCGGGTTCGCGCACACCTTCCCCGCGGTGCAGGACGACCTCTCGGTGCACGTGACGGCCGGCGACGGACGGTCGGAGCGGCTGACGGTGGTCGTGGATCCCCGTCCGCGCATCGAGGCGATGCGCGTCACGTACACGTACCCGCCGTATACGGCTCTGCCGGAGCGGACCGTCCAGCCGTTCGACGGGCACCTGCACGGGCTGCCGGGCACGCGGGCCCGCATCACGCTGCGGACGAACAAGCCGATGGAGCGGCTCGCCCTGGCGATGGCGGGCGGACGCGAAGTGGCGGCCGCGCCCGTCGCCGGGGCGGACGCCGAGGGCGCGCTGGCGTACACGGTCGAGATCACCCTCGATCGGTCCGGCACGTACCGGCTGCGGCTGCACGACGAGCAGGGGTACGAGGTGGAGTCGCCCGCCACCTACACGGTGACGCTGGAGGAGGACCGGCCGCCGGCGGTGGCGTTCGCCCGGCCGGGGCGCGACGTCCAACGCCGCCCCGATGACGCCATCCACTGGACGGTCGTCGCGCAGGACGACCTCGGCCTGGGGCCCGTCGAGATTCTCGGCCGCGTCAACGACGTGGGCGACCCCAAAAGCCTCCACCGGTGGGCGAACGGCGGCGAGCCGCGAAAGCGAGTGGACCTCGCCATCGAGCCGGCCGTCAAGGACCTCGGCCTGAAAGGCGGCGACCGGCTCCAGTACTGGGCCGTGGCCGTCGACCGCAAGCCGGGCGAACCGGGACGGGCCGCCACGCGCAAGTTCCATCTGCTGGTCCTGACGCCGGAGCAGAGCGCCGCGCTGCTGGAGAAGCAACTCGCCGATTACGCCAAGGTCATCACGCAGTTGATCCGTCTCCAGCGCCGGAACCGTAACGAGACGGCCGAGCCGAAGCCGGCGGCGGCCCTGGTGGACCGGCAGAGCCTCATCCGCCGGCAGAGCCGGCAACTCGCCGACGTCATGGAGCGGAACGCTTTCCCGGCGTCCACGCTTATTCGGCGGCTGCGGGACCTGGCAGCCGGGCCGATGGCCAAGGCCGTCGCCCTCCTCGAAGGGTACCGCGACGCCGCCGAGCCGGCGGCCGGCAAGGCGCTGGCGCGGCAGAGTCTGGCCGTCCAGGACAAGATCATCGCGGCCCTCGAGGACCTGCTTCTCCGCCTGAACCGGGCCGAGCAGGTCCGCGGGTACATGAAGAAACTCAAAGAGGGCGATCCGACGAAGCACGGCGAGACGGCCGACCTGCTGGCCCGCGTGGCCGAGGACCTGGAGAAGTTTCTGAGCGACCTGAAGAACCTCGACGAGGCGTACGAGAAACTCCCCAAACGCCGCGACGCCGAGGACGTCGAGGGCGAGGATCCGCCCGAAATGGAGGAAATCGAGCACCTCCTCGACCGGTACAAGAAGTGGCACAAGGACTCGGTCGACGCCATCACGAAACTGCCCGAGGGGTTCGTCGCGGACGCATACCTCGCGGAGAACGTGAGCACGATCTTCGAGGAGATCGAGAAACAGCCGCGCCCGCCGACGACCGAGATCGCCACGCCCGTCGAGGAGGGCGCGAAGGCCCTCGCCGAAGAGGTCGCGGAAGATCTCGAAATGTGGATGCCCGACGCCGGCGACAACATCCGGTGGGTCATGGAGGACCCGCTCGAAGGCACGTTCGACGTGCCCGAGGCCACGCTGCCGTCCAGCCTCCAGGATATGATCGGCGACCTCATCGAGGACCTGGAGGACTTCGATGAAGCCGCCGACGACGTGACCGGCGGATGGGGCGGCAACATGCAGGTCGGCTGGGGCATCATGGACGGGCCGATCAGTTCCTTCGCCGCCGTCGGCAAGACCGGAAACCAGTTGCCGAACGCCAGCGAGATGGGCGGCCGGAGCGGCTCCGGTCGCCGCGGCCGCTCGAGCGGCCAGATGGTCGGGGCGACCTCGCGCGGCCTGGAAGGCCGGCCCACCCCCGCCCGCCTCTCCAACGAGCCGTACGAGGCCGGCGTCCCGGACACCGAGCAGCAACTCGATCCGCGCGGCGCGACGGGCGGCGGCAAGAAGACGGGCGGCGGCCGCAAGGGGCTCCAGGGCGGCACGCCGCCGGACCTCGTCAAGGACATGGACCGTCTTGCCAAGCAGCAGGCGATGCTCCGCGAGAAGGCACAGCAGATCGCCCGGCGGTTGGAGTTCGGCGGGCGGCCGCTCGGTGGGCTCCAGCGGGCCATCGACCTCATGCAGAGCGTCGAGGAAGATTACCGCGACCTCCGCTACGACGACGCCGCACGCAAACGGAAGATGGCCCTGGAGGCCCTCCGCCAGGCCGGCAGCGACGTGGATCAGGCTGTGGACCTCACGCTCCAGAAGGCCCCGCACCTGCCGCCCGACATGCGGGAGGAGATCGGTGCCGGCAGCCGCCAGGCCCTCCCGGAAGGGTTCGAGGACATCGTCGGCGCCTATTACAAGGCCATCAGCCAGGAGGCCGACGAGTAGCCCCACGAGAGGCGGAACGAATTGGCGCGGCGGTCGGGGATTTCGCGGGGTGGGGCTCCCGGCCCGCCCCGCAGAACCTGATGGGATGAAGCGCGGTGGTTGCGGAAAACCACCGCGCCGCAGCCCAAGGCCGAACGACTTCAGGTTATCCATGAAGCACGTCCCCACATTCTTCGTCGCCGCCGCGGCGGTCCTGGCCCTTGCGCTGCCGGCCGTCGCCGCCGCCCCCTGGCACGCAGCGGGATGGGCCGAGCGCGCGGTCGTCGAGGTCACCGGAGCGCGCACGGGGGGCGTCGACACCGCGGTCGTCCGCCTCCGTCATGCCGGGGCGGCCCGTCCGGACGGGCGGGACGTGCGCGTCTTCGACGCCGCCGGCCGTGCGGTCCCGCGGCACCTGGCGTACCACGCCCCGCAGCGGGACAGCCTCGTCCTCTTCCGCGCGGCCAAACCGGGGGGAACGTTCTACGTCTACTTCGGAAGCGCCCAGGCCCCGGCCGACCCGTGCGCCACCCGTGCCGAGGCACGTCCCGGGGCGGGGCCGCCGGCGCCGGGGCCCAAAGCGGACGGCTGGATTCCCCGGGCCGGCCTCGTCCTGACGACCCTCCGCCGGCCGCCGGATGCCGCGAACCCCGAGACAATCGATGAGATGGCCCGCCTGATTGCCGCTTCGCCCCGCCCGGACGGGGCCGGCCTCCGCCGGAACATCCGCGACGGCGTCAACCCGTTCGGCGACTCGGATCATTTCATCAGCATCTACCGCGGCTGGCTGCGGCTGCCGAAGGCCGGCACGTGGGGGTTCTGCACCGCGTCCAACGAGGCGAGTTTCTCCTTTCTGGACGGCAAGCCGCTCGTCCACTGGCCCGGCCGGCACACGGAGCAGCGCGGCAAGTACGGGCAGAAGCAGGCCGAGACCGAGGCCGCCGCCGGTGTCCATTACGTGGAGTACTACCACGAGGAGGTGCTGCTGTACCAGGTGGCGTTCCTCGGGTGGCGGCCGCCGGGGGCGCCGCATTACGTGGGGATTCCGGACGACGCCTTCCCCCGCCCGCATCGGGCCGTCGTCCGGCGGTACGAGACGAAGGGCGCCTCGGCCGTCCCCATGCCGCGCGTCGACCTCGTGGACAGCCTCTGGCCGCACGAGCGGCCCGCGGGCCAGTACACGCGGTGCCGTTTCGCGGCCGGGCCGGCTGAGGATGCGGGGCCGCTGGCCAAGTGGTCGTTCCATTGGGAGTTCGGCGACGGTCTCGTCGCGGACGGCTACCGCGCCGAGCACGTCTACCTGGCGACGGGCGATTACGAGGTGCGCCTCCGCGCAAAGGGGCCGGCTGGCCGGCGGGTCGTGCGCACGTGGCCGCTGTCGGTTTTCCCGATCGAGCACCTGGCCGAGGGCGAAGGGTTCGAGAACGGGTCGCCGGACGCGTACCGGCGGATCGTCTCGGCGTACGACCCGAAGCGGCTGGATGCCCGCGGCGTGGCGGAGCGGACGTGGTTCTTCTCGGAGTTCGGGCCGCCGGACGAGGCGCGGCGCGCGGCCGAGACGCTCCTCGCCCGGGAGGACGCCGTCCCGGACGCCAAGTGCCAGGCCCACCTTGTCCTCGCGGGGGCGGGGTCCGCGACGGACGCCTGGCGGGCGGTGCCGGGGCCGGACGCCCGAGCCCATCTCGACGCCGCGCTCCGCCTGAGCGAGACGCCGCGCGACCGCCTCCGCGTCATGGCCCGGCTCATCCGGCACCTGGGCGTGGAGGAGGGCGACGTTGCCGCCGCCGAGGCCGCCTACGCCGATGCCGAGACGCTGGCCAAGGGGCAGCCGCTCGGCGGGTCGCTGAAGGCGGCGTTCCGCGACGCCACCCTCGCGGTGGGCGATGCGCACCTGGCGGCCGGACGCCTGGAGAAGGCCGGCGAGGATTACCGGACGGCCGAGGCCCTGGCCGATCCCGTCATCCCGCCGCAGGTCCGGGCGACCAAGATCGGGGCGTACCCGGAGCGGCTGGAGCAACTCCTCGCGGGCGACAAACGCGACGAGGCCCGGCAGGTGGTCGGCGAGTGGTACACGCAGGCCCCGTCGGACGTTCTCCGCGGCGAGGTGCTCTTCTGGATGGGCAAGGTGGAACTGGTGGGCGGGCAGGCGGCGGGGGCGATCCGGCCCCTCCGCCTTGCCATCGATCTCGGCCAGGGGGCCGCCTTCGAGGCCGAGGCCCGCTGGCTCCTCGCGGAGGCCTACGGCAAGACGGGCGACGCCGATGCCCGCCGGGCGGCGCTGGCGGGGCTCGTCCGGTCGGGCCTGGGCGGCCCGTTCCGCGAGAAGGCCGTCGCCGCCCTC
>Ga0272442_10008365_pt1 | contig 13122 bp, 9 predicted proteins | sample SSMForm2O_FD_200262 | JGI IMG/M metagenome (GOLD analysis project Ga0272442, IMG submission 200262) | Marine sediment archaeal communities from Little Sippewissett salt marsh, Falmouth, MA, United States - SSM-Form-2O | ecosystem: Environmental > Aquatic > Marine > Wetlands > Sediment ...
TGCTCGCGCTTCTTTTCCAGCTCCGCTTTCTGCTCTTCGGACAAAGGGGACTGTTTGTCTTGCTCGAATGCTTCAGCCAGATCCTCAGTCTCCTGCCGAAGCGCTTCCTGTTCTTCGGCCAACGCCTGGGCTTGTTGCGTCATGGCTTCGATCTGCTGTTCCAACATCGAGTTTTCCAGGAGCGCGAGCATCCGGTCGAGATCCTCTTCAAACTCCTCGACGGAAAACTCCAGCTCCTCCAGCGCTTCCAAGGGTCGGTCTTGCGCCATTTCCTCCAGCGTCTTTTGAAACTGCTGAATGACGGATTTCATCTGGTCCGTCAGGAGTTCGTCGAACAGCTGTTCGATGCGCGCCATTTTCTCCAAAGTCTTGAGAGAAAAAGCGCCCGGGTCATTCAGTCGCTCCAGGGTATCGCGGATCTCGGCTTGAAGCTGTTCCAACTGCTTGCCCAGCTGCTCCTGCTGCCCGCCCAGCTGATCGACCTGCTGCTGCTCCTGCCACTGCTCGGCCTCGGCGTCCTCGCGTCGCCCCGGGGCGGGGGATTCCTGTCCCTGCCGCTCGACCTTCTCCCGCAATCGCGTCACGTCGTCCTGAATCTCCCGCTGCTGTTCGAGCAGTTGCTGCAACTCGTCCATGTGCGATATTTCCTGCGGCGCCACTTCCCCAAACAGTTCCATTGCCGTCGGCAGGCGCAGCAGATGAACCTCGGACGTTGCCGCCTTCGGGCCGCCCGTTGGATCATTGTCAAAGGCAACCAGGAAAAAGTTGATTTCATCGCCGGGCAGCAGTTCCAGACCGGAAAGTTCCCACGGATAAACGCGGCGGATCGAGGCCGTTGGCTGAAACACCATCGCCGCGGCGGATTCCGGTCCGCTCGCCGAAGGTCGGGCCGCCTCAGCCACGGCTTCGCGATAGTCGACGTTGAGATAGTTCAGCTGGTAAACCAGATCGACTTTGGAAACACCATAATCGTCGATGGCTTCCCAATCCACCCGCACGTTCGGACGCTGCCCCAGGTCGCTCACGAGCGGCGGATCATGAATGAAGATCTGAGGCGGCTGGTCGGCCCTCGGCATCAGATGAAACGGCCCCAACCCGAGAGCGTCGAAGCCATGAGCATCCCACAGATTCACATGATAAGCGGTAGCCGCCTCGAGGGTGAATTCGATCTCCGCCTTCGAGCCCTCCACTCGGCAAGTGCGGACTACGCCGCCGGCCAGTGCGATCTCGGCTCGCGACAGCGCATTGTTGGCATACAGCGCCAGTTTGATGGAGGAGCCTTCCGGCGCTTCAAGGTCCCCTTCGGGTTGTTCGACTTGAAGCGGGGGGAGCCCGGTATAATCCGGTGGCACGATCTGATAGACGAATCTTTCAATGCGAGGCGGATCGATGGGACGAATGCTCGCTTGCGTAGAAGCGATGCCTCGGGTTGAAACAAAGTAGCGAATCTTTGAAGTCACCGCCGGGAGCCGGCACCGAAACCGTCGCCCGTCGGGGCCGGCGGATTGCATGGCGCGACTCTGCCAGGGTTGTCCCTCGAAGCGCAGGTGAAGGCGGACTGCGTCTGCGACGGTTGAAATCGCGACAACCACCTCAGCGCCCTGGCCGCGTGGAACGTCAAGATCCCCGGGAATCTCAATTTTGAGAGGCGAAGCGGTGAACGTGGCGTACCCCAATGCGCTTCGATAAAGCGATCCCGCCCGGACAACCTCCGGACGATGCCACAACACCAGCGCCGTCCAGCCAGCCAGGAGCAATACCGCCAGAACGGCCAGCCGGCGCACGGGGCTCCAATCATCAAGTTCTCGGAAATGCTCCGAACCAATTTCCCGTTCGGCCCATTCGACCGTGCCTCGAACCAGGGTGGGAGAAAAACGAAACTTCTCGACCTCCGCCTGACGCTGCTGCAGATACCGCGCCGTGCTGAGTCGCTCACGCAGTTCCGGATGAAGATGTTCGACTCGATCGATCAGCTCACGCTCCGAAATCGGACGCAGCAAGGGAATCACCCCGCCGGCGGCGAGGCTATACCCGCCGGCGAGAACAAACAGAAGCCCCAACACGGACGGCAGCGCCGTGCCGGGCTGCATCCATGAGGCAACCGCCAGCAGCAGCGCCGCGCCCACCGCGAGGAGACTGAATCCGAGCAACACTCCGCGGAGAATCCGTCGCAGGCGCACTCGCCGGCGCGACCGGCGTAAAAGTCCCTGGTACTTCATGCTTCCTTGTCCGTCCCTTCGGCGGCCTCGTCGCCGGCGCCCCGATAGAGATAGCGGCTGATGAGATTAACATACGGCGTCCATCGCTGCCCGGCCAGCTCCGGCTTTTCAATCTCGCGAGTGAATGCGGCCAGCTGGGAGTCGATCATATCGGCCAAGTGTAACGCGAGGGCTTCCCGGCACCGGGGTTTCCTCGGCGATTCATCCGTCTCTCCCTGATGAGCCAGAATCAAATGCTGAAGGAGCAGACCCTCCTCGCGTGGAAAATCCGCAACCTGCTCCACGTAGCCCCGCACCTGCGCGGCGCCCATCACAATGTGACCGACGAGCCGCCCTTCGTCTGAATATTCGAACGTCGTGTGGTAAACCAGTTCCAGGGCTTTTGCCGCGTCATGAAACAACGCGCCGGTCAACAACAAGTCCCGCTTCAGGTAAGGGTATTGTTGAGCAATCCGGTCGCAAAGTTGGATGAGGGATTCCGTGTGTTCGAGCAATCCGCCGAGATAGGGATGATGCCATTGCTTTCCGGCCGGAGCCGACGAAAACTTTTCGAACAGGGCCTGGTCTTCAAAAAAACAGTCCCACAACTTGCGATAGTGTTCCGCCGCAAGCGAGTCTTTCCACTGCTTGAGCTTTTGGATGAGTTGCTCGGGATCGCACGGTCCAACGGGTAGAAAGTCCGCTTTGTCTCCTCCTTCGCCCTCGGCCAAGGGGACGATGCTCGACAAGCTCAACTGAAGCTGTCCCTGGTATCGACCGACTTTCCCATCCACGCGGACAATCGTCCCGACGGGAATCCGCCGGAACAGCTCCTGACTGCCCTCCCAATAAACGCCCGAGATTTTTCCCGTTCGGTCGGCCAGCCGCAGGGAGAGAAACTCTCCGTTGCTGTAGGTGCGCAGGTGAATCGCGCTCACCGCGTAGGTTCCCTTGACACTGTCGCCTACTTCCATGTCTTTGATCCAGCTTCGATCCATGTTGTTCTTTCCCCCTTGCCCTGAAGATGTCAATTTCACTGTGTCGATATCTTTGTCCCGGTCTCAGCTGCCGGTACTTTCGTAGCGCCGAACCCCCAGCGTCCAGATCGTAAAGCCGACCGCCGCGGTAATCGCGGCAACGACCGGGGTGATCCAAAAGTAGAACCGAAAATCCTCCCGTCCCAGAAACAGCGTGGAGGGGAAAAACGCGACAAAGGCGAACGGCACCACCCACGTCAGAATGAATTGTAGCAGAGGATTGTAGATCGTCACCGGGTATTTGCCAAAGGCAATCATATTGTAAACCGGCGGCAGGAGCCCCATGCGATCCGGCCACCAGAAACTGAGCGCCGCCAGGCCGGTAAACACGCCCGCATAGATCAACAGTCCGCACCCCGCCAACGCGGCCAGGAGAAGCACGCGGCCCGCGCTCCACTCAAGACCGAGGTGTGCTGAAGCAAAATACACAATCGCTCCACCGATGACCAAACCAAAAAGACTCTCGATCCGCACGCGCTCCAGAAGCACCTGAAACAGCGTATTCAGCGGCCTTAAAAGCACTCGGTCCAGATTCCCCTCAATAATGTAGAAACCACTGACCATGTAAAGGTTGGAAAAAAACGCCGAGAAAAAACTCATGGGAAAGATGGAGAACCCGTAGATGAAGAAGACCTGCGCCTTGGTCCAGCCGTTCAACGTCAGCACGCGCTCGGCGAACAGCACGTCGATAAAGACCAGCGTCACAACGTGAAACAGAAGCCCGCTGAACAAGCCCAGCAGGAAGTCCGCCTTGTACTCCAGGCGCGTTTTGATGAATTGCGCCAGGTACGCGAAGGCCAGTTCGACATGCAGGCCGATGGCTTTGATCGCCGTGCTCAACGCCCTAACCTCCCTGTACCAGAATGCGCCGGCGACCCACCGCCCACAGCCCGCGACCGGCCAGAAACAGGCCCGCCGCCCACAGCAGCTGCATCCCCAGCGCCCCGGCCAGCGCCGCACCCTCCAGCCGGCCCAGATAAATCGACAACGGCACGAAAGCAATCGACTGAAACGGCAGCAGCGCGCTCAGCGTTTGAAACCATCCTGGAAACCAATCGATCGGAATCAACAATCCGGAGAACAGCTCGATCATGAGGTTCTTCGGATACAACACTCCCTCGATGGAAAGAAAAAATACGGCGACAATTCCAAACAGGTAATTAATGCCCAGATAAATCAAGGCGCTCAAGAACGTGCTGAGAAAGAAAAGAGCCAAATGACCGGCTCCTGCCGGGCCTTGAACCGGAAACACCAGCCAGGTCGCCAGGACGATCGGAGGAGTGAACAATACGATCCGAAACAGGCTCTGCCCGTAACCGCGAAAGTAGTACATGAGCTGAAAATCCACGGGCTTGATCAAATCCATCGCGATCTGGCCCATTCGCACGTCATGGGCCAGTTCGTGATCGATATAGTTCAAGTAGAAGCTCTTCGACACCCACCCGACCGCCACGTACGTGACCATCGACGAAAGGTCATAGCCCTTGATCGATCCCCCGCCGTGAAACAGCGCTTTATAGAGAAAATAATACACCGCAACGTGGACCAGGTAGGTCACCACGCCCACAAAGTAACGCGCCCGATACGCCAGCACCGTCTGAAAGGACACGCGAAGGTAGTCGAAGTATTTCCCCGCTCCTCCCACGGCAACCGCTCCGCCGAACCCTTCTGCGCTCAGATTCATCGATTCCGTCCGATCCTTCGATTTCTCGACGCTCTCGACGATCAGCCGTCGACGCGGCCCTCCGAATAAATGCGGCTGACGATTTCCTCGATCGAAGGCTCTTCGATGGTGATGTCATGAACGGGCGCGTGTTGGATCGCGCGCGCGATGACCTCCGCCGGGCGCACCCGGTCCCGTTGAAAGCGAGCCTGAAGCCGCAGCGGCCCCGACTCGCTCCACTCCACGTCCCCCTCCGAATCGCCTTCCCCTTGGAGCCGCTCGAGCGCAAAGCCGCCCGACAGCTGAAACGTGATCCGGCGGTCGCGGGAATACCGGCCGCGCAATCCGTCCAAAGAGCCGTCATAGAGAATGCGGCCGTGATCGATAATCAGCACCCGGCGGCACAGCTTCTCGATCTCGTCCAGATCGTGAGTCGTCAGAATCATCGTGGTGCCGAATTGTTCGTTGGCCTGCCCCAGAAACTCTCGGATTCGCATCCGCCCCACGACGTCCAAACCGATGGTCGGTTCGTCCAGGAAAAGAATCTTCGGGTTGTGCAGAAGACTCGCCACAAGATCGCATCGCATTCTCTGGCCGAGGGACAACTTGCGCACCGGCATGTTCAGCAACGGTTCGACGTCCAGCATTTCTTTCATCTGCTTGAGTCGCTCGTTGAACAGCGGCTGGGGAACCTGGTAAACTTTGCGCAGAAGTTTAAACGACTCGATCACGGCAATGTCCCACCACAATTGCGTCCGCTGGCCGAAAACCACGCCGATGTGCCGCGTGTACTCCCGGCGGTTCCGATAGGGAACGAACCGGCCCACCTGAATCTGACCGGAAGTCGGCACGAGAATCCCGGTCAGCATCTTGATCGTCGTGCTTTTCCCGGCCCCATTGGGGCCGATGTACCCCACCAACTCCCCCGGCTGAATCTGAAAGGAGATGGCATCGACCGCCCGGATCGTCTCGTAATCGCGATAAAACAGGTTGACCAGGGCTCCGCCCAGACCTTCCTTGCGTTTGAAGTTTCGAAAGGTTTTGGAAAGCTGCTCGACTTCGATCAGCGCCATCGTTTCCGCTCTTTCCCGTTGCCCAAGGTCAACAAGATGGCCGCCTTCAAGGGCGGCCGTCTCCATTACCGGGCTTTCAATGGACTCATCGTCAGATTGGCCCGCTTTGCCAGCGTCGCTTCGATCACTCTCCCGAAGTCCACAAAAGCCCGTTAAGGCCTTGTCACCGGCTCGATGAGAATATAGGCGGCATAGGAGCCACCGTCTACCAGGTCCTCCATGTGAACGTGACAGGCGGCATCGCCTCGGATCGCTTTGGACTCCGCCGATTCCAGGATGAGGGGCTGTTCCTGTACAAAATGCCAGGTGCGACGATTCCAGGGATCGGACGGCTGAATCGACAAGAATCCATACCGCGCGACAAACCGCCGGGGCTGTTCCGATCGATTTTCGACCGTAAAGGCAAAGCGCCCGGCATTGCCCGGCTTTCCGGGGACAGTGTAAGCGTAAGTCGCTTCGCGGACGACGATCCCGGAAAGTCCTGAATTTACCAGAATGTGTTCCGGCGAAATTGACCGAGAGCGTCGGGCTTCCTGCTCCCGCCGGCGAATCGCCTCCTGAACCGCTTCGGTCAACAGCCAGACCTTTGCCTGATAAACTCCTCGGTCCAATCCCACGTAAATCCCCGGCGCACACTCGACTTTCACTTCAAAGGGAACTTCCTCCACATTTGAAGCGAGAGCAATCGTCGCGCGGGCTTCCCGCCGCCAATCCTCACTGCGGGCGTTTTGGCCTCCGAGCACGTCCATGAATCCCGCCCGCAAAACAACGGATTCACTCTTTCCTTTGGGATTCCGGATTTGGCCATAAAAAATCGCCGGATCGTTGCTTCCCAGAGCGGCCAGCGTCGCGCTCCAGACAATCTCGTAGCCCGCCACCCGCTCGACGTGATCGCCTGAAAGCACCGCAGGATCGAATTCAGAAATTCGCTGGGTCCGGGCCGTTGTGAAGGGCGTCGTAGCGTCCAGCAGGGCGCCCGAAGCCGCCTCGCGAATCTCGATGATCGGGAAAATCTGCCCCTGCTCGACGGCCCTCAGCACGTCCGGGGGACTGCCCACCGATATTTGGAAGTCGAATTCCCGCCGACTCACGGGAATTTCCGCCTTTCGCAGGTTCGTTGTAAACCAAACGTCGCGATTCATCAAAACATTGTAGGCCTCTTTATATCCAACTCGGATCGAGACCTCCACGGGCGCGAGACTGCGGTTCTGGATCCGCCCCTGGAAAGTGGTTTGCCCCGGCGCTTGAGGGCGGCCGGCAAAAGAAAACTCCGCGACCGTGATCTTACAAGGCGGGGATTGCGGCAACTCGGCGTCCAAGGCCTCGATCACCCGGAGCGGCCGCTCCGGCGGTGGCGGCTGGGTCCATGCCGCCGGCGCGACACCCACGGCGACGATCGCCACAATCCCGATCCACGCTGCATGCTGCTTCATGTTCGACTCCTTTAGGAACGATTCGCCATTCGCCGACGAGCGGAAAAACAGAGCGATTCCCATCGCTCGGAATAAACCGATTATATCATGCCGAGACCGGCGGCGACAACGCTATTAGTCCCCCGAGGCCTGCTTGCGAAGCCGATTCACTTCCCGGTGCGCCAGCCGAATGACCTCCGGCTGCCGGTAGCCCCGGCAAAGACTCAGGATCAATCGTATCGACTGATTCAGACTCACTCGGTGGCCAATGGAGATATAGAGGGGTTTGACACCGTCTCGAGTTCGCACCACCCGGCCGATCAATTCGCCGTCGTCGTAAAGACCGGTGGAGTCGCCCCTGTTCCATCCGGGCTCCTCATGGGAGCCAATCAGGCGGCTCTTGCCACATCCGATTGTCGGAACGTCCAAGACCACGCCGAGGTGACTCGCCAATCCCACGCGCCGGGGATGCGCCAGCCCTTGTCCGTCGCAAACGAGAATATCCGGCTTTCGATTCAGGCGTTTCCAGGCCCGCTCCAGAAGAGGCAATTCCCGAAAGGAAAGCAGCCCGGGAACGTACGGGAATGTGATCCTCTCCGAAGCCGAAGCGACCTCCACGACTTCCAGCTCGGGATACGAACAGACGACGATGGCCGCATAGCCCTCAATCGCTTTTCTCTCGTAGGAGACGTCCGCTCCGGCCACCCGGCGAAGTCGCCGCAGGTTCAAGGACGCTTTACGACACACTCGCCCGGCGATTTGCAGCTGAATCGCTTTCGCTTCGGCAGTGGAAATTCTCATAACGGATTTGAACCGGAGGTTCTCGAGGCAGACGGATTCGCCCTCAATACCAGGATCCGGTAGACGTCGAAGGTTGTTTTCGCTTGGATCGACGACCGGTGTCGGGATGAAACTCCTCGGCCGATTCCACTTGCCTCGGCAGAGGAAGTTTATAATCTTGCGGCTCCTGTTGTTGATCGGTCTTCAGACTCCCTCCCCGCAACCGGTGTCTCGAGGAGAAGGGCACCGGCACGAAGGAATCCCGGCCGGGCAGCAAAATCGTCGGACGCAGTTCAATCAGCAAGTCCCGCTTTTCCTTGGTTTCGGCTTTATTCCGAAATAATAGCCCCAGGCCGGGGATATCCCGAAGCAACGGCGCGCCGCGTTCCAACGAAATCGTTTGTTCTTGATAAAGCCCTCCCATCACCAGCGTCTGGCCCGAGCGAACCATGACCTTGGACTGAGCACTCCGTCGGGTCAATAGGGGGAGTTCGAATTCGCCATCTGGAGAGGTCAGCTTCTCAAATCGTGTGATTTCTTTAACTTCCGGACGAATGTCCATCAGAACATACTCCGGGCTGGCCTCGTGAATAAAGGCTTTGACCCAAAGAGAAACCCCGGTCTTCTCAAATATGGTTTTAAAAGTCTGATTGCCCTTGGAATCATAGGTAAACTTGATGATTGGGACTTCCTCACCGCTATTGATGGTCGCTTCGAGTCCTTCGACCACAACAACCTTGGGATTGGCCAGCAGCTCTGCTCGACCTTCCCGTAAGGCCGCCTGAATGCGCAGGTTCATGATTCCAAATCGAATGTCGAATATGTCGCCGGAGGCGAACAATCCCTTCGGCCGTGAGTCGCCGCTTTCGTCAAAGATCGGCAGACGCAGATCGCCGCTGAAGATGTCAAAGCCATCAGCTGGACTGCTCTCTTTCTTATCGTAGTCCCAAATGACGCCCCAGTCGAATCCCTCGTCGTTGGACAGTTCCCAGATTTGCGCCTCAATCAGGACTTGGCGAGGAAGGGGATCGGCCGTTGCCGTTTGATCGGTCGCGGGCAGGACGCCAAGCCACAAGGCGAGTGCCGCCGCGCACGCGGTCCCGTTCCGACGGATTGCAGTGCCGATCTTGCGACTCATGGTTTAATACGACTCCGGTTCCTGTTCGGCAGTGGCGTCTTCAATCTCTTCATCGAGGGTTACGCCGTTCTTGGGTTTCTCAACCTGTCCCCAGCCCTGTAGCATCTCCATCTGCATTCGTTCTGGAATTTTCTGTTCTCCGGGTCGAAACCGCTTCTGACGATCTCGCACCGGATGACGCTTCTGCGGCGGCTGCACGAGTTGTTCCGGCTGCCTGGCCTCAGGCGCGGGAGCCAGCACCGTGGGAGTGATGGAGATGATTAGTTCGCTCTTCACTTTGGTCCGAGTGGTGCTGCTGAACAACATTCCCAATAGCGGAATCCTGGACAATCCCGGCACACCGCTGCGGACCAGGGTCTCGTTGTCTCGAAAAAGCCCGCCGAGAATGAACGTTCGGCCGGAGGCGACGAGAACCGTCGTGGACGCTTCCCGGCTGGCCACCACGGGCAGAAAAATTCCCCGCTCTTCCCGTTTCCGGGAGACGAAACTGACGCTCGGCTTCACCGTCAGCTGCACGTAGAACTGCCCCTCGTCGTCGATCATCACCCGTGGCGTTACGGTCAAAGTGATTCCCGTAGGCTTGGACGAGCTGACGAAGATCTCTCTTTGAGCCGTCACTTGGCGCGTCAAATAAGGCACGTCCTCGCCCGTCTCGATCTTCGCTTCTTGTCCGTCAATGGTGACGATGCTTGGCCGGGAGAGGATTTCCCCCCGCCCCTTTTCAGCGAGGGCCTGGATTGAGGCAAACAGCTGTCCCGAATCGACGTCCAGGATTTGGCCGACAATGTCCAGCCCCTGATACAGCTCGGAACTGTTTTCATTCAGCGGAAACCGCGCGATGACGGAGCCCAAGTCTCCGGTCTGGTAACGGGTGGTGTACTCGGAACCGCTTCCCGTCCGCGAGTCATCATTGAACAAGGAAACACTGCCTTGCCCGCTGTCATTGAATTCGTGCTGAATTCCAAACTCGCTGTCGTTGTCATGGGAGATATCGGCGACAAGAACCTCGACGAGAATCTGGTAGGGAGCACGGCCCTTTTTCAGGTCGACGAGATCCGCCTGCGCCGGCATAACGGCGGCGCACAGAACAAAATAGCCCGCCATTGTCAGCAAGACAGCCAAAATGTACTTTTCTTTCTTCAAGGCTCTCATCGATTCTAATAGATCAGTGAACACTCGAAACGAGACACCTGCTCATCGGCCGGCAGGGCCAAAGGAATCTGAACGCTGAAAAAGCGTTGGCCCCGAGGCGCGACCGGCCCCACGGAAACGGTCCGAGTGGCCAGACCTCGATTTCCAAAGGTATATAAAGTCACCTGGACTTGCACGCGGCCATAATTCTTCTCGCCCTCATTGACCACGGTTCCTGTAACAACATAGGAGGCTCGTTGGCGGCGGTCCGAGGCCGTGCCTTCGCGCCGCAGCTGCCCTTCCGCATTCCGAACGCGCAACGGGCCGGGATTCCCGTAGAGGTCCGTGGCGTACAGCGGCTGGCTGTTGCGCAGTCGCTCCAGGCGGCCCTGAGTCTGTTCCACCCGCTTCATCTCGGCATAGTTTTCCGCTTTGCCTGTGGCGGTGTTCAGCGCCCGCTCGGCCAACGTCGCCTGTCCCAAGTCGATATAAGCGTCGGCCAGATCCAGACGAAGCGAGACGTTTTCGGAATCACTCAAAACCTCTCGCTCAAGTCGCTCGACCTCCTTCTCCCGCTCGGCCAACGACCGCATCTCGGAAGGTATCGGCACTTGCTCCACCCGCTTCAGAATCGTGGCCAAATAAGCGGCGGTCGCTTCAGAAAACCGGCCGCTGGGATACCGGGCTTGGTAACGTTCGAACTGACGCAGGGCCAAGGAGTTCTCGCCGGAGAAGAAAAGGCTTTCACCCATTCGAAAATGCGCTTCCTCCGCTTGAAGCCCGGACGGATTTTTGCCGAGATAACTTCGATAATAGAGTGTGGCCTGACCGTATCGCCCTTCGTCTTGAGAACGCTTCCCTCGCTCGAAATCCGACCTGCGATAGGGAGTCGCCGTCTCACAGCCAAGCTGAAAGAGAAATAGCGTTACAACCCATACTGCAATATGACATTTTTGTGGCATTTCAATTACAAACCGCCAAAGGAAGCAAATCATCGCTCATGTAAAATATACCACCCGCAGACCAAGAGTCAACCGCCCTTTTTCAAAACCGACTGGATATATTATGCTTACTTAGCAACGGATGACTTTTGTGCGAGGCAACGCTCTGGGTAAAAAAATCCCGAAGTATTGCAGAAACCAGCAGTGTCCAATCCTGCCTAGGGACGCTCCACCACTCGCCATGCCATCGATCCATCCGGAAATCGAACCGTATAGAGAGGCTGCCGGTCGATTCGATCCAAAGGCGTAAGAACATAGAGACTTCTGCCCGGTGAGACAAAAAAGTCGGTTTCTGTCGGCTCGTTGATCTTCAAAAACCGGTAACCTGGAATGGTTTGCGTTTTCTGAAACGCCCTTAAATCTCCCTTCGTCTGGTACAGCACGTGAGTCTCGGCATAGGGAGCCCAGCGGGAAAAGACCACTTCTTGTCCAGGTTTTCGGTGTTGTTCGACGAAATGTATCGTCTGGCCGTATCCATATTCCCAGGCCGGGGCCGAATCCTGGGGATAATACCCGAACAGGAGCACGAGGTAGAGTCCGCCGAAAATGCCGAACGCCGCGATAAGAACAATCGACACCATCTTGCGGGGAACATCGCTCTGAATGACGCCCCGCCGCTCCCGACAAACGAAATAATCGTACAGCCGGATCCCTCCCACCGCGGCGATCAACTGCACCGCGGGAAGAATGGCAATCGAGCGCAAGGCATGGGGAATGCCTTCATGGGTCAATGAAGCCGGCAGGGGCCCCAGAGCCAACCATGCCAGAAGCATCCAGTCCTCGCGGCGGCGGCGACGCAGTAAACCGTACACGCCAAGCACCAACAACACCGCCTCCGGCTTGAGCAGCTGCCCGACCTGCGGCGGCGAATGCCGCAGATTCGCATCGCCTTGCCATAACAGAAACGAAGGACTGAAGTGGGCCAGGTAATTCCTGGCAAATAAAAAGGCGAAATCCTGCACAGTCCCGCCCGAGTGGAATATGGAAACACGATTGAAACGCAGACTGCTCCGGCCTGAATCGTAAACCGTGTATGCCAACATCGGCAGACTCAGCAGAAGGATCAATCCTGCGACCTTATAGAAACGGGGCCACCTCTGGTCCGGCGCGGCCACAAAAAGGTCCCGCCAGTAAATCACCGCCAAAACACCAAAAAACAGCGGCAGAAAAAGCTTCGCCGGAGCATAGGTGTAAAGGGACGCCGCCAGACACACCGCCGATAGGAGCCAGGGCCGCAGTGAAGTCCCCCGAGCCGACGCCGCCCGTCCGCCCGCCGCCTGCGGTCCCCTGCCCCGGAGGAGAAAGTAGCAGCCCAGCGCCAGAGCGAGCGGCAGGAAAATCCCCTGATTGGCCCATCGGCTGAACTGAACGTGCCAGGGACTGATCGCCAGCAAGGCCGCCGCCAGGAGTCCCGTCCGCCGGTCATACGCCTCCCGGCCCAGCAAATAGGTTACGAAGACCGTGGCCGTCCCGGCCAGCACGGCCGGCAGGCGAATCACCCATTGCCCCGTGCCGAGCAACAGGACAAAAGGCAGCAGGACATACTGATAAACACCGCTGGTATAAACGCCGAGCGAACGAACGAAAAACGGCATTGGACGGCCCTCGAGGTCTCGGCCCGTCGTCAGCAGACTTCGAGCGGTGAGCGCCTTATCCGCCTCGTCTCGAAAGAATCCCGGCGGATTGTCG
>Ga0272442_10008366_pt1 | contig 13120 bp, 6 predicted proteins | sample SSMForm2O_FD_200262 | JGI IMG/M metagenome (GOLD analysis project Ga0272442, IMG submission 200262) | Marine sediment archaeal communities from Little Sippewissett salt marsh, Falmouth, MA, United States - SSM-Form-2O | ecosystem: Environmental > Aquatic > Marine > Wetlands > Sediment ...
ACGGGAAGTCAGAGTTCAAATGCGGTTTGGAGCCTAGGGGATTCGAACCCCTGACCTCTTGCATGCCATGCAAGCGCTCTCCCAGCTGAGCTAAGGCCCCGGTTAGCTGGCATTCTACTTCGTACGAAGCAGTAGCTCAATCAAGCAAGCATCCGCGAGTTGTCGCACAAGCCCTTTGCCGCAAACGCTTGTCCCTGGCGTTCACTCCGTTCGTCGCTGGGCGAGAATCCACTCAACAGCGGCCGGAAGATCGTCAACCGTGAGATCGGGCAACGCGTCGCTTCGCTTGTCGCGACCGCCGAGCCCGGTCCGCACGAGAATCGCCGTGCAACCGGCGTTCTTCCCTGCCGCGACATCGGTGGTCGTGTCCCCGACTATCGTGGACTGTGTGAGGTCAATCGCGAGGTCGTCGCTCGCCTGGTACAGCATGCCGGTACCCGGCTTCCGAAATCGAGACACGAGCCGCAGCTCAGGAATCGTTGCCTCCGGGAACGCAAGCGCCCCGTAGATCGCTTCCACGTGAGCCGACTCGACCGCCAACAGGCGCGCCATCTTCGCGTGGATCGCGTCAAGTTCCTCGACACTCCTGTACTCCAACGCAACGCCGCCTTGATTTGTCACGACAACTACAGGGAGTCCGGCTTCGTTCAAACGCCGGATCGCCTGCGCCGTGTCGGGGAGAAGTTCGAAGTCCTCTGCGCAGTTGACGTAGTCTCCGTCGTCGTTGATCACACCGTCCCGATCGAGGAACACGGCCGGGCAAGCAGGCCCCGGCTTACGGACCAATACTTCATTGCCGTCGACGAATGCTGCGGCATCGCGGTCGTAGAAACGAACGTACAACTCGACGGGGTAACGGGACATACTCAATCTCCTGCGGCTACTTCACGACCAAGCTGACCATCTTGCCGGGGACGCCGATCGCCTTGACGACCGTCTTGCCCTCGAGCCGAGCTTGAACATCGTCGCTGGCAAGTGCAGCCTGCGCCAGCGCATCGCGATCGTTCGCCACGTCGGCGGATACAAGCACGCGAGCGCGGAGCTTCCCGTTGATCTGCACGGGAATCTCAACCGTGTCTTCCTGTAACGCATCTTCGCGATACGCCGGCCATGCCTGCTCGATCGGCGAGTCCTCGTGTCCGGTTCGTCGCCACAACTCCTCGCAGATGAACGGCGCCATCGGGGACAGGAGCAGAATCAGCCCGTCGATCACCTCGCGCAGCAAGTCACGGTTCACATCCGACTCCGCGGCCCGACTGAGGTCGTTCGTTAGTTCCATGACCGCGGCGACCGCGGTGTTGAAACTGAACCGCTCGTCGACGTCCTGCGTAACCTTCCGTACGGTGTAGTGATATCGCCGCCACAGCGCCAGTTCTTCGTCGCTGAGCGCTTCCGGCTTTGCGGTCGCGCCGATCGGCCCGAGCCGATCGAGGTTTCCAAGAACCAGCGCCCAGACACGCTTGAGGAAGCGTGATGATCCGCGGATGCCCTCCTCGGTCCACTCGATGTCTCGATCGGGCGGGCCCATGAACAGCGTGTACAGCCGCTCGGTATCTGCGCCGTACTGCGCGATGATCTCTGTCGGATCGACCACGTTGCGCTTCGACTTGGACATCTTGAACGTGGACACCGAGAGCGGCTTGCCGCACGTCGGACATGTCGAGTCCGTTACGTCGTGGGGGTACACCCACCCATGCTCGGGGCACTTGTACGCCGGATGCGTAACCATGCCCTGTGTGAACAGCCGAGCGAACGGTTCCGTGAACCCAAGTTGTCCCATGTCGTACAACGCTTTCGTAACGAACCGCGCATACAACAAGTGCAGAATCGCATGCTCCACGCCACCGACGTACTGATCGACGGGCAGCCAGCGATCGACGTCCTCGCGGACGAACGCCTGTTCGTCGTCGTTCGAGTTGATGAACCGCAGGAAGTACCACGACGAATCGACGAACGTATCCATCGTGTCGGTGTCCCGCGTCGCGGGACCGCCGCACTTCGGGCACGTCGTCTCGGCAAACCCCGGGATGTCAGTGAGCCCCATCTTGCCAATGAACTCGACATCGGGGAGCAACACGGGAAGGTCAGACTCCGGCACCGGCTGGGTTCCACACCTTTCACAGTAGACGATCGGGATCGGGGCACCCCAATACCGTTGGCGGCTGATCAGCCAGTCGCGAAGTCGGAAGTTCACCGCGCCCTTGCCCATTTCCTGCTGCTCGAGCCACTCCGTAACCGCGTCCTTCGCTCGTTCGCCCGGTGTTCCGGTGAACGATCCGGAATGGATCATCGCCCCGTACTCCGCGTGGAACAACACATCCTGATAGAAGGGAACGGTTTGCAGCATCTCCATCGCGGTCCGTGCACCCAGCGACGGTCGCACAGCCTTGCACCGTTCGAGAATCTGTCGGTCCTCTTCAGCGCTACCGAGGCTCAGCGTTTCATCGCTGAAGATGAACGCCCAGCGGGCGCCGACGATTTCGATCCAGCGGTCGGCGGCGACATGCTCGCGAGCGAGCTCTACGTACTGATCGATCTGGCGAGTCCCGTGCAGTGTCACGAACAGCGCGTTCTCCCCGTCGAGCGGACGCCGTTCGTGTTCGATGTGAAGCGCCTCCAGCTTTCGCGCAAAGGCCTCGTCCGCCGCTCCGGGAACCACGAGACTCTTCGCCACATCGTCGACGCGATCGATCACCGGGATGATCGGGATCCCGAACTTCACAGCAAACGCGAAGTCGCGTTCGTCGTGCGCCGGGACCGCCATGATCGCACCGGTTCCGTACGTCATCAACACGTAGTCGGCAATCCAGACTGGGACACGTTTGCCGTTCACGGGGTTAACCGCGTACCCACCGGTGAACACGCCGGTCTTCTCGCGTTCGGCGGACAACCGATCGATCTCCGTTTCGCGGATAGCGCGGTCGCGGTACTCCTGCACCGCTGCACGCTGGTCGTCGCGGGCGATCTTGTCGACCAGCGGATGCTCTGGGGCAAGCACCATGAAGGTGGCTCCCCACAGCGTGTCCGGACGGGTGGTGAACACCACGATGTCGTCGCCGGTCTCGGTGGTGAACGTCACCTCAGCACCGTTGCTGCGGCCGATCCAGTTCTCCTGCATCTTAAGAACGTTCTCCGGCCACTCTTCCAACGTTTCGAGATCGTCGAGCAGGCGGTCGGCGTAGTCTGTAATCCGGAAAAACCACTGCTCCAGGTCACGGGGTTCCGGTACCGTGCCGCAACGCTCGCATTCCCCACCGACAACCTGTTCGTTGGCCAGCACCGTTTCGCAGTGCGGGCAGTAGTTGACCTTCGCCTTCTTCTTGTACGCCAGCCCCTTCTCGTACAACTTGAGGAACAGCCACTGGGTCCAACGATAGTAGTCGGGAAGGCACGTGGCGACTTCCCGATCCCAATCGAACTGCACGCCCCACGCGCGGAACTGCTCACGCGATGTGGCGATGTTTCCGAGCGTGTAATCGCGGGGATGCGTATGGTTCTCGATCGCAGCGTTTTCGGCCGGGAGACCGAATGCGTCCCACCCCATCGGGTTGAGCACGTTGTACCCCCGCATTGTCTTCACTCGCGTGATCACATCGCCGATGATGTAGTTGCGACCGTGGCCGACATGAAGGTATCCCGACGGATACGGGAACATGTTGAGGTAGTAAAAGGTGTTCCCCTTGTCCTTGGTGCCGACGCGGAAGAATCCGCGCTCGCTCCAGAAATCGCGCCACCGTTTCTCGATGGCGGCGAAATCGTATGCATCCGCCGAGTGTTGAGTAGACATCGTACGACTCCCCATTGAGATTGGTGCATTGATGATAGCCGAAACGCTTCAAAGGTGTAACCATTACGGCCGAAGACCGTGCAGAAACGTGCCGTTGGCCGCCTACATTGAGCGGTCTGCCTCCGAAAGCACGCGAACGGCCTCGAGAAGGCCCGTCAAGCGCTCTTCCGTCGTCGCTTCGGCGTACACACGAACCAGCGGCTCGGTCCCCGAAAGCCGTACGTGCAGGTAGTTCTCGAGCGAGCCATCCGACGATCGAAGTCGGAACTCCGCGTATCCGGGGCCGATCTGCCCGGCGTACACCACCTCAAGGCCGGCAAGTCGGCGCTCCCTCATTGCCTCATCCGCGACCGCTTGCGCAAGTCCTCCCTGCGTCGGCAGATTCAAGCGGCCGGTGTACGATGGGCCGTAGATCGACTGAACGTAATCCCAGATCTCCCCGAGCGGCTTTCCGTAGTAGGCGACCATGTCCAGTACGAGCAAATCGGCCCAGATCCCGTCCTTGTCGGGAACATGGCCCCGCGTCGTCAGGCCGGACGCCTCTTCGCCACCGATCAGCAGGCGACACATCCAGTTGTCCGGAGGCGGGTCGAGCACGCGATACTGTGCGTCCATCTGGGCGGCTTGGATGATGTACTTGAGCCCTGTGAGAACCGTGAACACGTTCTTCGTGATCATCATACCGGGGTCACCGAGTAGCGTCCGGTACTCCGGGTTTCGAAGGTGCATCGGCTTCGCGCCGGCGGCCGGACGGTCCGCCGTGTCATCCGGAATCGCCGCCCCGATTGACTCCAGGAGGTGAGTCGTCACGTTCGTTGTCGCGATGCGACCGCTCAGGCCTCGCTCTACGCCGAGATAGTGTGTGAGCATCGCGAGGATCGCATTCGGCATCCGATACACTCCACCCCGATCGACAATCCCGTACCGATCGGCATCGGTGTCCAATCCAACGCCGAGGACGGCGTCACGATCTCTGACGGCTTGCTTGAGGGCGTCGATGTGCGGCTCCTCCGGGTTGGCGGCGCGCAGCCCGCCCAACTGCGGACTACGCTCGCCGTGAATCACGTGATAGGACACTCCGATTGCGTCCAGGAGGTATCGCAAGTATCCACGACCGGTCCCGTGCATCTCATCGACAATCACGAGCTTGTCCCGGTAGTACGCACGCATCCGTCGATGGTCCAACCGAATGCGACAGTCGGATTCGCCGCTCTGCAGCAGCCAATCGCAGTACGAAGACAGTGGATCGACGCGTTCCAGCCGCTCGCCCGAAACAGACCCTTGCTGCGGCGGCGTGCGCTCTCCGTTCTGATACTCAGTGGCTCGTGTCGACACGAAATCCGTCACAACCGGTGGCGAGATTGCCCCGTCGTACAGAGAAAACTTGATCCCCTGCCAATCGATCGGATTGTGACTGCACGTGCAGTTGACCACTCCGGCGGACGCATCGCCCAACTCGTGTCGAGCGTAGTACGCAAGCGTCGGCGTCGGCGTATCGCGCGATGTCAGATGTACGGAGAATCCGTTACGAAGCGCAACCTCGGCACACCACATCGCAACCTCATCTGCGTGTTCGCGGCTGTCGTATCCGATTGTGATCACGTTACCCGGGCGGTCGTCGTCACTTGCGAGGTAGTCGCAAATCGCCTGTGCAATGCTTCGCGCGGTATGCTCGGTGAACTCGATTCCCCAACGTCCGCGGAAACCCGACGTTCCAAAGCGAATGCGCTGGTACTGCTTCTCGTCCGGCATACGGCAACACTCCTCTTCGCGCTGTCCGAAGCAACGGCGGCGCTAGCGATTGCGCGACTTGCGCTTCCCTCGACGACCGTTTGAGTGCACGTGAGACTTCAGATTGACTCGTTCGACGTTCTCCGGCAACGCGAGGTTTCCCGCCTGGAGCAGTGACCGCAGAATGGTATACGGCACGGACGTTTCAACCCAGATGGAGTCGATGTCGATCACACCGTTCTTCACCGGGAGCCGTGTCATCGCACGTTCGATTGCCTGACGATATCGCTGCATCATCAACTCGTCACTCGCTACGCTATCGAGCGTTGGCCGTTCATCCGCGCTCATGCACCGTCCTCCATTCCACGGAGTGGCTGGTCCGTGTCCGTTTCATCCCTGTGACGCGCCCCAAGTCGGGGAAGCCCGCTGGGGTCTGCGGATCATAGCACACGTGGCTTCGGCGTGTAAAGCACGGCGGGATCACATCCGGTTACGCGAAACGTGGAGGAATGCGTTTCGGGTACGGTAATCCCTATGGTACAATACGCCGACGCATGAGGGGGACTACCGTGAAGAGACGTGCTGTTCAGTGGCTTGTCGCATCATTCTTCGTTGCAGCTTTCGTTTTCGTTCTGAGTCCGGCAGGCGCTGTGAACAGCGAGGAAGCGCAGACATCGGACGGCAACATGAACAGCGCTCGCATGGATCCAACGCTTCTGGAGCTTGTGAACTCGTTGGGCGGTGGCACCAAGGCAGCCGGGATGTCGCTGTTCGATGTCAATACGGAATACGAGTTTCAGTTCACCATCTCTCCGACAAGCGGAGAGCGCGGGGTGACCGTTCTTGTACAGACGAAGTCACCAACGACAGGAACAACGTTTCTCGGAATACCGATCAGCCTGCGAATCGGTTCGATCGTGGCGATGTCCGTCACGTTCAGTGAACTCATGGAACTCGCAGGCTGCGAGGATGTGATCTACATCGAACCTTCGTGGAGGACCGCGCCGACACTCGACAAGAGCGTGCCGGCGATCGGAGCCGATGTCGCACAAGGCGATCCTCTCAATGCAACCGGCGAGAATGTAATCATCGGCGTTGTGGACACCGGAATCGATTACACGCACCTCGATTTCCGCGTGGACGGGGATAATGACGGGTTCGAAGAAGGATCGAGGATCCTTGCCCTGTGGGACCAGACGCTCGGGTTGTTCGGCACCAAGTACGGCAAGGCCGATATCGAGAGCGATCTGTGGCACGGCTACGGGCCATCGGCCGGGATCGTTCGCTCCTACGACACGAGCGGTCATGGAACGCACGTCGCCGGAATCGCGGCCGGCGACGGGTCGGCGGCGTCCGCCGGATTCGTCGGCGTCGCCCCGGATGCGACGATCGTTGCCGTCAAGACCACGTTCTACACATCGGACATTCTTGGGGCAGTCGAGTACGTATTCGATGTTGCGGACGCCGCCGGGTTGCCCGCCGTCGTGAACCTGAGCCTCGGCGGCCACGAGGGACCGCACGACGGAACGAGTCTGTTCGAACAGGGCCTGGATGAACTGACGGACGATCCGGGGCACGCGATCGTTGTGTCCGCCGGCAACGAAGGAGACCTGGATATCCACGTATCGGGGATTCTGAGCGGTGGGTCCGATACCTTCGACGTAGTACCGGACGAGACGACCGTCGAACTCACACTGTGGTATCCGGGAACGTCTCAGTTCGCAGTAACGGTGACTCCCCCGTCCGATGCTGCGGTTTCGGCGACGGCCGGTATGAAGACCGGGTACATCGTGACCACCGAAGGCACAATCTACATCGACAACGCGTCCTCCGGTGTGAATCCGACCAACGGCGATCGCGAGGTGTACATACGGCTCAGCGGTGTGTCGACCGGCTCCTCGTGGGAAGTCCGAATCGATGACACAAGCGGCGGCGGGCGATTCGACGGGTGGATCCTCAGTGAGGCGGCACACATTGTGGGCGGCGATTCTTCGATGACAATCGACGAACCCGGGAACGCGGACGGCGTCATTACGGTCGGGTCATTCACAACGAAACTGACGTGGCCGTCGCTCGCCGGCGTACAGGATTTCTCCAGCGTGTACAGCCTTCACGCGCTGTCTCCGTTCTCCAGCCGGGGCCCGACACGGGACGGCCGGACGAAGCCGGATGTGTGTGCGCCGGGCGCGTTCATCTGCGCTGCGTTGTCGTCTGACGCAAGCAGCATTGGCTACTTGACGCACACCGACGGCGTACATGCAATCGAGTTAGGAACGAGCATGGCAGCGCCACACGTGACCGGCACCGTTGCTCTTCTGCTCTCGCGAGACAGCGAACTGACGACAACCGAGATCAAGCAGATCTTGCACACGACGGCCGAGCAAGACGTATACACCGGTGCCGTTCCGAGTCTGATGTGGGGCTGGGGAAAGGTCGATGCCGCCGCCGCCGTCGAGGCCGTGGACGTAACAGATCTGCCGGACAATCCCGATACGGAGCCCCCAACGAAGCCTGCGATCTTCGTTGATGAGAATCCAGCTGAGCGAAGCGCGGTATTCCTCCTTGACATACCCGATGAGGCGACAGAAGCGTGGCTCCGCATCTACACGGTGAACGGGACCTTGGTGTTCGAGTCTTCGATTGCAGTCAGGGCCGCTGAGTATGAGTGGAACCTGCTGACAACACGCCAGGACCCGTTAGCAACCGGGCTTTACCTCTACGTTCTGGTGACCGACGTGGGGGCATCGGAAGTCGGAAAGCTGGTGATCAAGCGGTGATCAGACATCGAGCAACCACTCTGTTGGCTGTTGTGCTTCTGGTAGCGACGTCTAGTTTCACGGCCGCTGCCGTGGTCAACGTCGGCGGGCTGTTTTCGGCAGCAGGTTCTGCACGCGGACAAGGAATGGGTAGCGCGTACTCGGCGCTGGCCGACGATGAGAGCGCCGCATTTCACAGCCCCGCCGCACTGGGCTGGATTGGAACGATCGGCGTCACATCAACCTACCTTGCGGGGTTCGGCGGCGTGAATCTCGGATCGGTAGGCATCGTACTCCCGTACGTCGGGGTGTCGGTGTTATTTCTCAACTCCGGATCCATCGCAACCGACTCTTCCAGTTTCTACTACGCCAGCCAGGGGGTCGTTGCTTCCGTCGGTATTCCGATCGGGCCGATCGGGCTGGGCGGTCGATGGCGATTCTTCCGTTGCTCGTCGCCGTTTGAGGGAAGCGGGTGGACACTTGACCCGATGATCCTCGTACGAACAGACATCCTCCGTGCCTCTGCGATGTGGGAGAATGCCTTCTCGGTCCCGGTCGTGTACGACCACAGGACAGAGGAGGCGTGGAATCCATCCCTTCGTATCAGCGTGGCGCTGCTGCTGGCGCCGACGGACGACGTTCAATGGAACGCGTGTTTCGAGGTCGATGGCCTCTTCGCCGCGACCCCGTCACTCTCGACCGGCATCGAGGCGTGGGTAGGCGGAATCGGAGCCCGTGCAGGATACGACGAGGGAGCGTTCACGTACGGATTGTCGGCGAAGTTCGACGCATTGCAGCTCGATTGGGCATACACGATGCGAGACGATCTCGGTGATACACATCGACTTAGCCTAACGCTCCGCTTCTGAGCCAAGAGGCGAAAGGACTACGAGGTACACGATGAAACGACTCCTGCTGGCGCTCTGTCTCTTTCTCACTTTCGTTGCGCCGTCGATCGGTCCTGCTTTTGCATTGGAGACCGATGACTCGGGCCAGTTCACGGCACGCATCGAAGGACGGAAGACGTGGACGATCGGGTACGGCTTCGGTAGCGTTCTTGGATTGGCAGCTGCCGGGGTCAGTGCAGGCCAGGTGTCTCTCGAGCAGTCGCTTGCCGTCGACATCAGCGCTGAAGCCTTGTCCATTCTCCGCGTGGAAGGGCATTTTGACGATCAGTCTTCGGAGACGGATCAGTCGCTGAGCATCTATCTCGACACGGAGTCGCTCGACGGCGTGTTGGGGGACTTCACCATCGACGGCATGGCCCCATTCACGTCGTACCGCAGGTCGATGACCGGACTGCAATTGGAGTACTCAGCAGGTGACGTTCTCATAACGGGTGTCATGTCACGTGTAGAGGGGACGGCGGAAGCGCAGACGTTCATCGGAGCGACGGCCGAGGCAGAGCGAACGTTCTCCGCGTACCGTGAAGACGAACCGTGGGTCGAGCAATCGTACGCGCGGAACATAGACGGACTGTACGCATTCTCGGTCGACGAACTGATTGTTGAAGACTTCACCGAGGTTGCCTTGCGCATCGAGCCGACTGTTGCGAACTCAAGTCTTCTTCAGCAGTACGGCCTGGCGTTCCTCGATGCGGAGTCGTTTGAGCAGTCCCCCCGCGAGCTAACTGAGAGCAACTACGCCGTGATCGAACCGGATGGAGTGGGAGATGAACGAGTCCTTCTACTCACAAGCTCGATCGCAGCAATGCTTCGGAACGCGGTAGACGCAGCGATCGATGCGTACAACGAGCGGACCGGGGAATCGGAGACCTACCCGCTGATCCAGGGGAGCGATTACGAAACGGAGTTCCTCGCTCGCCTGGAAACGTACGCACTGGTCACGGTCGATGATTCGGAGTACGCGCTGGCAGATGCGCAGCAGCGGACATACTACGCACTGGGACACGACGACGTCCTTACGGACACAGTGGAGGTCGAGATCAGCCTGGATAGCGGCTCGACGTATATCGCGACGACACATCCGGACTTACCTGACTACTCGTACACCGTGTACGCAGAAGCAGGGATCGTCGCTATCAGTTTCCCAGCGTGGTTCTTCGACGAACCCGGTGCGCGGCTCCGTGCAACATTCAGCTACAACTTGTCCAGTGGAGCGTACTCCCTAGGCCTTTCGCTCATTCCAGAGAGTGAGAGTGTTACACTAAACGGCGTTCACCTCGAGCGCGACGTGGATTACATGATTGACTATGACGTCGGCCTCCTGATCCTTCTGATCGACGTGGAAGACGACGACATCGTTACGATCGAGTACGAGCGGTACAGCGGCGGTTTCGGCGGCGCATCGGAGTATGCTCGCTACTTCTACGGAGGGAAACTGGATTTGCCGCTTTCCAATGAGCTGTCGCTCTCCGCGTACGTACTCGCCGTCGTCGATGATGCGAACTCGATTGACGCTGCCGACTCCGCGACGACGATGCCGAATCGCCAGACGATTGCGGGACTGTCTGGATCGTATGCTGATGGTGAGGGATTCTCCGCGGATTTCGCCATCGGGTACAACGTTGACGCATACCCATTCGACGCGAACGTGCGGCCGAACGCGGCAAATGCAGTATCTACAATCGCGCAGACGAGCGATGGATCGATCGTCCTCATCGGGCACTCCGCCGGGTTCAGCGCGCGTTCCGATGGCGAGTGGCGTGCATACTCCACAGCCGATGGGCTTCCAAGCAACGCCGTCCAAGCGTTGGCTGTCGGCGACGAGGCGTTCTACATCGGCACAGGCGCCGGGCTTGCCGTGGTTGAGCGAGCCGGGGATTCCCCGCTGGACCGTGCCGAGAACTGGGCACGTCTGTACGAGGATGACGGGCTTCCTGACGCATCGATTGGCGCGCTGCTCGTGCTCGATGATCAGCTGTGGATCGGCACGGCGGCGGGATTGGCGATCGCGCCGGTCGACTCGATCTACGATATTCGGAGCTGGGCGGTGTATCTCGCTGCCGGTTCGGAGACGTTGCCGTCCGTCCAGGCGCTCGCAGCTGACGAGGAGTATGTCTATGTCGGTACGGAGAGCGGCTTGTATCGCTTTGATCTCTCCGAACGGACGTTGGAATCCGTTGACGCGCTTCACGGCCTGTCGATCACCGCGTTGCTCGTGCACGACGGGATGGTGTACGTCGCAAGCGAACGAGGACTTCGCGCAATGAGCAACGGAATGGGTGCTGGGTGGATCGTCGTCGGTGAAGCCGTCACCAGTCTTGCGGTCTACGGCGGCGAGTTGCACTACGGCACGTCTTCAGGCGTTGTTCGTGCATTGGACGGAAACGTCACGCACTCCGACTGGCCGGTGACTGCGCTTGCAGGGAACGTCACAACGATGTGGATTGGAACGCAAGCGAATGCTGACTACGTACTCGTCTTGTGGAGACGTCAAAACGGGGCGGATACCGAGTACGACAACGACACGGCCCGCATAAACGGCAAGAATCCGTCCGCGTACGTGGACCTCACTGCGTCCGATTGGTCGGATGGCGGATTCTTGGCGACTGCATCGTTCAACAAGCAGGGCGACGGATACAGCCTGTCCGGCAAGGTCGAAATCGCAGAGCCCGCATACCACGCAATTGGGAGCACGTCCAGCCGCGATGTCGTCGGTTGGAACACCTACGGAGCGTTCGACGTGTTCGAGGCGTGGACACTGACCGTAGAAAACGACTACGAGATCGCCGGACGTACCACCGGCAAGACAAGCTCTGAGAACGACACGAAGGCAACGCTGACCGGAACGATCGGCGCTGAGGGTCCGACCGTCGAATTCACCGTACGCCGGTTTGGCGAGAACGTGGACGCCACGGTAGTCGGTTCCGAGGTGCTCACCTTCTCCTACTCAGCGCAAGTCCGCGAGACCCTATTCGACGATTCCCTGTCCATCTCCGTTTCCTGGAACGAGTCTTCGCACACCGATTACCGGTACGATACCGAGACCCTCGCCAACACGCTCCAACTCCATACGTCACTCGAACTCGGCACGACCACACTGTCGTTCGCCTGGAGCCGCCCGCTTGGACTACGCAGTAGCGGGTGGCGCGGAAGCGAGACGATGACGTATACCCTTGACTGGTCGCAGAGGGTGGGAAGCACCGGTGTGTCGTTCGCCGGTCTCGTGAAGCAGAAGCGCTCGTTCCCGAACGGCGAGTTTTCGTCGGACTACGAAGCCGAAGCGGTGTTGGATTTCGAGACACTGTCGTGGAGCGAATGGCAGATGTCGCCAGACGTCACCCTCTCGTACGAGGGGGACGGCTCCGAATCAACAATTACGGGGCGAACATCGATCCGGGTAACCGACGGTACGACGACGATACGCCCGACCGTCACGCTGACCGCCGAGAATCCCAGTACGTACATGCGCAAACAGGAATACAAGGTATCTGTCTCCGCCAGTACGACGGCGTGGGAGTTTCTCTCGCCGTCCCTCACCTACACGGGAACACGTAAAGTCTCGACGTATCGATCGGTTGAGACAATCGCGACGACAAATCACTCGATCAGCCTGCGTCTCCTGTGGATCCCGGATGCAACGGAACGCAACACGCTAACGTTTGCCGTCCGTGTCCGGGATGACGATGAAACCACTCGCTGGACGATCGACGCCACCAACGCGTATCAACTGGACATTACGAGCCGCCTGCTCGACACGAGCGAAGACTCCGAGGACGCGAGGCAGGCCCTTGCCGAATCCTTGTATCCGACGTTCTTCCTGGGCGTGGACTCTTCGTTTTCCGCGTCCATCGAGAGTGGGGAGACGGATCTGGAGCTGACTACGACGGGACGTTTGTCATCGGCGCTCTCCTCGGAGTGGGGCGGAACGCTGTCGACATCAG
>Ga0272442_10008367_pt1 | contig 13120 bp, 10 predicted proteins | sample SSMForm2O_FD_200262 | JGI IMG/M metagenome (GOLD analysis project Ga0272442, IMG submission 200262) | Marine sediment archaeal communities from Little Sippewissett salt marsh, Falmouth, MA, United States - SSM-Form-2O | ecosystem: Environmental > Aquatic > Marine > Wetlands > Sediment ...
CATTTTTCTTAATCATTTTTATAATGATTTTTTCAATAAGCTTGCATCATTTTCAAGCCGGTTTTATTCTGGTAACTTCTGCTCAAGAAATTTTGGAATCAGATAATATCGGCGAAAAAGCACAAACAGAAGACAGCCAGGAAGCACCCTTAATTGAAAATTCCGTGGAAAAAGAAGATTTGGCAGAAGAAGCAGAAGAAGTTGAAACAGAAGAAGAATCAGACCTTTCTTTGAAAGCGGAATTTATCACTTACGAAAAGGTGGATGGAGAAGATTTAATCATTGCCCAGGATGGGGTACAGCTTAACTATCAAGATATCGAGGTAAAAACAGATTATTTGAAGATCAATTTATCCACCAATCTTTTTTATGCTTCCGGAGAAGTGTATTTCCTTCAAGGCGATTCTGAAACTGGCTGCGAAGAACTTACCTATAATTGGAAGACTAAAAAAGTAATTTTACAAAGATTAAAGGGTAAAATTACCGGTGAAGGTATAAAAGGGTATTTATATTACCAGGGGGAGAGAATGGAAAACTTCCCCGAAACTGTTGAAATTACCGGAGGAAACTTTACCACCTGCGATTTAGAGGAACCTCACTATCATATTGTCGCCACCGAAATGATCATCTACCCTAAAGACAAAATAATTGCACGAAACATCTCCTGGTATGAAGGTAATACTAAAATTTTTACACTGCCCTATTTTTTAGTCTTCTTAGATCGTAAGACTCAAATGCCGATTCTCCCTAAAATTGGACAAAACAGTTCAGATGGTTGGTTTGTAAAAGCCAATTTCAATTATTATATTGATGAAAAATCATATGGGACTTTTTATCTTGATTGGCTGGAAGAAAAAGGAATTGGAATAGGAGCAGAACATACTTTTGAATTAGGTGAAGAAAACAACCAGCCCGGTGAAGCTGCCGTTTATTTTTATATGATCAAAAAGAAAAGCACCGGCAAATTCACCATTTTGGGAGAAATGGATTATGAACAGGACTTTAATAATGGTATTACAACAAAGATATCCCTGGATTATACAGGGGCAAAAAGCAGCGGTTCAAACCCCTTGAACAACACCTTAAAATCTCAATTTAATATCAACAAATCGGGTGAAAAATATGACCTTAAAGTTACCGGAAAATACAACTTTAAAGGACAGGAGCTGAATGAATTAGATGTTGATGGTAATATTACTTTAAAACACAATTATTCGATTAGCGATAAAATAAACTCTGCTCTGACTTTGGTATACACAGACGACTATCCTTCGGACGAAGAAGCCGACCTGGAACTAAAACCAAAATGGAATTTAAAATTTATTGGAGAGGGATATACTTTAAATTTACTGACAGAAAAAAGGATTGATTTAGACGGAGATAATTTTACGGGAGACAGCACTTCCAACATCATTGACCGTTTGCCGGAGTTTGTTTTTAATAAAAATTCCGCTACTTTTGGAGATACAGGAATAGTATATAGTATGGAAGGATCAGTAGGTCGTTTTTACGAAGGTTCAACCGAAGAAGAAAATACGCGGGGAGAATATATTGTTAATTTGAAGAAATCTTTTGACCTGGGAGAATATTTGACACTAACGCCTTCTGGGATTTTTCAACAAGATGTCTATTTAACGGGGGAAGCCCGTTATCTTGTTGGAGGAAAAATTGATTTAAAAGCTGCCTACAATTCTAATTTTACAGGCTCTGTTTCCTATCGTTACAATAAATCGGAAGGACCTACTCCATTCAATTTTGATTATATCGAACCTTTAACGCATAATATATCAGGAAAATTAACTTTTAAATCCAATGAAAAAATTAAATTAGATTTATCCACTAATTATAATTTTGAGACCGATAGCTTTGGAAATCTGACCGCTAAACTTGAATACAAACCTAAAACTGATTGGAAAATGAATTTCAATACTTCTTATGATTTGAATGATATGAAATGGGATAAACAGATTAAATCTCAATTAGACCTGCAACTATCCGAAGACTGGCAGGTAAAATATAGAGGAACTATCGACCTGGAAGATTTCAAACTTTCCAATAGTATTGTTGGGATTACCCGAGATCTTCATTGCCGCGAGTTTACCTTAAATTATCGGCAATCCAACAAGTCCTTCTGGGTTGAATTTTCTATTAAAGCTTTCCCGACGGAAAAAATAACTATCGGGGGATAAAAATTAGTCGTTAGTAAATAGTGAATAGTTAAGATGTTGGTGAGAATTGTGAGTATATTTGTTCTCTAGTTCCCTCTTAGCTGGTTAAATACAAAATACAAAAAGAATATAATCATTAGATTAAACGTTGAAATGTCTAACGAACTTCAAGTAAAAGAACCAAAAACTAAAATCAAAAACACAAAACTAAATATTTTAGAATCAACGAATTTGTCATTACGAGGCGAAGCCGTGGCAATCCCATGCAATAGAAAACAATATTATGTATATATTCTAGCTAATTAATTATATACCGTTTTTATACTGGTATGACCACAAATATATAAAAAGGATATGAGAACATAAGAATAAAACATTGGCAGATTTTACCCAAAAATACAATATCCATAAACTGGTCTATTTCGAAATATATAATGATCCTGAAAATGCTATTTTAAGGGAAAAACAGGTAAAAGCTGGCTCAAGAGCCCTAAAAATTAAATTAATTATTCAAATGAATCCAACATGGATCGACTTGTATCTTCCTCTATAAGTGAATTATTTTTTTAAATTGGGATTGCTTCGTCGCCATGCGACTCACAATGACAGATGAGTTGGCAGTACATTGTGAAAATACGGAACTAATAGTGCATTAGTTAGCTGGTTGGTTGGCTAAATTAATGAAAAGTAATTAATTAATGTAAAAATTCAGTAATTTCAAGAAAAAACTACGCAGAAAGTTATTGAATACTTAGATTTTCGTTATTCGATTTTGTTTTGGTTGTAAAAAATCACTAAATTGACAAATGAGCGAAACGCGAGAAACAGTAAATTAATTAATTATTCTCTTTGGGACTAGCATGTTGCTGTCTTTTAGCCAATTTGGAATTTAGGTTTATCGTACTATCTTCGAAGACTCACAATAAAGTAAAGCATTAAGAAAAAAGAAACAGGCTACTTTTTGATAAATTACAAATTAGAAAAGTAGCCTGTTTTTTTTCTTTTTTAATTACAAATACTAATTAGACTGATAACCGAAAATTACTAACTGCATGCAAATCGAATAATGAGCAAATGAATGAATTTATTAGCTAATTGATTACAATATCACTATTTCTGCTGTTACCCCAATAATATCAAAATTATCCTCTTCGCTTTCCGAATCGCCTTGTGAATCATAATCTTCCGCTGTTGACCCTAATGTCGCTCTAATAGTAAGGTAATTATCCAAATAGTCGTAAGCATTATTATCAGTGTCAGTAGTAACAACATTAAAATCAATGCTATTTCCCGGATTATCTAAATCATTAAGATTAATAATTACTTGAAATTCGTCATCACTGATTGATGAACCGGTTAATGCTATTGATGATGAACCTTCCTCGACCCGGGTAAACTCAAAACCCCAATCATCTAATTGAACATAGTAATATTCATCTTCCCAAAAATAAATATCCTCGTCCGGTCCATCAGCAGAGTTTCCATCAGCATCGAGAACGATATAATATAATCCATCTTCAGCATTTACTTCCCCTGCTACTTCTACCGTAATTTTTAATTGATATTCCGTCTCACCAGGTCCCGGCGGATCATACGGCCACCTGGCACATCCGGACAATATGAAAAGACTAATTATTATCAATAGGTTTATTCTATAAATCAAATGTCTTATTTTACTCATACAATCTCCTCTAAATGTATAGAAAGGTGCCTGGCACTTTTCTATACATTAATCTAATTCGATACCGCTTTGAACATTCCCCTGAACTTCCAATTTTTCATTTTCTATATAAAATATAGCTTTATCACCGCTGATCCATCTGCCGTTCTCTTCTTCTATTCTAACATTACCGGTTAAATCTATTTTTTCTTCTTCGTCGTTGTATAACGCGTTTTTGGTAGTGATTGTATAATCTTTCTTTAAAATCTTCACATTTTCTGTTGCCGTTAGATTTCTGGTATCGGTAAATATTTCTAAATTGTCGCAATCCCAAATAATATTGTCTTCATTTTCTTCTTCGTCTGTTCTTTCTTGAATCAATTTCACATTTTCACTAAAAATATATCTTTTATCATTAAGGTATGCTTCAAGAAAATCGCCGGTTATGTTAATATCCGATTGCACCATTTTGATATCGCCTTTGATCTGTCCTATTTTTTTGTCGACATCAAATTCTGCCTCCAAAGCAGTTAAGATAATATCCTCCTGGGTAATTCTGACATTCCCGGTAAATATCATCTTATCTGTACTTTTATCATAGACTACTTTATCGGAAGTAAGATTGACGGTTGAATCCTCTTTCTTCTCTTCTTGAGCAAGGACATAGAATGATGCAGTCATCAATAAACCAAAAACAAGAATAATCATTGCAAATTTACCATAATTTAATTTTAAACCATTTACCATCATTTAAATAACTCCTTTTCAATTGCATTGACTTTGGATTCATTATCAAATATTACATAGTCTGTATTATATATTACGCAATATTGCTACAAAGGTAACAAATTTATTACGTCTGAACTATCTTATTCCCAAAGATTCATTTGCTAGAATTTAATTTTAATATTACGCTTGCATTACCTTCTAATTGTAAATTATTCAACTCTGTATCACTGAAAAGTCTTTCCGCAGAAATAATATAATCCTTTACCAGAATTTCTACCGGAGCTGTGCTTGAAAGTTTTTCTCCATTAGAATCCCAAAAAAAACCCATTCCTTTCAGAATATCGCCTTCTTCAGTCTCAATGACTACATCTCCCAGCAATTTCATGCTTTTAGTACTCATATCTGCAATACATTTTTCTGCTTGTATCTTTAAATGGGGATTATCATTTTTATAAATAATAATATTTTTAATCTCTTCGAAGATAGTATCTTTTCTATCCTTTCCTAAGGATATTTTGTCTGCTTTTATTTCCCATTCCTTCTGACCGTCTTTAATCCCTAATACAATACCCTGTTCTATTTTAACCGGGGCTTCCTCAACCTCGACAAAATCTTCTATTTCTTCAATTTTTTCCTCTGTTAGCAGGTTATTATTTTCTTTTTCCCTATAAATGAAATAAACAACAAGAGAAATGATCAGTATTAATAATAAAATTATCCATAAATATTTTCCTTTAAGCATGTTGTTATTCTATCATCAAAATCCCAGATGTAAAAGCATTTCATCCCAAAAAGTATCCTGGGAAAAATTATTATAATTATAATAATTTTTATAAACAAATTGCGGAAAGTAAATAGAAAGACCATTGGAACCACTAACTGCAAAACCACTATAACCGGATTTTATTATTGCGTAATTTAAAGTCTGTTTAATATTTAAAGCAATGCTTTTTACAATGTAGCTATTGGAATAAATTAACACTTTGTTACAAAAATCATACAGGTCTATGTAATCATAATCAATATAATATTGGCTCTTTCCAGAGGCAAGAATATATTTACTTTTTGGGGTAAAGGAATCATCTATAATGGCAAGAGCTAAATCAGATAATTGACTCGCTAAAGTATCCATATAACTTAAAGTAATGGCTGATTGAGTAACATTACTGTTAGGGTAAGAATAAATATATTTGTCCACAATATCTGTTGCTAATTGTTCGGGAGACATAAGAGGATTACTCACCAATTCTTCTAAAATAGTATCATAAGGCCAACCGGCGCTTGGTTCTGATTCCTCAGAAGATACAAAAATATCAACATTATCTTTTATTTGATAAGCCACTTCTGTCATAGCCATAAAACAGGCATCCATCCCTACAATATCTATATTTTCGCCAAGTTGAGTTCTAATTGCAAAAAGGGCACTTTCCAACTCGGGCATAGTAATTTTATCTCCACCATTCGTATCATCCCAGGCTATGTCTTTTGCAAGATTTGAAGATGAAGACCTAAATCCTCCTCCATGATTCCAGATAATCAATAAATAGTTTTTGGCCGGATAGTTAGCTGCACCCCAGTTAGCAAAATCAATTAAGGTTTGGGGATCTCCCATATTTAATTCTCCTAAATCATTTAATAATCGAGAATTAATCTGAACAGGATCAAAGTCTTGACTTATTAAATATCTCCTTGTCGTTGTCCAATTCCCATTGGAAGCATCATCCGCATAACCTTCATTATTGGATGCTAAAACATTGTACGGAATGCGGTCCATTTGAACCACAATATTTACATCGGAAGTTGACCCGACTATTTCCATTTCGTTTATATCATCAATACCTACGCTTTCCAGGTTATTATCAGAATCGAGGTAAACCATTACCGTCCATTCTGTAGTATTGTTGACCGGAGGAAATAAAAAGCAGCCAGTCAGGCTGGCGGATAGTATTAGTAAGATAAAAATTATTGTATATTTATTTTTCATAAATTATTACTCCTCTTTGATTAGTCGTTAGTCATTAGTGAATAGTCGCTAGTATTAAATACAATTTAGATTGTCAATTTTAATTAATTAGCTAGTTTACCAGTTAAAACAGTCGTTGGTGCTTAGTAAAAAAAACAAAGAATGTATAAAAATATTAGTTTGTTTTTCGCTATTCGTTTTTATTTTTAGATACAGAAAATTAGTTTGCCGGTTAAGATAAAGATCGGCAAACTAATTAACCTATATTCAGTTTATCTAATTTGGGTTCTTCAGTATTTTTTAACGGGTCAGATAAATCGAGCCTAACCTTAGCAGCTGAAACCCCCGTTCTTTAGTTTTATATATATTACTGAAAACAAAAGTGTTCAGTTACAATGATATTATAAAATCACTTTTTTATTATTTTTAATAATATAACATATAAATAATAAGAAGTCGAAAAATTGCATTTTAAAATAAATGAAAAAATGAAAAAAATTTCTAAAATAAGCAGGAATAGCTCAAATAATATAGTAATATATAAATAATATATATTAAAAGCATTGTATGGACAAATTGACATTGAATTATTTATTTTTATTTTATATAATATTTGTAGGATTAAAAATTTAATGCAACATGTGCTATTAAGCTAGCGAACAAAAGAGAATTAAGGAGGTGTTAACTAATTTTTATTATTCAGGATAGTTTATCTGTTCTTATCTTTGACCTTTTTTCATTTTACAAATAATCAAAAAGGAGGATAAAAAAATGAAAAAAATATTATCTAATAAAATACTGGTAAGTGTAATATTAATTATGGTTCTTGGCTTAATTTCTGTAGGTTGCGGTGCTGTAAACCCAAGCCCTCCACCCATGCCTCAACCATGTACTCTAACTGTATATTCTCAAAATTTCTGGTGCTATGGCTATGTATGGATAAATGGTGCTTCGACCGGACAATGGATTGATTTTAACGGAGCGGTTACCATTCAAGGACTCACTGCAGGGGTTCAGGCAAATGTTCAAATTGTAGACAATTTTGGCGCTGCCAGCCATACAGAAATATTGGTGTTAAGCCCTGGAAATAATATAGTCACATTTACTTATTGGTGGTAAAATTTTAAATTTGTGTTTTACATAAATGATTTCAAGAACACATAATATACATAAATACTTTTACTTTCTTTAATATTAAACGAGGAAGGAAAGTGTAAACATAGTTTTAATTTGTCATACAGGTGCAGCTAAAGCATCAATAAAGGGTCATTTGTAATATTAATTATTCAAATGACCCTTTATTATCAAAATTACCTTAAATCAAAATATTAAATTTTAAAATTATCGTTTTAGTCTAAATATTTTTTAATTTTAATAAATGCTATTGATAATATGATATATATTAATTGGTTCGTTTTGCAAGTGTCTCTCATTTTAAATATTAAATAGATCACATAATATTTTTTGATAAAATATTTATAGATTTTTGAAAAAATTTTGTTATTGTTTTATTTAAAATTTATATTATAATAAGTATATATATTTAATCTTTGTTGATAGGGAGGATAGTTACTATGAGAAAAAAAATATTACTTAAAAAAAGTATTATAGTATTGATATTTGTTTTAGTCATTGGATTATTTGCCGGATGTTCTTTGATCGTTTTTCCTGGACCTGGTTTATCAGGTACGGTCAATATTATTATTGTTAATGATAATTGGAAGTATCGTATTTACCTTGACGGATATTCTAACCTTTTGGGAACCACTGATTATTACGGTCAAAAAACTTTTTACAATGTACCTACCGGTAATCATACTTTTTACGCAGAAGATATTAATGGTTGGTACTACGGTCAAGAAACACAATATATCCATACCGGAATAAATAATGTTTCGATTTGGGTATACTGAAAAAGAAAACTATAGGAAAATTTAACTAGTTTTCAAGTAAATAAATATATTAATATAAAAACAATCACTTTTTATACTAATTTTTTAAAAGGAAATTATTATGACAAAAAAAAATATAATGTTAATTTATTTAATTATTGCAGCATCTTTTTTGCTGCTGATATCCGGTTGTATGGTACAGCCTCCAATATCTCCCACAACCGGCTATATAAATATACAGACTGATCCTTCAAATGCCAGGGTATTTCTTGATAACATCGATACCGGTCGTCATTCTCCATGTACTTTATCAGGTATTTCCATTGGTAGCCATACTCTAAAGGTAACACTTTCAAATTATGTTAGCTCTTCCTATATTGTAAATGTGATGGCAAATCAAACAAGCCAATTGAATTTCATATTAAATCCAATTGATCCACCTTCTCCCAAAAAATATCTAACGGGGATCAGCGTTTTTCCCGCTACCATGAATCTTACACCAGAAGAATCTCAAACTTTTGACTCAATTACAGCTTATTATTCTGATTTAAGTTCAGCAGATATTGAACTTTCTGATTGCGATTACAGTTCAAGCAATACAAGTTGCGCTATTGTGGATAATAACGGTACCGTTTCTGCTATATCCGACGGCACAGCAACTATTACAATTTCTTATTCGGAAGGTTCAATCAACAAAAGCACCATAGCAGAAATTACAGTCGGTACATTTACTCAAAACGAAGTAGTATATCGGGCACTCTGTATCGGAGTTGGGGATTATATTCAAGGCAGTCAAAATGATCTTTTTGCTCCTCCTTACGATGTAGAAAAAATGATACAAGTTTTTAATAATTGTAAATTTGGAATATCAAACACAACTTTTTCGACTATCACCTACCTAAAAGATTGGCAGGCAACAAAATCAAATATTCTTCAAAACATCTCTTTGGCATTTATGGGTGCAGACAGTAACGATATTTCCTATTTCTACTTCAGTGGTCATGGAAGCCTGGTGGGAAATGAATCTTATATTTGCCCTGCTGATATTACTTCTTATGTAAATTCGGCCATTAGTGTTGATGAACTGGAAAATGCCTTAAGTTCTATTCCGGGCACAAAAGTGGTGCTTCTTGATTCCTGTCATTCCGGTGGATTTATCGGAAAAGGAGAAGAGGAATTACCTACATCCCAAGAGGAAGCAACCTCTTTCAATGAGAATATTATCAATATTTTTTCACAGCAATCATCGAAAGATCTCTTAACAACTAACCAATATAAAGTTCTTACTTCCTGTCACTATTATCAATACTGTTATGAGTTAATCCCTGAAGAAGGCGATCCATTTGGTGTTTTTACTATGGCATTAATTTCCGGTTGTGGTTATTATGGGAATTATCCTGCAGATACCAATCTGGATACCAGAGTCAGCCTACAGGAAGCATATCTATTTGTAAAAGATTGGGTTTCTAATTATAGTACTTACCAGGATGTTCAGGTCTTCCCTGATTACTCCTCATTTACGATTGTGGAATACTAAGATAGTCGTTCGTTAGCGAAATGTGGGCAGAAGTGTGTGTGAATAGTATTGAGTATTGTGCGTATTTATTAGAAATATTATCATTAATTGCAGGCAGATTGTTTAACTGGTTAAATAATCAGATTAAGGCAAGCTTAAAATTAATGGTTTGTGAATAAAAAAGTGACAAGCTACTGATTATTAATTTATTAAAAAGTAGCTTGTCACTTTTTTTCACTCTTTATTTTTTCTTATACTATATTATATACTATTTACTCGATACTCAATGCTGATGAATTATTGCACCAAGGCTATAACTGGAGTATCTCTTTCTACTTGCAGAAACATCTCGGTTCCTTCCTCGATGGTCACATTTTTACCGGGGACTAAAGCTCCGGCGATTAAACCTATAGGATTGCTAAGTATAACTAATCCCAAAATTCCTACACCGACAGCAACAGCCAGCCTTTTATTTTCCTCTTCTGCTTCTTCTCCAAGTACTAAATTGATTAATGAACCATCCAAGGCCGGAACAGACTCAAATTCTATCTCTAATTTACCTTTCTGCAACAACAGAGAAGCATTCTTTGCTTTGGTTATTTTTCCAGTTGCTAATGCATTCTCCGGAATGATTAATTTATCTTCCAAGAAGACATTTTCTGTTATTAGAATATTAAACATGTCTCCGGTTTCGTTTTTTTTCGAACTTAACTCGGTCAAAAAACGGACAGGAATCAATGTACCTGACGGAACCATGACCTCTTCTACCTGTGGTGTCCCTTCTTTAAAACATACCTCAAAAATGCTTTCTGCCCGCATTGCCAGTACATCATTTGATATCTCCCCGAATAGAATAATTTCCAGATTCTCTATTCGATTTGCCAGGGGTTCCTGGGAAATATTATCTTCTAATATCCATTCTGAAGCATTAATCTTAAAGACCACTGATGGGTCATTAGATGTGCCGAGTATAATAAATTCCTTTAATTGCTTTACTCTGTTGGAAATGGTCCCCGGAAGGGTTCTTCCAACTAATTCTTTTTCTAAATATTCCACTCTTTCAATTAAGGGTTTTTCCTCAGATTGCCCATACAAAGCATTTTCAATTTTTGCCAGATCTTCAAGCAAGGTTGCCTGAGCAACATTTTGCGCCCAGGCAAATTGTGCTAATATGGTTGTACATATAAAGATGATAACCATTATAAGAGAAAAAGATTTTTTAAATGACATGACCTTCACCTGCCTTTTTTAATAGTCGTTAGTGAACAGTGAATAGTTGTTAGCCAAGAACAAGAAATACAAAATTCAATTCACCAAATAATATATTAGGAAGCCATCACTACATAATATGGCGTTAACTTATTGCTTATACCAAAAAAGGGGAAGAGTAATACGAAAAATTATAACTCAAAATTAAAACCTTTTTTGCATCACGTGTTCAGCTATCGCTTGCTGATTTACCTTTCGTAATCCCAATCTTCTCCCTCTAATAATAAAAAAGGTACTTTTAAACCTATTAATTAGAAAATAATATCATTCCGGGCTGTTATATGTTGTATAGCTTTCTAGGATATTGCCTCTGAATTTTTTCTTAACTATGCACTATTCACTAATGCCTAACGACTGTTTTATTATATTATTAATTCTTGTTTTTCGCAAATGCTTTTATAGATGAATTGAAATAAAAATCGTAAAAATATAAAGTACCATGTTATTCTTTGTAAAAATTTAACTGTTTTTATAATAGCTATGAAAAATTGTTTTTCCCTATAAAATAATAAAAAAATTACCTCCGGAAAAATCCGGAGGTAATTTTTTTTACTTTACTGGATTGTGAATTAGATTAGAAAGTTACATCGACTCCAGCGAGAACTGTGGTATTAGTACCGGTGATTTCTAAATCATCCCAGTCATTGATATCATCTGACCAATCATTGTATTGTAAACCAACATAGATATCAGTATTTTCGGCAACTGCGTAATCTAATTTAGCTTCTGCACTGTACATGGCTGCGCCATCGCTGTCAACACGGCCTTCTATAGTAAGGGTCATGTCTTCTTCGAAGTCATAAACCAAAGTTGCGACACCCAGGTAATCTCCAGTCAGCATTGCATATTCAGCATGTGCACTGAGTACAAATTCAGTATCATCACCCAAAGGCAGATTTACATATTCGCCTTCCAGGTCAACGCCTCCGGTTAATACATCATAAGTGGCTGATACATAAGCTTCTTCACCAGCATCTGCATCAATGGTAAAGTCTAATTCAGCACTAATTTCATGAGTTGTATTGGCTGCAAAAGCGGCATCCATTTCATAATTCCAGCCGACTTCAACTCCGATTTGAGTCTCATCTTCCTCATCAGTCAGCGGGAATCCAACAGTTACATCCACTCCGAATGTATCAGCAGACCAATCAGAATTTGTAGGAGCAAATCCCGGTTGTAAGTAATACACGTCTACGCCTAAATCAAAGTCATCATATGCACCGGATACTGAAGCAACGCCACCAAAAGCAAGAGCAGTACCATAGAACATACCTGCTTCTACGCCAACAGTAGTTTCGTCATCATCGCCGATATCAAAGGATAGGTCAGCACTGGCAGCAAAACCGCCGGCTAATGGATCATAGGAAACTGTCACGCCAACAGGAACATCCTCATCTCCTGCTTCAAAGGCAACATTTAAGATATAGAAATCTTCAACATCCATAAACATGGTCCATGTTCCGAGATCTGAATCTGTATCCCACATCCATTGTGCCCAGACACCCCAGAATTCTTCCTGGTAGGTATCGAATGCATAAATCAATCCTAATCCGATATCATCCGGTTCAATTTCATCAATCAACAGATGTAAATCTTCACCATCATGTTCCAACCAGAATCTCCAGCTGTCAACATCAAGGTTAACGTTTTCATTGAGTACATTTTCAAATTCCATTTCAATACCGAAAGTAGTGGTGTCATTGATTTCAGCTTCCAAACCAATTTCGGTCTGGTCGGTAAGAGTTGCGGCTGATACGGTCGGAAGAATAACTTTGCTGTACTCAACATTGATGTCGCCAGTGATGACTACCGGATCAAAGAATCTATCTAATTTGGCAACGGTTTCCTCTAAAGCGGCAATTGCTTCAGAGTGGGAACCTAAGGAAGCTTCCAGGTCAGCAACGGTTACACCTAATCCGGCTA
>Ga0272442_10008369_pt1 | contig 13118 bp, 11 predicted proteins | sample SSMForm2O_FD_200262 | JGI IMG/M metagenome (GOLD analysis project Ga0272442, IMG submission 200262) | Marine sediment archaeal communities from Little Sippewissett salt marsh, Falmouth, MA, United States - SSM-Form-2O | ecosystem: Environmental > Aquatic > Marine > Wetlands > Sediment ...
TGGTGCTTCCTGTAGCACCGGCCAGAGCGTCTTCGATCACGGCCAACTGCGCGAGCACCTCGTCCGCGGCCGTTAGGACGCGATCGGTCTGGTCGCCGCCGAACGTCACCGGATGGTAGTAGAATCCGGGCGCGTCCGCCGGTGCTGTCTGGGCCGCGTCCGACCCGGCCGATGTGACTTCGTCAATGGCGATGCCGATTGAGCTTGGCAGGATGCTCCCGTCACCGGAGCCCGGCCACGCACCACATCCAGCCAGCACAACGATCCCCGACAGGAGCGCCGATACCACAACTGGACGTCTCATAATCCGACTCCCGATTTCCAGAGTCCATGTCCGTGGGTGCAAAGCAAACCCATGCGGTCGGCATCGACACCTCTTCGCCGACACTTGACGATGGGCACATAATGTCCGGAATCGGGAGTATTCTCGGCCTGTCGTGGTTTCCCGGGTATGTCGGAACGGCCGGGCCCGGCTGCGTCCGCTTGCAGACCGCCTCAGTCGTGATCGGCGCGGTCGGAGACCCCGTCTACCTTGTGTTCCTGCCCACGCAGCAGCCGCACAAGATTGTCGCGGTGGCGAGCTACGATCAGCACCCCGACGGCCACGGCTACCACCAGTAGCGGCCAACACACGGCCATCGACCACCCTCGCCACAGGGCGAAGGCCACAAACCAGCCGGGAAACGTAACCGCCAGCGTCAGCGATCCCAGCGAAACGTACCCGGTTAGACCCCGCACCAGCAGGTAGCACACCACCGCAGCCGCCATGGGGTAGCTGAAGTAGGGGAACAGCCCGAGCCCCACACCTATGCTCGTGGCCACACCCTTGCCCCCTTGCCACCCCAGTGTGACCGGGAACACGTGGCCCAGAACGGTTGCCAGGCCCACAAGCACCCACAAGCCCACCCGGCCTGCCGTCGGCTCGACGTCGCCCGCCGTCACGACCAGTCCGGCAACGGCCGTCGGCACCAGCCCCTTGGCAATGTCCAGCACCAGACACACGAGACCCCATCGCCGGCCCAGCGCCCTGCCCACATTGGTGGCTCCCACATTGCCGCTGCCCACCGCCCGCAGATCGACTCCTCTCTTACGTGCCAGGAGCACGCCCACAGGAATCGACCCGATCAGGTACGCACCCGCCACCATCACCGCGCCTACCAACACGATCATGGCTTACCCTTCCCGTCGCGCCCAGCCGCCACTTCCCGGTAGAGCGCGAGCATTTGGTCGACGTGGCGCGACATCGATACGCGCTCGCGCCGCGCCAGTGCATGGTCGCGACAGGCGCGCCGCAGGTTGGCGTCGGTCAGACGCAGCCAGCGATCGGCCAAAGCGTCAATGTCGTTTGCCGAGTCGATTACGTAACCCTCCTGGCCGTCCGTGATTACCTCGGCAGCCCCGTTGTGCTTCGTGGTGATCACGGGCAGCCCCGCAGTCATCGCCTCGAGCACGACGCGGCTACACGCATCGTAGTACGTCGGATGCACCACGAGGTCAGCCGCATGGAAAAACGGCCAGGCGTCGGCCGCCGGGCCGTGGACGATCAGCCGGTCCGACACGCCGAGCACTTCGGCTAAGTTCTTATAATAGCTAGACTTATCGCGACCGAGCACCAGTAGGCGTGTGTCTCGATCCGTCCGCTGAACCACCTTGCCCAACGCTCGGATGGCGCTTGCCAGCCCTTTGAGCTTGAAGTTGTGGGCCACCAGCAGCGCCAGAACCACACCTTCCTCCAGGTGCAGCGCCTGGCGAACCTGGCTTCGGTCGCGGGCCGCGCCGGCTGGATCGGCGTCAGGCGCGTCCACGCCGTTAAAGACCACGCGGACGCGAGGCGCCTCCAGATCGTAGTGCCGCCTGAACTGATCGGCGACATAGTCGGACACGGCTGTAATTATCGGACGTTGCGGCTGGCGGCAGACCTGTCGTTCCAAACGCAGGGCCAACCGGTGGTTTACATCGAGGGCACGGCCAAAGCGCCGCGCCAGCCGCCCAGCCGCCCCCGAGCATGCGTCGAGGTTCCGCAGCGTCGTTTCGGCGATCGAGCCGCCGCGGGGCTGGTAGATGTCGGCGTCGAGGCAGCAGGTGACCGCGTGTACGACATCGAACCGCTCACGCTGGATCTGCTCGACCGCGCGCCGGACGAACTTGCGGGTTCGAAGGCCACGCAACGGCGATCGGCTGGGGATGGTGTGGAAGGCCACGCCGCCCAGATTGTCTGCTGAGACCGCCGACGTCGTGTAGACGTCGACCTGACACCCACGTCGGGCGAGATGGCGGGTGTACTGGTCGACGGAGGTCTCGGCGCCTCCGCGCCCGCTGTCGACGTGCTGCATGATCAGGGCGATCTTCATCATTTGCCGGTACCATATTAGGGGCGTGCGGTCAGGTAGGACAGAACCTAAGTCAGAGGTGGCGTGGTGGCCGTGGCGAGCGAGCCGGTAGGGGAGCAGACGAGTCGCGCCCGAGGCGCGTGGCGTGTGGGGCTGTTCTACGGTGCATACGTGGTGGTGGCGCTGGTGCCGCTGGCCGTGGGGGTGGTTCGGCCGGGGATTACCGGCTACCCGCGCGCCATGTTGGAGGACGCTGTCTACGGGCGGGCGTATCAGCCGTTCGTCAAACGGCAACTCGTGCCGCTGATGGTGCGGGGGGCCGCGACGCTGGTGCCCGAGCGGGTCAGCGAGTCACTGTCGCGAACGTTTGCCGGCTCGAAGCTGGTGCAGCGATTGGGTTGGCCGCCGGCGTACGCGACAGAGTTCGTGTTGGCGCTGGTGCTCATGTATGTGGGGATGCTGGCGTTTCTTGTGGTGCTCCGTGCGTTCCTTCATGCGTGCCTGGATCTGGCGACGTGGCTGGGGCACACAGCCACACTGATTGTGGGGGTTGCGCTGCCGGTCACGTTCGCCGGTCAGGTGTATCTATACGACTTCTGGCAGTTGTTCCTGTTCACCGCGGCTCTGCTGTGGATGGTGCGTGGTCGCTGGTGGTTGTACTACCCGACGTTTGTGCTGGCGTGCCTGAACAAGGAGACGTCGCTGCTGCTGCCGGTGGTGATGGCTGCGTGGATGGGACGGCAGGTGGTAGGGCGAAGGCAACTGGTCCATCTGCTTGCTCAGTTGCTCGTCGGCGGGGTAATCGTTTTGGCGTTGGCCTGGACGTTCGGCGACAACCCCGGTGCGGGGCTCGAATGGCACCTCGGACGAAACCTGAGCATGCCGTTTACGATGCTGGCATGGCTGCGGCTGACGGTGTTGGCGGCGGCGGTGGTCTTGTCGCTGGCGTCGATCCGCCGGGCGCCGGCGTTTCTGGCACGGGGTTGGGCGGCGACGATGCCGGTGCTGGTCATGGCGGCCCTGTTCTTTGGCTACATCGACGAGCTGCGCGACTACTATGAGGCCCTGCCGTTCGTGGTCGGGTTGGTGCTTCTGACGCTGGCAAGGAAAGTGGCTGGGCGTCCGGTACGGGCGCAGGTGCCTGTGGCATAGACAGGGTGGCACCTATGAGCAAGCCGCCGTCAAGGGGCCGCGGGACGATCACGGGATTCACCCAAGCACCTATTCGGCATCATCCGCGAGGGACGCGCCCTACGTAGCTGCGTCGAACCATGCCCGCGCTGCTCGGCTTGGATGCGCTACGCGACTTTCAAAATCCGGCGTCCGGTATTATCGGGCTCAGAACGCACGGACGAAGGTGGGTGTTCAGCCTTGTCCGGTCAACGCCCGATCACATGTTTTGCGCTAAAGCGCCTTTGGCGGCGACCCGAAGTACATGTCGTCGGAGTTTGCGAACACCGCGAGTCAGGGGTGTGTGTATGTCCGTATCCGCGGCGAGCGATACCACCGAAATCGTAGCCAAAGCTCTGGGCCAAATCGGCGATATCGCCACGCTCCCGGAGATCACCGTCAAGATCATCGAGGTCGTCGAGGATCCCAACAGCTCGGCGCGCGACCTGCACCAGATCATCAAGAACGACCCCGCGCTGTCGGCGCGAATCCTCAAAGTGGTCAACTCGGCCTTTTACGGATTGCCCGGGCAGATCGCTACCGTCGACCGCGCGATCGTGATGCTCGGCTTGTCGGCCGTCAAGAACATCGCCATCGCCGCCTCCATCGCCAAGCTGTTCCGCGGCAGCAAGCTCGGCGGCAAGTTCAGCCCGCTCGATCTATGGAAGCACAGCATCGCCGTCGGCACCGCCAGCCGCATGATGATCAAGATGCTCGGCCGGCAGGGTGGCGAGGAGATCTTCGTGGCCGGCCTCATCCACGATCTGGGCCTGCTGATCGAGCGGCAGGTGTTCGATGAGCAGCTCGCCGAGGTGATCGCCCGCGCCGAAGGCGGGGAAGATTTCTGCGCGCTGGAACGCCAGTTGATGGGTGCCGATCACCAGGATTTCGGCCTCGGTCTGACGACCAAGTGGAAGTTCCCGCGGCACCTGCGAGTGGTTACCGGCTATCACCACAATCCTGACCGATTGCAGGCAGAGGTGCAGGAACTGGCGACCGTGGTCTTCCTGGCCGACAAAATCTGCTGCTCCCAGAAGGTCGGCCTGCACATCATCGGCGGCGACGATCCAATCCCGCCCGAGGCGCTGGAGCTTCTCAAGCTGACCGAACAGCAGATCGAACAACTCGTCGTCGAACTGCCCGCCCAACTCGAAGTGGCCGAGCTGATGCTCTCGTCCGCCTGACAGCTACCTCTCAAGTCATAGCCCATCACCTAAGGTGTGTCCCGACGTAGCGCGTAGGGCGCGCAACTTGTTGCACGCGAGTCTCTGTTCAGGCTGCGGCACCCAACCACTCGACATGCCCGCGCTGCGGTTCGACTGCGCTCACGCCGCGATCGCCTGGGCATGCCGCCCGGGCCAGGGATGTTCCACCCCACCCACGTCACCCCCTTGCCGACTGCCGCTTCGTGAGTATGCTGACGGCGGTGGCAACCGCTGGTGATTTCACTTGCCCAGGTAGGAGGCAGAACCATGTTCAAGCTGGCCGTCTTGTCGGCAATCGGTGGATTTCTGGTGTTGGCTTCGGCAGAGCCGGCCATGGCTGTTGGGCTCGGTCACATCGTCGTTACCACCGACCGCAGCGTGAACTGCTCGACGCTGAAGACCATCGCCGACGATGTGACGAAGGGCTGTACGACCGACCAGGAAAAGGCCATCGCCATCTACAACTTCCTCGTCCGCGTGCTGTACATGCCCTATCACTCGCATCGACCGCTGGAGATGGTCGACGGCAGGTTGGTGTTCGCCAACGATCCGCTGAAGTACATCAATGTCTACGGCTGCTGCGGGTGCGGGCCTCAGGCGGGCGTGGTCGGCGCGCTCATGGACGCAGCCGGCTTCGAGACGCGAAACCTCAACCCGGGCTTCGGCCACGTCAGCAGCGAGGTCAAATGGGGCGGCAAGTGGCACTGGCTCGACGTGTGGCTGCCGGCCTACGTGCTCGACGACAAGGGCGAGATCTACTCCTACGACGAGATCATGGCCGACCGCTCGCGCTTCGCCAACGCCAAAAAGGAAGGCCGCACGCCCGGCAACTTCATGGTCAACTACGACGCCGACCTCAAGGCCGTCATGAACGCCAAGGACTTCAAACCCACCGGCCACGGCGCGTACGAGCAGCGATACGTAGAGAACCTGCGCCTCCGCCCGGGCGAATCGTGCACGTGGCTGTGGGATAACGTGGGCAAGTGGTATTGGCCGTCGGGCCCGTACCTCGGCAAACAGCATCTCAGGGGGCAGTTCCCCTGCGGGCCGGCCTGCAAGTTCGTCAACGACGAGGTGCTGACCGACGCCTTCGGCTACTGGGAGCCGTACAAGAAGATCATCGAGGACGGGCCCCACCCCTGGCGGAACGTGTACTACCGCTACTACGGCAACGCGATCTTCGAGCACGCGCCGCCCCTGACGGCGAAGGGGCTGGGCGACGTTGACGCGAAGCTGACCGATCTTCAGTTCGTCGAGGGAGGCGGGGTGAAGCTGGCCGGACCGGCCGGCGGTTCGCTCGAGGTCGCGTTCGACCTGCCCTATGCGATCGCCGACACCGAGATCGCGGGCGACGCCGACATGGGCATCGGCGGGGCGTTGAGCTTCTGCTACTCGCTCGATGGCGGCAAGACCTGGCTGCTCGGCGACGAGGTCAAGGTCGCCGGTGCGTTCGGGCCCGTCAGTATCGGCAAGCCCAACAGCTACGAGTACCCCGGCGGCTCGACCAGCGGGCAGTACGGTTTCGTGCTGCGCGTGGTCTTTCGCAGCAATTCGGCCAAGACGCCGACGGTACTCAAGCGGCTGAAGGTCACCAACACGACCATGCTGAACTTCTACAGCCGCCCGTGGCTGGAGACCGGCAAGAATCAGGTGGCCGTCCGCGTCGAAGATCCGCAGGCATTGGCGGCCGCCCCGCTCGAAGTCACCTGGCGGTGGCTGGAGGATTGGACGAATCTCAAATCGCTGACGCACAAGGTGGATAAGGACATTCGCGCCGCCGTCATCGACGTCGGCGGCACGAAGCGCCCGAAGATGCAATCGGTCACTATCCGCTGCCCGGTGCGGTAGCGCATGCGGCGGCGTTCGGCATGGCACGCTCACGCGGCTGAAAGCGGCTGGAAAAAGGTTGGTGCAACCCGCCCTACGCGCCACATGCGCGCAACTCGTAGGGCGGGTTTTACCCGCCTTGACGCGTCCGGTATAATGTGTGGATGCCAAGTTATATCCGATGGCGAGAGGATGGAGCCGCATACTTCTTCACGGTGGTGACCTATCGTCGTCGCGCGATACTCACTTTTTCAAACGCGAGAACCACTCTGAAACGGGCGATGGCTACGGTCCGGCAACGCTGGCCGTTCGACATGCCGGCCTGCGTTCTGCTGCCCGACCACCTGCACTGCATCTGGCAAATGCCCGAAGGCGATGACGACTTCCCCGTCCGCTGGGCTAACATCAAGCGGGCGTTTACCCAGCGATACCTCGAGGATGGCGGACGTGGGGCGAAAGTGAGTCCGGGCCTTGGACGTCATCATCAGCGCGGCGTCTGGCAACCACGCTATTGGGAGCACCGGATTCGAGATGAAGAGGATTGGCGTCGGCACTGCGACTACATTCACTTCAACCCCATCAAGCACGGCCACGTCGAGGATCTGAGCGATTGGCCGTGGTCGAGCTTTCACCGATACGTGCAACAGGGCGTGCTCGATCCCGATTGGCCTGGGGCCAAACCGTTGGCGATGCCGGATACTACAGGTGAATAATGGCGGGTTGAACCCGCCCTACGCGCCGGACGCGCGCAACTCGTAGGGCGGGTTTTACCCGCCGTGCCGCATCGTGTATAATGCGTCCAAGGGGAACTACATTCAGCAGCGGAAAGGCTTTGGCAACATTCATCTCAACGCAAGGATGAGTAATGGCGGGTTGAACCCGCCCTACGCGTCTGGGCTAGGCGGCGGTGCCGGCTGCGTCTGCGCATTACTCGCCTCGCCGGCGGGTTGGCCGAGGGCGGTCAGGCCGCCCAGGGCGCCCAGGCCCATGGTCTCGACGGCGGTCGAGGGGACGATCACCATCGAGCCCTTCTGCTTGAGACCCTCGAACACCATGTTCATGGCCCGCAGGTGCAGGGCGACGGGGTTGGTGCGATAGCTCTCGGAGGCCTTGGCGAACTTCTCGGCGATCTCGGTCTCGGCCGTGCCCAGGATGATCCGCGACTGCCGCTCGCGCTCGGCCTGCGCCTGCTTGCTCATGGCGTCCTCGAGGCCCTTGGGGATGATGATGTCGCGGATCTCGACCGACTGCACGGTGATACCCCACGGATCGGTCTTGGTGTCGAGCACCTGCTGAATCTCGCGCCCGAGCTGCTCGCGGTGGGAGAGCAGCTCAGCCAGCTCGCTTCGCCCGATGGCGTCGCGCAGGGCCGTCTGGGCCGACAGGACGACGGCGTTCTCGAAGTCGGCCACCTCGAGGACGGCCTTTTCGGCGTCCCACACCATCCAGAAGGCGATGGCGTCGACGTTGACCGGTACGGTGTCCTTGGTGAGCGTGGTTTCGGCGCGAAAGTCGGTCACGCGGATGCGCTGGTCGACGTATTGGGCCACCTTGTCGATCACCGGCACGATCACGAACAAACCCGAGCCGCGAATGCCCACGAACCTGCCAAAGCGCAGCAGCACAGCCCGCTCCCACTGATAGGCGATTTGAACGCACGGCGCCACAAGCGATGCGACAACCGTCGCGCACACCATCACGGGCGACGAGATCTTGGCTTCGCGGAAGATCAGGTAGCACAGCAACGCGGCGATCGCGGCGGCCACGACGACGGCCTCCCACACCTGGACCCCTCGAAAGATGGCAGCCAGCAACACAGCCGCAGCCACGGTGTAGACCACGACGGCGACGGTGAAGCCACTGAGGGCGACGTGAGCGATCAGCCCGCACAACATCAACACCACCAGCACAAGGACGTTGAACGGCGAGAAGCGGAAGTCGGCCCGGGCCGTTGTGGCGAATCTCTCCAACGAAGACTTCGGGATGTTCAATTGACTGGCCACCATGAGTTAGGTCTCCTTGAAGGAGGTTATGTCAGTCGTGCGATGCTACTTGTGCTGATCGATGCGTCTAACTGCCGTTCGGATACCAATGGCACCCGCGCCGGCTAATGCAGCCACAGCACATTCCTCGATGACGACAGCGGGTTGTAGACCACGCTCACTTTGTCGCCGGGCTTGAGGGCTTCGGCCCATGCGTAGCGATACGTTCGGTCTCGACCGATCACGTCGCGCCCATTGTGGTCGCGAAAACGGTAGTACACGTCGTAAGGATGCTTCGAGCCGAAGTGGATGTACCAGATGCGCTTAACCTGCAAGACTTGGGCGTCGGCCCCCGCTCCATGTGTAAGCAGAATTCGTTTGCTGCGAGCCAGCACGTACACTGCGGCCAGTAGCGCCAGGCCGACAATGATCTGTGCCCCGAAGATCCCCCATACCAGCAGGCACGCCCATAGTGGAAGCACTGACGCCGTTCCGCCGGCCGGACGTGCTCGCGACGGGTTGGCGGGGTCGTACTCGATCTCAATCTGCCCGCCGACGCCCATGGCGGCGACCGACTTGTCCGTCGTGTAGCCGACGGCTTGCACGGCGCTTCCGCGAGAATCGGCAAACTCGAACGACACCTTCCACGGATGGCCTGACGGGGTGTTGATGTTGCGCATCAACTCTATGTCGGTGATCGTGGCTGTTGCGGTCGCATGGTTGCGGTCCAGAGCTGTGTCGACGGTGGGCCAGACCCCGCCTGCGATGTACCAGAGCAGCAGCGACACGCCGATGCCGACTACTAAGCCCATAGCGGTGAAAAAGACACCACCGAACAGCATTGATTGCATCCGCCGCACGAAGAACCATCGCGGCACGACTCGCGGCGCGGGAGGGGCCGCCGAAGCTGACTCACGCAATTCGTCACTCATCGTGCGCTCCAAGAATGTTCCTCACCACCTCTGCGTTCACGAGTCTGGTCCGTCGAACTGGCCGCGTCGCTGCGCCACTGTCTCTCAGCTTCAACTGGAAGTAGCCCTCATCCCCTGTCGCCAGAACACAAGGATGAGAACGCCCAATATCGTGCAGCCGGCAAAGTCACCCAGAAACCAGACAACCGGCAGGCCAACGCTCAGCCCGGTGATTCCACAGACTACGCCCACGAATACGGCCGCCAACCCCGAAAACGGGACCATTGGCCCCAACTTCGCGGGACGCAGCGCCAGGATGACGTAGAACACCCCCACCCCAACGTACGTAGCGGCCGCGGTCCGGATCATGTACGTCATCTGCGGCGAGTCCGGGAACGCCACGCCGCCCAAGGCCAGCGTCACGCGTTCAATCAGGCGGATCGGAAGGACCAATCCAAATACGGCCAGCAGGCAAACAACGCCGGCCAACCACAGGCAGGTCTTTAGCGCGCGCATGTGTAGCTCCTGTCCATTCATCTTCCCCGTTTGCCCGACCGTCCTTCTCCGCCGATGTGCCGGCGCGGGTCCACCACCCTCCCGCGTCGGCTCCGGTTACGTCGACTCCTCCGCTCGCTCGGCCCGCTTGCGCAGCGCCTCGATCACTTCGGCAAGCGTCAGTCCATAGGCCGACGCCCGTGAAAGCAGTTCGGTGCAAATCTGGTCCAGCATGCGTCGCCGCTCGGCGTCGGAGATGTCGACCTTGTCGCTACCGACGAACGTGCCGGTGCCCATCTGGGTGTTGACCACGCCGCGGATCTCCAACTCCTGGTACGCGCGGGCGACGGTGTTGGGGTTAACTTGCAGGTCGACGGCAAGCTGCCGGACGGTCGGCAACCGGTCGCCGAAGCCCAGCCGCCCGTCGGCGATGGCGAACTGCACCTGGTCGATGATCTGCCGGTAGAACGGCACGCCGCTTCTTGGATCGATGGTGAACTGCATGGTATCCCTGCCAAGGCCGTCCCGTCTGACGTACCATTACACTATTGTACCAGTAGTATAATACATACGAATGAGATGTCAAGCGGCTTCTGCCGGGGCATGGCCGATTCGTCAAGAAGGTACTCTTTTAAGTGACTTCTCCACAGACACTTACCGTCGTTTGACGGGCATCGCAAAGACCAGGGGGTGAGCAGGGCGAGAGCCGCGGTGCTCTGTAGGGGCAGCTCTTGGGGAGGATGCGGCGGCGCCGAGCTTGGCGGGAACGGGTGCCCTGCTGCCGGGCGAGATGCACATGGCTGGGCGGACAGCGCGCCCGCAGAGCGGTCCGCGAAAAAAGGATGAGAAAGGCAAGAGACCGTAACAATCCGGTAACATCCGTGTGGCACAATAGATGGTGAGTCATCCGGGTGCTGTCTGGTGGGGTCTGTTGAAAGACATGGAGGAACGAGCGATGCGGGGCACGTTTGCGGTAGTAGCTGCGGTGGTCGTGATCCTGATGACGGTCGCATCTGTCTAGAGTCCGACGCCGGCGGTTCTTGAGACTGGAATTCGACTACGTTATCATATTCGACGCGCTTGCTAAGATATCCAACGTTCAGCTTTGGGGAAGGCAACATGTACAGCATGTTGGTGCGGCTCGTGCTGATTCTAATCTCCGTACTCCTGGGCGCGGTTGAGTTGGCGCGCGGAGATGTGGCAGTCAGCGTTCTTCCCTTCGCCGCCGCCGCGATGCTCGTATGGGGGCATTACCGATATGGGCCCGTGTGGCTGGCATTCCGCAAGCTCCGGGCGGGCCAAGCAGAGAAGGCGACTCACTTGTTATCACAGGTCAGAAAGCCCGCGCTTCTTGCGTCTCAAGCACGCGCGTATTACGAATGGATAAAGGCATGCCTCGTCTTGGCGGATGGGGACTTAGGTACGGCCGAATCACACCTCAGAGAAGCGCTGAGTCATCGGCTGCGAACCAGCAACGATCGCTCGACTATGGAGGCGCAGCTGGCGGATGTGATGCTCAGAAAGGGGCATAGAAAAGAGGCTGAAGCGCTGATAGCTCAGGCTAAGGCTCGTAAGCACAAGGCCGAGGCAGCCAGGATGCTTGCGGACGTGGAGAGATCGCTTGAGCAAGCCACCTGACGCATAGGTGCAGACTGGAAGAAGGGTGGAACTCGCTCTAGGCGCTGAATTCGCGATGACAAGCAGGGCGCGCCACCAGGTGCAAAGTTGCACATCCACTGGCGGGCAACCCGCCTGTGGCACCCAATCGGTGAAATCGCGGGGGAAACTGCCTGACAACACTCGCTGATCCCCCCCGCCCCCGGGAACCAGTGTCACTTCGGGGCAGATCAGGCGGGTTGCCAGAGGGGCGCGGGCCGCTACGATGGTGCGGCCTGCCGCAGGCGTTGTCGGCAGGTGGATCGCAGTTCGAGTCGACTCGTGCAAGGAGCAGGGACATGAAAGTGGGCGTAGTGACCACAATCGGCCTGGCGGCGTTGATCCTGGCTGTCGCCGTACCGCAATGCGCGTGGGCGGAAGACGCGTATGAGACGTACGTCAAGACGTCGAAGGACTTTCAGCCCGTCAAGCAGGACAAGGACTGGGCGTGGAAGGCGTGGCCCACGTGGGTGTACATGCCGTGGACTTGGCAGTGGGGCATCGGCTACACCGACGCCAGCGGCCGATGGTCGCTCAAGCACGGGTACAACGGCGCGTTCATCGACCACGGTCAGACGAAGGTTAAGGGTGCGGACAAGCTGGCGTGGATCGACAAGTTCAAGCTGTACTTCTACGTCGATCACACCGCGGGCAAGGGCGACCTGCACCTGTGGGACGGCAGCAAGGTCCAGCCGCACCTGGACGAAGTGCACTCGCCCGGCGTGCGGACGCGGCCGATCAACGCCCGGATGACCGCCAAGCTCAAGAAGCTCATGAAGGAGCGGATCAGCAATGTGAAGTCGTCGCCGTATCGTGCAGCCTACGCACTGGACGATGAGCTTTCGTGGGGGCACTTCGTGCATCCGACGATGTGGTGCGTGACGAGCAATCGCGGCGCCTACAAGCGATGGCTGGAGGAAATCTACGGAGCCGACCAAGCGCCGAACCACAAGGGCTGGATCGGTTACAACGAAGTCTGGCCGAAGCTGGCGGAGTGGGCCATCAAGGATTTCGATTGCAGCCAGTTGATGGACCAGTGGACGTTCAACGATTCGTACTTCAACAACTTCCTGGGCGAGTTGGCCGAGTTCGGCAACCGGATCGACCCAGCCACGCCGGTCGGGTACGTGGGCGGGCAAAGCCCCAACGCCTTCGGCGGCTATGACTACGCCAAGGTGATGCGAAAGGTGCAGTTCATCGAGGCGTACAACAACGGCGGCTCGCAGGCGGTCATCCGCTCGTTCAATCCGCACAATGCGCTGCCGACGGTGACCACGCACTTCCACAAGAACGTGGCCGACACCGTCTGGCAGGTGTGGTACTACCTGGCACACGGCAACCGGGGCTTCATCGGTTGGGTGGACAAGTGGTTCGACGGCGAGAAGCCCAAACCGTGGCACGCGGCGGTCGGGCCTCATTACGTCGAGGCGGGCAAGAAGATCGGGCCGCTCATGCGCGGGGCCGAGTGGATCCACGACGGCGTGGCAATCTACTACAGTCATGCGTCGATCCAGCTCGGCTGGATCATGGACGCCGAGGCAC
>Ga0272442_10008370_pt1 | contig 13118 bp, 9 predicted proteins | sample SSMForm2O_FD_200262 | JGI IMG/M metagenome (GOLD analysis project Ga0272442, IMG submission 200262) | Marine sediment archaeal communities from Little Sippewissett salt marsh, Falmouth, MA, United States - SSM-Form-2O | ecosystem: Environmental > Aquatic > Marine > Wetlands > Sediment ...
AAATGGTGAAATGCGTCAATTTCCAACTCATAGGTTTTCCCGGTTGATTAAAAAAAGTCCGGTTCCGGTTCTGCTCGTACTCGGAAATCATGATATATTTTCGTTCAAGTGGCAGGTTGACAAACTGTCTGTCAATCAATATTCTGCCGTACGTGCAAAAGCAGTATGGACTAAGAATATATCTTGTTTTAAAAATGGCAATTACTACAGTAAAACATATATTGTTGGTCAAACAGCATATCGTTTAATTTTCCTGGATGACAGTTTCTACCGTCTGCCTTCGGAAAATATTGACGATGTCCCATATCTCGACAAACAGCAGTTACGTTGGCTGAATGCTCAGTTTCAGGAATCTGATGACGACATTGAAATTATATTGATGCATATTCCCTTTACTGAGAATGATACTCAGCCTGAATCATCAAACGCACTCTATGAGATTTTATCTAAGAATGAATCAGTTAAATTAGTTGTGGCAGGACATAATCATAAAAATATTATTAAAAAATTTCCCGGTGCTGGTGATCAAATGTTAGTCCAGGTTCAAACCGGGGCATTAGTAGCAGATGCAGAGAATTGGAGGCAAATCCATTTGACAGAAGACAGCATCCTTGTTTCAGCACCTGGAAAAATCGAAAATGAGCTGAAAATTCCATTATTGGAAAACAAAAATTAAACGAAATGAAACGGATTAATATTAATATAATCATATTGGTGTCAATCATATTTGGGATAATATGGCAAGGAAATGCACAGGTACAGAACGATGAAGTTTATGAGTTTCCGGCATTAAAACAATTGAAAATATTAGGCTATCGCAACATAATTAATATCCCGGACCTGGATAGTTTTATAACTTTAAAATGTGACTTCCATATGCATACTATCTTCTCTGACGGACATGTGTGGCCTACAATGAGGGCAATTGAAGCTTGGGCTGATGGATTGGATGCCATAGCCATAACCGACCATATTGAAAGCAGGCATAGGAGAAAGAAAGATTTCCTTTTATACAATGTAAATGAATCGTGTGGAATAGCTAGGAAGAAGGGGGATGAACTTGGTCTGCTGGTAATAAATGGGGCGGAAATTACCCGAAAAAAACCGCTTGGTCATATTAACGCAATTTTCCTTCAGGATATTAGTAAACTGGATGTTGAAAAAGAATTGGATGCTATAGACGAAGCCATTGAACAGGGAGCTTATTTGATCTTAAACCATCCGGGTTGGCCTAATGATACTAGCACATTATACCCAATACACCAGGAATTGATTGCCAAAAAAAAATTAAAGGGGGTAGAAGTTTTTAACGGATCAGAATATTACCCGAAAGCTTTGGATTGGTGCAATAACCATGGATTAACCTATTTTGCCAATACCGACCTCCATTATGCAAGTGCCAACTCTTACAGGGAAAAGCTTCAGCGCCCAATGACCCTTGTGTTTGCCAAAGAACGATCAATAGAAGGGATTAAGGAGGCATTAATTGCCGGACGTACATTAGCGTATTTCAATAATCATCTGGCAGGCAAAGAAGAATATTTGAAAGAATTTATTCAGAAATCGCTTGCTGTTAAAGTTATTAATGCTGAAAAAAATACGGTTGAAATATTAAATCATTCCGATATGTACTATGAAATCAGGTTTGGGGAATATATGTACTCAATACCTCTTTTCGCAAATCAGGCATTGAAAATTAATATTCCTCCCGGAACTGAAATTTTATTTACCAATTGCCTGATCAGTAAAGATAATTGTGTAAAAATGAAAATTTGGTAGATCAATAATAAAATAAGTCATGGTTAAAAATGTAAGCATAAAAGAAGCAGGGAAAGATATATCTGTAAAGATGGAAGTTGATGTGTTGGTGGTTGGAGGTGGACCCTCGGGGATAATAGCTGCACAGGCAGCCGCAGAAGACGGGCTTAAAGTTGCTTTAATCGAAAGCCGCAGTTTCCTCGGCGGGAATATGACCATTGGGCTGCCCATTTTAGGTTTTTTGGGTCAGAAGGGGAACCAAATCATCAAAGGCATTCCACAGAAATTTATTGATCGTCTGGCAGAAAGGAACGCTGCAAGCGAACATCGCCCATGCCCATTGCACATGGGAATAACATTGGTTGAACCGGAAGCGATAAAAGCAGTAGCCTTTGATATGCTTAAAGAATGCAGAGTAGCAGTTATGTTATACTCCTGTTTTGCGGGACCACTTATGGAAGGGAACCGTTTGAAGGGAGTTTTTATTGAAAGTAAATCGGGAAGGGAAGCAATTTTGGCAAAGGTGGTCATTGATTGTACAGGCGATGCGGATGTAGCTTTTCAATCAGGAGTACCGTGTGAAAAAGGGAATGAACAGGGGGGAATGCAACCACCAACCCTGATGTTCAGCATGGGTAATGTCGATACCGACAAACTTAGAATGAGCATTGCTAAAGAACCGCGCACCTATTTAACCGATTATATACCGGCTGAGTATTTCGGACAAAACCATCATTATATTCTTGTTGGGTTAAGGAACCTAATGCAAAAAGCCAAAAACGACGGATTGAAATTACCAACCGACAGGACTATTGTTATCACTGGTTTAAAGAAAGGGGAAGCCTGGATCAATATGACCCGGGTAAATGGGGTCGACGGCACTGATCCGGTTAGCCTGACGCGAGGCGAGTTTATTGCCAGAGGACAAATTAGCGAAATTGTCAAATACCTGGTTGGTTATGTCCCTGGTTTTAAAAATGCATATCTTTTACGGACAGCCCCTTTCTTGGGCATCAGAGAGACCAGGCGTATTGTCGGTGAATATATAATGAACCAGGATGATATTTTAAGCCGCCGTAAGTTTGATGATGCAATTGCAGTAGCCAGCTATCCATTGGATATCCATCATCCAACCGGAGGTGATTGCACATTAGAGTGGAGTGGCGATTGCTATGATATTCCATATCGTTCATTGTTGCCACTGAAAGTAGAAAACCTTTTAGTTACAGGACGTAGCATATCTACAACTCATGAAGCGATGTCTGCAATACGAGTAATGGCATCTTGCATGGCAATGGGAGAAGCAGCTGGCCGTGCAGCTAAAATGGCGATCAAAGATAATGTTCAGCCTTCAAAGGTAAATGTTGAAAAATTACGCGAAGAGTTATTGGCAAATGGGGCTTACCTGAGACCTTAAAAGGATTATTGGGGGAATGGTGTATGAAAATAATTTAAAATGAATGTAGTAGAGAAGACAGGAGTTAAGTACAAAAAATCGCACTTATTTGTTTCGCCGGGAAAATTAATTTTTAGGAATCTAATTCTAATAATTCTTGCTTCATTATTGTTCGGCTGCGATAAAGAACTGGATATAGCAGAAAATACTGATGATTCCACTACAAAAGACTCAATAATTGAGTTGGAAGAGTTTGTTGTAATGTCGTTTAACCTAAGAAATGAAGTTGGAAGCGACCCTCAAACTTTAGATGAACGTAAATGGAATATTCGTAAGGTTATTCTGGATAGTAATCCTGATATTCTTGGTGTGCAGGAAATTGCGGCTGACTGGATGTCGAATTGGCTTAGCCATCAGCTGGATTCTGCAGGCTATGATAAATACTTATCGTCGGGGCAGTTCGGGTCGCCAAAAATTATTTATTACAAACGAAATCGATTTTCCCGCCAGGAGCAAGGTACTTTTCAAATGCAGTTCACAGACAACAGGGCGGGAACCTGGATCATATTATTGGATAAATTAAACAATAAAAGTTATTTTCTCAGCAATAGTCACTGGACCACAGTATCTTCTGAGGAAAGGGTAGAAACGGCAAAAATAATACTGGATATAATCATTAAAAATTCTCAAGGACTGCCACTAATCATCTTTGGCGACTTTAATGCAAAACCTGGGACTCCTGAAATTACAACGATGAAAGATGCCAATCGATTCAAATTAGTATGTGCACATGGCGAAGAGGGAGATACTTACCATGGCTGGGATTCGAACGGTGATAAAAAAGTAGATTGGATACTTTGTCCCGAAGAGTTCAAGATCAAAGATTCTAAAGTAATTACAACCAGTTATAATGGTTACTATCCGTCAGATCACTGGCCAATCACAGCAACCGTAGCACTGCTGGATAATTTTTAATAAATGGAAATTTAAAAAATGAGAAGAAGAGATTTTATCAAAGGAACGGTTGGTGCATCGTTAGGGATGACCTTTATTGGGTGCCAAACAAAATCAGGAAACGGTCAATCAAAACATAAAATACAAGCACACAAAATTCTAAGTTGCAATATCCGTGTTGCTCTTCTTTCAGACGAAGAAAAAGGAGTGGGATGGAATTCAAGAAAAGAAATATGTGTAAAAGTTATCAAATCAAGGAACCCAGATATTATTTGCCTTCAGGAAGTTATAAGAGTTCAGGCAGAGGATATGCAACGATCATTCCCCGGATTTACTCTGTTTGGTTTCAAAGGACCTGAAATGGATAAATACTCAAACGGTTATTATGGGATTGCTAAAAATGTGATCCTTTTTTCCGAAGATAAATACGAGTTGGTTTCAGCCGGATGTTATTGGTTATCGAAAACTCCAGTGATTGGAGGCAGCATGTCATGGGAAACAAAAAGGGCACGGCATTTAAATTGGGTAAGATTAAAAGATAATAATACTAAAAAGGAATTCAGGATTTTAAATACTCATTTAGATCATTTTTCTCAAAATGCACGTGAAAAGCAAATTGAAATGATAATGGACGAAAGTAGTCAATATACAAAAGATTTTCCACAGCTACTTGCCGGTGATTTTAATGAAGATTCTACAAATGATGTTATTAAAATGATAAAAAGAAAAGGTTGGACTGACACCTATACAGCCATACATAATTCTTCTGATCCTGGATTCACTTATCATGGTTTTATAGGGCCTGATTTTCCAAAGAATTATCCGGAGGTTAAACCCAAAAATAAAATTGATTTTATTTTTTCCCATGGTAAAGTTGAAATAGAAAACGCCCATATTATCAAGGATAATGTAAATAGTATCTACCCAAGTGACCATTATTTTATTTCGTGTGAATTTGAATTGTAGGATAATTAGAAAAACATTTTTTAGAAGGAGGACTTATAGAACCTCAATAAAAAGATAAAGGTTAAAACAATAAAAATAATCAGCAAACTAATATTTAATGAAATCAAAAATAACAATCTTCGACAAATTAGGTATCCCACGTCAATTGGCTTGGGGATACCTGGGCATCCTGATTTTCATGATGGGGGATGGGATGGAACAGGGGTGGTTAAGCCCATACCTGATTGAACATGGTATGACAATACAACAATCTGCAACATTGTTTTCCATGTATGGCATTACCATTGCTGTTTCTTCTTGGTTTTCAGGAGTTATGGCAGAAGGTTTTGGGGTTAAAAAAACGATGCTGGTAGGACTTATCCTCTATCTCCTTGGCACAATTGGTTTTGTTGGTTATACACTTCCCGGGTTACATTATACCGCTATGTTGGTTACCTATACCCTACGTGGCTTTGGTTACCCTTTGTTTGCTTATTCTTTCCTAGTATGGATTACATATTGCAGCCCTAAGAAATCTTTGGGCAGGGCGGTTGGTTGGTTTTGGTTTGCTTTTACAGGTGGACTGGTTGTTTTAGGTGCTTATTATTCCAGTTGGTCAATTGTAAAAGTTGGTCATATTAATACACTGTGGGGTGCACTCGGATGGGTTTTGCTCGGAGCTTTTTTCCCACTTGTATTAGTAAAGGACAAAACAGTTAAAGGTTTGAGAGGTGGCTTTAAAGAGAAGTTTAAAGAGCTTTTAAAGGGTCTGACCATTGCCCGTGACGAACCAAAGGTCTTTTTAGGGGGATTAGTAAGAGTAATCAATACTACGGCTCAGTTTGCTTTCCCTGTTTTCCTTCCTACTTATATGGCTTCACATGGTTTTTCCACCTCAGAATGGCTACAGATATGGGGAACAATTTTCACCAGTAACATCATCTTCAACCTGATTTTTGGCTTTGTAGGCGATTCATTAGGTTGGCGAAATACTGTTATGTGGTTTGGTGGCGTGGGTTGCGGTTTGTCAACATTACTATTCTATTATTCTCCTCAATTTTTTGGCAGCAGTTTTTGGGCTGTTTTAGCAACAGGTACTTTATGGGGTGCACTCTTGGCTGGTTATGTGCCATTATCAGCGTTAGTTCCTTCGTTGGTAAAAAAAGAAAAAGGAGCAGCCATGGCAGTGCTTAACCTCGGTGCAGGATTGCCCGTTTTTGTAGGTCCGGCAATTGTAGGTCTTCTAATTGGGATAATAGGGAATGCAGGGGTTATATGGGTATTGGCAATCCTCTATTTTATCAGTGCTTTGCTAACAAAATTTATTACCCTCCCCAATAATGCCAAAACAGCACATCATGCAGTTGAAAACAAATAAGTCTAAAAACATGAAGTCAAAAATTATTCTTATACTTTGTTGTTCACTTACGATTATCTGTTTTTCATGTCGGAAAGAAGTTAAATCTCCAAATATTATTTATATACTGGCTGATGACTTGGGATATAGCCAACTGGGATGTTACGGGCAGGAAAAAATTAAAACACCCAATATCGATGCACTTGCATCTTCAGGGATGCTTTTTACACAACATTATTCGGGTGCGCCGGTTTGTGCCCCTTCCAGATGTGTTTTATTGACTGGTAAACATTTGGGGCATGCACAAATAAGAGGTAACGATGAATGGACTGAAAGAGGAGATGTCTGGGATTATGCTAAAACTACTGAAAATCCATATCTGGAAGGACAGTTCCCAATTGATAAAGGAACTTTAACAATCGGGAAGTTACTTCAGAATGCTGGATATAAAACGGGTGTTGTAGGTAAATGGGGGCTTGGAGGTCCTCTAACAGAAGGAGCTCCTAATAAACAGGGTTTTGATTTCTTCTTTGGATATAATTGCCAACGTCAGGCGCATACGTATTATCCGAAGCATCTTTGGAAAGATACAACAAAAGTGTGGTTGGATAACAAATTAGTTGTCCCCGGCACTAAATTACCTGAAGACGCCGATCCGTATGATGAAGCCAGTTATTCTGATTATTCATTAAATCAATATTCACCACAGTTAATGCAGGAAGAGGTTCTTCGTTTTATAAAAGAGAATAAGGATCGTCCGTTCTTCATGTATTATGCTTCAATTATTCCTCATACAGCTTTACAAGTCCCTAAAGAATGGACTGAATATTACAGGAATAAATTTGGCGATGAAGAACCGTATCTTGGTAAAAAGGGATACTTTCCTGCCAGATATCCACATGCAACTTTTGCTGGCATGATTTCATATCTCGATGAACAGGTTGGTGAAATAATTACTACGCTTAAAGAACTTGGATTATATGAGAATACCTTAATAATATTTAGCAGCGACAATGGTCCCGCCTTTATGGGAGGAACGGATTCTCCCTGGTTCGATAGTGCAAAACCTTATAAATCTGATCGTGGATGGGGAAAATGTTATCTTACTGAGGGAGGGATACATATTCCGATGATTGCAGCATGGCCGGGTCAGATAAAGGCTGGTAAGAAAAGTGACCACATTTCAGCATTTTATGATGTATTACCCACATTTTGTGATATTGCAGGTATTAAAACGCCGGGGAATATTGATGGAATTAGTTTCCTTCCAACATTAGTGGGTGAAAAGAATCAACAACAGCACGAATATTTATATTGGGAATATCCTGCGTCAGAAGGACAGCAGGCAGTCAGATTAGGAAAATGGAAAGGTATCCGCAGGCATATTTTTAAAGATAGTATGCATATTCATCTATATAATCTGGGAAATGATATTCAGGAATTACATGATGTTTCATCAGAAAATCCTGAAGTTGTAAAAAAGATTGAACAAATATTTGAGGATGCACATATAAAATCTGAAAACGAACAATTCTGTATAAAACAACTTGGCGATTAAATTTTAAAAACTGATTATAATGGGAAGCATATCTGATAACATATTAAAAAAATTAGGGCTATTTATCCCCCTGATGATTGGGTTAATAATTGATTTCACAAATGCAAATTCTCAAGTAACCATCAATACCATCGATGTAAAAAATACCGATGAAATAATTGATTTTTTCAGGTTTTCAACTACGCGTTCGCCTTTAATCAGTGCACACAGGGGTGGAGAGCGGATCGGTTATCCGGAGAATTGTCTGGAGACTTTGGAAAATACGCTTCAACATACGCATGCGATGTTTGAAATAGATCCTCGGATTACAAAGGACGGAGTTGTTGTGTTAATGCATGATAAAACCCTTGACCGTACAACAACAGGAACCGGTAGGGTAAAAGATTACACATGGGAAGAATTAAAAAAACTGAACCTTAAAGACTCCAAAGGTAGTGTAACTGCCTATCATATCCCTCTTTTAGAAGATGTCATCGAATGGGCAAAAGGTAAAACTATTCTGGTACTTGATGACAAAAATGTGCCATATCCGTTAGTTGCTGAATTGGTAAGGAAGCATGATGCATTTAATAATATTTTAATGACAGTAAGGGATGCAGGTATTGCGAAGCAATTTTATAAACTTGATGAACGATTCATGTTCGAGGCCTATGTATTCGATATGGAAGATATAACGGAATACGAAAAAGCTGGCATCCCATGGTCGCATATTATGGCTTACATCGGGTCGAAAGATGTATCGGAAAATATTATACTCTTTGAGGAACTTAACGAAAGAGGTGTCAAATGTATGGTTTCCGGCGCCCCATCTCTCGACAAGGAATTTTTACAAGGGAAGTTAGATACATATAAGAATATTTTTAATCGTGGAGCAGATATCATTGAAACTGACATACCCTTAAAGGTTGCAGAACAGATCAGCCCGCTAATTAAATCCAGGGGATGCATTGAAAAATATTTTGGGCAAAAAGAAATAAAGTAATTCATCAAGGTTATAACACTATTAAATGATACAAAATGAATAGAGAAGCACTTATCAGCAAAATACAACAAGACCCGGAAGCTATTTGGGATGTTATTGTTATTGGAGGAGGAGCAACAGGGTTGGGAGTAGCTGTTGATGCTGTCAGCCGGGGGCTTAAGACTATATTGCTGGAACGCTCGGATTTTGCACAAAGTACGTCAAGCCGAAGCACAAAACTGATGCACGGAGGGGTTAGGTATTTGCAACAGGGCGATATCGCTTTGGTAATGGAAGCACTTCATGAGCGTAGCCGGATGCACAAAAATGCACCACATATTACCTCTAACCAGGAATTTACTATACCAATTTATACTTGGTGGGATGCATTAATATTTACCGTTGGACTTAAATTTTACGACCTTCTTGCCGGAAGGTTAAGCATGGGTAAATCCCATTTTATAGGCAGGGCAAAGACATTGAAGAGGCTTCCTTTACTGAAAGATAAAGGATTAAAAGGAGGTGTAGTCTACCATGATGGTCAATTCGATGATGCACGTTTTGCAGTAGTCCTAGCTCAGACTTGCGCAGAAAAAGGGGGTATCCCGCTGAATTATTTTGAAGTTACCAAATTATTAAAAGATAATGATGGGAAAGTTAAAGGAGTCAGTGCAACCGACCTTGAAACCGGCAACAAATATAAATTACAAGGTAAAGCTGTGATTAATGCAACAGGTGTATTTGCCGACGAGATACTTCAGATGGATAAACCTGAAGCAAAACGAACGATCCGTCCGAGTCAGGGAGTACACCTTGTTTTAGACAGCTCTTTCCTGCAAAGCAAAACAGCTTTAATGATACCAAAAACCAGCGATGGGAGAGTACTTTTTGCAATTCCCTGGTATGGAAAAGTAGTTGTGGGCACAACAGATACACCAATTGACCATATTGATAAAGAACCCAAAGCCACCGAAGAAGAAATACAATTTATTCTGGAGACAGCAGCGAACTATTTAACCCGCGCACCCAAAGAGAGCGATATCCTGTGCACATTCGCAGGATTGAGGCCATTGGCAGCTTCTACTGGTAATCAGGAAAAAACAAAAGAAATATCCAGGCGCCATAAAATCACTGTTTCGGAATCAGAATTAGTTTCAATTTTGGGTGGTAAATGGACAATTTATCGCAGGATGGCTCAGGATACTGTGGACAGGGCTGTTAAAATTCATGGATTAGAAGTTAAACAATCAGAAACGAAAGAACAACCTCTCTACGGACATGAGTATCATAATCCGGAAGACAGGTTGACAATATACGGGCATAATGCAGAAGAAATAAAGCAAATGATTGAAAAGGAACCTGAGGCAGGGATTCAGATACATCCTGCTTTCCCTTTTTGCAAAGCAGAACTAGCCTGGATTTGCAGAAATGAAATGCCTGTTCAGTTAGAAGATGTTTTAACGCGAAGGACCCGCTCTCTAATACTTGACGCTAAAGCCAGTATACAAATTGCTTCGATTGTAGCAGTAATTATGGCTGAGGAACTGGGTAAAGGGAAAGATTGGATTGACGATCAGCTGGAAAAATACTTTAAATTGGTAAGCTATTATTCCAATATTAATGAAGAGGGTAAAATAAAACAAAGACCAATTGCAGTGTAGTTTATTTTTTAAATGTATTGATTTGATAATGCCTTGTAAAAGGATTACATTGAATTTAGGAGATGGATAATAAAAAAGAAAAAGATATTCAAAGGAGGGTGGATAAGGCATTGGAAGCCGTCGACACCACAAAGTCAGTAATTATCAGAAGTGGCGCGACCGATGAGGTGACTAGTTGTTTAAATATGTTTTTTGGAGGCAAACCTGTTCTGTTGATTGCTGATACCAATACCTATCCTGCGGCCGGGGAATTAGTCATGAAACACCTTGGTGAATTCCAGTATAAAGCTTTGGACCCATTCATTTTTAACAGTAAAGGATTATATGCTGAAATAAGTTTTGTTGAAAAATTAGAAAAATACCTGTCTGGGAAAGATGTTGTACCGATAGCCGTTGGGTCAGGGACTATAAACGATTTAACAAAATTAGCTGCCGAACGGTGTGGTTTACCTTATATGTCGTTTGCAACAGCGGGGTCAATGGATGGTTATACTGCCTTCGGAGCATCTATTTCGTATAAAGGAGCTAAACAAACTTTCGATTGCAAAGCACCATTGGCAGTAATCGCAGACGTTAATATTATTTCAAAAGCTCCGCCCGAAATGAATGCGGCAGGATACGCTGATCTGATTGCAAAAGTCCCTTCAGGTGCCGACTGGATTGTAGCTGATGCATTGGGAATTGAACCTATTGATAAGCTTGCTTGGGATCTAACGCAGACTCATTTACATGAAATGGTAAATAATCCAGTCGGAGTTAAAAATGGAGACAGAAACACAATGCTCGACCTTATGGAAGGATTAATAATGACCGGGCTTGGGATGCAGGTTAATAAAACTTCACGGCCGGCTTCCGGGGCAGAACATCAATTTAGCCACCTTTGGGATAACCAGCATCATAAGTTTAACGGAGAAGCCCCTTTTCATGGATTTAAAGTTGGGATCGGAACCATTGCATCGGAGGCACTTTATGAACGAATACTGCAATTAGGGGTTGACCATGTTGATACAAATGTTGAACAAATACAGAAATGGTGGCCGCAATTCAACCAGATTGAAAAAGAAATATGGAAGCACTTTCCTGAAGAAGAGCTAGTCAGCCAGACAATAGAGCACTGCAAGGTAAAATACATAACTGCCGAAATTTTGTCAAAAAGGTTGAATCTATTGAAATCTGTATGGAATAAATTGGAAGAGAAACTAAGGGCTCAGCTTTTGGGTGCACAAAAAATACAACTTATGATTGCGGATGCAGGTGCCCCCTATTTACCTGAACAAATCGGTATAGAACGTCCACGGTTGAAGAAAAGCTACAAACTTGCCCAATTAATCCGGCAACGATATACAGTACTTGATTTGGTTTTGGAAACCGGCCATTGGCAAAAGTGCGTTGGTCAGCTTTTTAAGGGAAATGGATTTTGGAACTAAAGATAAATTCTTCTGTACTATCCAATAAATCAACAAAAAATGCTATAAATGAACAATATTCTAAATTTTCTGAAACCGGCTCCTGTCAGCGAACAAAAAAATTTAGATCCAAAGGAATTAAAATCAACCTATCGTTACTGGAGAAACCGTATAATGTACACAACTATGATCGGTTATATTATGTTCTATTTTGTAAGGAAGAATATCTCGATAGCCATGCCTGCTATTGAAGCCGACCTGGGCATCTCCAAAGCTGATTTGGGACTTTTTCTGACGCTTCACGGTGTTTTATACGGAGTATCAAAATTCATTAATGGTTATTTTGCCGACCAGTCCAATCCTCGCTATTTTATGTCAATAGGACTATTTTTATCGGCTTCTATGAGTTTATTCTTTGGCTTGAGTAGCGGGGTATTTACCTTTGGGCTGTTCTGGCTTCTTAACGGCTGGTTTCAGGGAATGGGATTTCCCCCATGTGCAAATAGCCTGACACATTGGTTTTCCCCCCGGGAACGTGGCGTAAAGTTTTCTGTCTGGAATACTTCACATTCAATAGGGGCATCGTTGGTTTTGTTGCTGAATAGTTTCCTTGTAATCTATAACTGGCGATTATGCTTTATTATACCGGCAATATTGGCTTTTTTGGGTTCAGTTTTCATAATATCCCATTTACGCGACCGTCCGGAGTCATTGGGACTTCTTCCTGTAGAAGTTTATAAAAATGAACCTTCTGAGGGGAAAAAGGATGATAAGTCACCTGATTTTAAGCGTTTTATTCGCAGAAAGGTATTTGGAAATCCTGCAATCTGGTTTTTATGCCTGGCAAACCTTTTTTTATATACTATTCGATATGCGATTCTTGACTGGGGGCCCACGTTTTTAACCGAAATGAAAGGAGTTGAGTTACAAAAAGCAGGCTGGCTTGTAGCAGGTTACGAAGGATTCGGAATATTAGGGATGTTATTAAGTGGCTGGATGATGGATCGTATTTTTAAAGGCCGTGGGGGGCGTGCTGCCCTTATTTATATGCTGATTTGTACAATCGCAGTATTTCTATTTTGGAAATTACCGAACAAGCTCCCTTTCTTCTACGGCATATTA
>Ga0272442_10008372_pt1 | contig 13116 bp, 11 predicted proteins | sample SSMForm2O_FD_200262 | JGI IMG/M metagenome (GOLD analysis project Ga0272442, IMG submission 200262) | Marine sediment archaeal communities from Little Sippewissett salt marsh, Falmouth, MA, United States - SSM-Form-2O | ecosystem: Environmental > Aquatic > Marine > Wetlands > Sediment ...
AACGTATCACAGGCTTTCTTTAGCTTCTCGGTAATCTTAACATCTGCATCGCTTGGCACAGAGTTACCGGAAGGGTGATTGTGGCTGACGATGATGGAGGAAGCGAGGCTGTCCAATGATTTCTTGAGGATGATACGGGTATCAATGACTGTACCACTTAGCCCTCCTTGGCTGATCTTGTAACGGCCTAGCACAGTGTTAGCCCTGTTCAGGCAGATGAGCCAAAATTCCTCATGTTGTAGGTGGCCTATTAACGGCCTCATCATTTCAGCCACGTTCTGACTGTTTTTGATCTTTCCAAGGGGCTTATCATATTCAACGGTCCTTCGGCCTAGTTCAATGGCCGCATGGATCGCAACCGCTTTCTTTTCGCTGATCCCTTGAATGTTCACCAATTGCTCAATGGAGTAAGTGGCTAGGGTGTTGAGGCTGTTGTCCGCATTAGCGTACAAATGGCGGGCTACCTCCGAGGCGTTTTTCATGCCATTGAGAAGGGTGGCCAGTAGTTCGGTGTTCGTGAGCGATCTAGCCCCATTATTTGCTAACTTGATAGCAGGTTGATCCTCAACGCACCATGTTGATTCCTGATTGTGACGGTATGCAACCGCCTGAGTGTTTGAATGTTTCATTACTTTGTGTGTTGGTTTGACAATAAATACTGCGTGTATATGGGGGTGAAGATAAGGCAAAGGAATGAAAAAAGCAAAATAAAATAGCAAAAAGATTTGTTTATTCGATTTATTTGACTTAGTATTGAAGTGTCAAACCAATAAAACCAACACGAAATGACAAACAAAGTATTTAAAACAATCGTTAAACTCCTGTTGATCATTGGCTTTATCATGGCCATACACAATAAAATGACATGGGAGGACAGCATCAAAAACCCTGCTAATCAACCGTATGTTGTTGAGGTAGCGTTCAATCTAGGCATTGAACCGCATGAAGTAACACAAGCACAATTTAACCGCAGATACAAATAGACATGAAAAAGACAAAGAGAGAGTACATAGACCGCCAATACAGCAAGTTATTCGACAAGCTGGGGATATTCTTCGCATTCAACAAAAAACAATTTGATGAGGGATTACGCAAGGCCGGAGGCTTTGATAAGACAGGCAAATACGTCTCCATGCCTCACGGATTATATTGTCCAAAGAAGAATGTTGAAGCCCTGTTAAAAGGCATGGATGAGATTAAAAAGAATTGGGAGAAGGAAAGGCAGAAGGTTGAGCAGATCAGGCTCAAGTGGGTAGGTGTGGACAATTGGAATAGACCCGTATGGAAAGCCCCTGATCAAAAGGCTTACTATGGATCAGTCAATGAACTGTTCGACTATGAGGCCAAGGAGGAAGAAGTGTTGAAGAAAGTAGATATCTTCGGCCTGTGCTACTTTGGCGATCACATGGGATGCGAACCAATGGGAACAGAAGTACCTGATCAATATTACATTTAAAACCAACGCTATGTTACATCAAGAACAAGAGAGACAAAGAGAGGCCAACCGCTTGGCTATTGCATTCCGCAACACTCTGCCAATGATCTGTTACAGGGATGTTGAGTATTTCATTGACTTCAGGCTTCAGCAACTGAGGCCAGCACACGAACCGCACAAGGCTTATCCTTTCGTATACCTGTATGATGAGGAACTGAAGGCGCAGTTGAGGGGGATCAGGGCTGAGTTCTTCACCCCATGCTTCATGGAAGGGCTTGATTAAGCCAAAATAAGGCCATTTAACGGACTTTAGCGCCCGGGTGGATCATCTGCCCGGGTGTTTTTATTTGTGCCACTGTACAGCAACAGTATGTCCTTGTGAGCAGTTTTATGGATGCACTGCACCACAGCCTTATAAAATTGAATCCCCGAAGGGGTGAAGGAGATGTAAGATTTTGAGATGTGTTTGGGCTTGACCAGATGAGGATGGGCAGGATCAAAAGAGGTGCGAACGACAAGGCCGAGGTCCTTGAGCCTTGCGATCCGGTGACGCTCACCGCTTCTGAACGGGTAATTCCTTCCATTGATAGCCTCTTTACCACCACTTGATAGAATGTACAGCTTGCACAACAAATGCCAATCAGTGACAGTTACACCACTTCCACCAGGCACCTGGGCGAGACAATCAGCGGAGCAATATCCCAGGGTAACAGGATCAACACGACTCAAAGGCCACAGATAACGCCACAAGGCCAAGTAAATCCGCTTAAACAGCACCACATCACCACCACGTAATGTATTAAACATCTCATGTATAGATTGTGATACTGTAGGTAAGGAGGGAGGAGAAGGAGGAAGATCAGCCATTTTAAACTAGAATTTGTACGTTTTAACTCAAAATTAAGCAATTATCCAATATCACAGGCGATTAACGCTAGTTATATCGCATTCTCAGGGCTTTAACTCTCGCTCTCAAGACAGATAAGAGAGCCGGTACACAACCCACGAACACCGCATGAACAGTGGATTACAGGCGCTTTATTGTCATAGCCTCACTTGTCCGATAATTATTGTTATGTTAAATAGGCCACAATGTCAGGTATTTGTTGTGATCCTATCCCCTACCCTATCAAGGCATGAGATCGCTTGTGTATGACCAAGGGAACAGGCACCGCTTATGAGGTTCAGGCCGAGGGCAGGCACACTGAAGGCCAATGGAGGGGGGCGGGTCCGCAGATCCGATTTTCGTTCGGGGATCGCATGGCTGTATTTAAACATAGACTGCACACAGACGGTCACTTACCCCGGGTACGTAATTTCGGTATAGGACATACTTACATCGTGCAGAAATGTTATTTCCATTTGGATATTAAATTCACATTTCTTACCTTTGACACACTGATGGATCGTAATCGTGTTATATGGAAAAAAATTTCGAGAAAGGGGGGGGCTGAATGAACATGGACCGGGATTTCTACGTGGTATTTGCTGACCAGGGCAACGGGAAGGCATTGACGAAGGGTTTTACAAACCGGAGGGTATTGGCTGATTTTTTGGAGATCAGCTATAATACGCTAACGAATCACTTTGTACGGGACAAGGAGACGTATCATGTGTATGAGGATAAGGGAGTGATGGTGATCAAGGTTGCTGGTATGATGAAGGGCCGGCAGCGGGTACGTGTGTATGGTCCTGGGCACAATCGTAATATATAATTTTCACGAAATATTGTAATTAGATGGCACACTACACGATTTTTGAATTAGAAAGGATTGAGAAGATCCTGGAGGCAAAGCTGGACACTGCCAAGGAGATGTACAATGAGAGGGTACGTTTCCTGCAGGGGAAATTTAAGTACGAGATGACTGAGGCGGGGAAGGATGTGCAGGCAATAGCATTTGAGGGTGCTGCTGTGGGATATCCTGGCGATGGTGTCAGTGGTGTATTATCTGATGCCTGGGAGAAGTTTCAGGCTGATGATGAGGCGCTGGTGATGCTTGGTGGTGAGGTAAGGCTTTTTGAGGAGGGTATCGATGCTCTGTACTCTTACTGGAACTCCGCGGTGGAGCTCTTTATTGACAACATGAGGGAGAAAACAGAAGAAAGGATGACGCAATGAGAGAGTTGTATCAAACGCTTAAAAACTGGTTTGGGGAAACATTTGGTACACCCAGGGATCCTGCAGCTATTATTAAAAAGCTGGGGGAGGAGGTTTTTGAGTTGGAGATTGCTGTAGATAACTACGAGAAATGGCAGACCTATGATAATCGCAGGAAGGTGCAGGAAGAGATGGCCGACACTGTTCTTGTGATCATTAATCTGGCCACAAACTACGGGATGTGCTATAATGACTTCCTGGATAACCTCTACATCAAGCACAGTAAAAACGAGAAACGTGCCTGGGAAAAGCAAGAAGATGGAACTTACAAACACACAAGCACAGATGAGTAGCAATTACAAAGAGATTCGCACAGCCAGGGAGAACATCAAACAGCTGAAATCGCAGGGATGGTCCCATGCCAGGATCGCCAAAGAGATGGATGTGGCCCATGGCAAGGTTCAGGACATACTGGACATCGATGAGGTGGCCCTGGACTTCAGGGAACCCACCATGGTCAAACTACGAGCTTTTAATGAGAAAATGTTTGGCGGGGAAACTGAGGAAAAGCCAAAGGAGGATCCTCCCGAGGAAAAAGCCCCTCTCATGGAGGAAATTCCTGATCCACCTCCCACGGCGGCTAAGGATTGGGAATCAGTAATGTTCACATCAATATTCGTGGGAACGGGGGTAAACGATGTGTTGGATGCTCTTAACACGATTGGCGAGATGTTGATGGAAAAAGGATATCGCCTACATGCCCGTGTGGAGAAAATCATTCCTTCAGAGGAAAGCGACATTTGAGGTTATTGGTAATATATTCTAACTTGTAGTCGATTAATCAAAACAATTTACCATGGCAACAAAGAAAGTCTTTCTAACAGGCAAGGTGGAGCTGAAAACCACCTTTTCACAGCTCAGTGAGCCAGTGGATAAAAAGAAGGTCAGATCCCGGGGACCCAATCAGATCGGGCAACTCAAAACAACAAGCGTGGTTCTGATGGGCAAAGTTCCGAAAGAGGAGGTGGTGCGACGATTAGCCATCGCCAAGAAGGTCCTGGAAACCGGGAATGTGCCCACAAAGGATGTGACCCCCAAAACCAAGAGGACGGACACCACCGAGAAGAAACCCACACCGGCACCCAAGAAGGCGGCGGCCAAAAAGGAGGCCACTGAAAAGGCAGAGGAGCCTGTTGAAAAAAAGAAATAAAAGTTTTCAACAGGTATGGGATATCCTTTTTTCCCTATTTTTGTTCCGTAATGCTGGTTGGACACATTACTGCTAAAAGGAGAACCGAGCCGCTATGTACTTGCATGGCGGTTCTTTTTTTTGTAATCTTACTGTCCACAAAATCCAACCAGTATGAAATCAGACTTTATTGCCCCGCCATGGGAGCAGTCGGCACAGACTCCCGATAATCAATTGATCAACCCCAAGCAGCTGCAAGGATTATGGATCCCGGCAGAATATCTGTACGCTGATGATCTCAGCGCAGGAGAACAAGTTCTCATGGCCTACATTCGGATGATGGACCAGGACAAACATTGTTTCGCTTCCAACAAATATCTTGGCGAACTGATGAGGTGTTCTGAGAAAAGGATCCGGAACATGCTTGTCGATCTGAAGAGGAAAGGATATATTGAAACACTTACCCGTAACCCAAGGACGATCAAATGCCTCAAATAGCCGAATTCAATGTCCCGGAAAACGGGACATCAATGTCCCGGAAAACGGGAACCATAAAATATATATATAGAATACATCTCTGTTTTAAGGTAACAAAATCAGAGATTTTGAAAAAACTCATTCACATTACATCCATAGATTTTCATAACTTGGGAGCAATTAGCCGTTGCCGAGCGGTTGATCTGCTTTCTTGTTCATAGCAAGTGACCCCCATTGCGCAAACATTGGGGGTTTTTTGTAACTTGCCCTTTATGAGAAAACATTAAAAACCTTAGACAATGAAGGACTTCAGATTAGGAATTGAGGTTAAGGTTACGGCAAAGCCGGTAAATCACAAGTTTATCACCCCCATAGGAGCGCCAGAAGAACAGAACAATTTTATCGAAAAGCTGACAGCAGAAGCCAACGTGGTAGCCACGGATGCAGAGTTGGAAAGCAAGGTGGCTGACGCTATCAAGGTGATCTCAAGACAATGGCAGCTGGCCACCGATCAGCCACCGAGGATCAGCAACCCCCAGGCGTATGATATCACCATCAGCTCCGGATCGATCAAATGCCTGGTGGACTCCCTGGGGCTCTCAACAACAGTAACCCTGGAATATGGATCAACACCTGAACTAGGAACCTCAACAGAGGCATCCTCATCACCGTTGTCCGGGGGATCCCCGGAGGAGGTGAGTTGGGATCTCTCCGATCTGCAGGTAGAGCAAACCATATATTACCGCATCAAAGCAGTCAGCAGCGCAGGAACAGTATACACTCATCTTCATTCGTTTACAACTCTCACAACACCCCTGATCTTTCAATTCGATTATACCGGAGAGGAACAATTCAGGTTTTTATTCAAAGCTCCCGCCACAAAATCAATAACACTTGAATGGGGAGACGGAACGAGCGAGACTATTGCCGGCGCAGATGATACATACGTTGACCGCACATCATCCTACACTCAGAAAAAGAAGTATAATTTTAAAGTCACAGGAGATGTGGTTAGCATCACCTCTTTCAGATCAATAGTTCCATGTTATCCATTTATTCGTGGTGATGTGAGCAGATGGGGAGAGATGTCTGATATAGATACTGCTTATTTTGGATTTCCACAGGATCCTTGCCCTGGATTATATGGTGATATAACCTCAATACGAAACTGGACCAAGCTGGTAAATTTTTATATTACGAGTGATGGTGTCACAGGCGATCTATCACAGCTGGATCAGTTCACAACCGATCTGTACATCATAAGTGTTCACAGTAAAAAAGTCAGGTTTGCCAATGTTGCAACATGGGATGGGTTGGATGGTGCTTATCTTTCTTTCAACTATCTTTCCTCAAAAGGAGTGGACAATCTTATTGCCTCCACCAAAGGATCTGTCAACTGCCAGATAGCAGCATTTTTATCAGAAGAAAGGACCTTGGCAAGCAACCAGGATTTATTGGAATCTGTTGAGAATAACAACGCTGTTTTTGTCAGAGAAGATGATGTGATCATGCCTCTTGGGGATGAGCTTCACACCGATGCCAATGCTGTCAGTGATCCGAACGGCAATGAGGCCAATGCCACAACAGGGTGGGTGGCCACCGGGCTGGATGCGCCCAATGAGTTTGTGTCACAAAGCAGTGTGAAAAAAACAGGGTCTTATGCTTTTAAGACGAATGCCAACCCCAACCCCACATCAGGAGCGAAAATAACATATACCAAAACAGTTGAGGCAGGCAAACTGTTCAGGGCCGGGATCCTTTGGAAAGCACTTGATTTTGATAATTATAGAAAAGATTGGGAGCTTAATTTTGATGGCAGATCATTGAATAGCTATGTTCAAAGAGATTGGAAAAAATGGGCCGCTTATGTAAAAGCAAGCAGCACCTCTTTGGTTACATTTATCAAAGAAGATGGCAGCACCAACGCCGGCGGAGTGTATATCGACAGTTTTTCTTTGAGGGAGGTAATAACAAGCCCCATTGTCTTACAAATAGAATTTAACGGCACCGATCAGTTTAATTTCAAATTCAAAGCACCAGCAACCTCAACCCTGGATATTTACGACGGGGATGGCACTACAACAAACGTGGCAGGCCAAGACGATACCCTTGTCACACACACAACCGATTATTCAGAGCCAGGCACATACACATTCTTTGTAGATGGCGATTGGGCGGATATCACATACCTAAATGTTTCAGCCCAAGATTTTGTTTATGGATCCATAGCAAGGTTTAATGAGCTTGTAAATCTTACATTCGTTAATGTAGGGGGAACAAATATAATCGGAGATGTATCTGTTTTTGCTGATATCACCGTTTTGGAAGCCATTTACTTTCCCTTATCAAGACTAACGGGAGACCTAAGCAGCCTGAAGGACCTCGCTAGCTTGTCTTTTGTGTACGGCCAGGGCAATTTTAGCTTCACATCTCCTGACGAATGGGCATCCTCAACCTCATTTGCAGTTATGGGAGATTTCAGCTCTAGCGATATTGACAACATTATTTCAGCATTTAAGAACGCATCCGGAATTAAAATTACCTTGATTTTTAATGAACCCAGGACCACCGCATCAGATGACGATTTAATTACCTTGGTAAATAATGGGAATTATATTTACCTACATGAACCTAAAAGCCCATTTCCACTAGGCCCCGAAAAACATACGGATGCAAATGCCGCTTCTGATAATAATGGGAATGAAGCAAACGCCATCACCGGATGGACTGAGCAAAATTTAAATGGAACGGGTAGAAATGTTTTTGCATCTCAAAAAGAGGTCAAGTATAAAGGGAAATACGCACTGAAAGCAAGCAGCCAACCAACACCTACATCAGGAGCTGAGATTACCAAAGAGTTTACTTTTTCCCAAGGCGATGTAGGTTATGTAAAGTTGGCTATAAGGCACATAGGAGAGGGGAAAGCCTGGCTTGCGTATCCAGGCTATAACACCAACGCCTTCATATTTTCACATCTTACAACATTTAGAGAATGTGTGGCATATCAACCCATTCTTACTGCGGATCCAATCGAGATAAGGCTAGCTGAGGCCAGTGCAGACAATAACGGAGGAATGTATCTGGACGATGTAAGCGTCCGGAAAGTGATTACCTCACCTATTGCGTTAGAAGTAAAATTTGATGGGACGAACCAGTTTGAGTTTGATTTCAAAGCTCCATCGACAAGCACATTGACTTTTTATGATGGAGATGGTACTATCACCGAGGTAGACGGGAACGACGCAACAGAAGTTACCCACACAACCGATTATTCCGAGCCAGGTGTTTATACATTTTATGTGGAGGGCGATTTATCGGATATAACAGAACTCAAGATTAACAACCAATCTTTTGTATCAGGAAGCATTAACAGGTTTGGGGAGCTATCATCTTTGATTGATTTAAATGTTTCAGGCACTGGATTTGACGGCAACTTAGAGAATATTCTAAACCTGACATCGTTAGAAACATTTTATGTCGCGGGCACGAAAGTGACGGGAGATGTATCCGAACTGGCCGTTCTTACTAGCCTAGATGGTTTAGTAGTGTATCAGTCAGAGGTCTTTGGAGACTTTAGCAAGCTATACCCATTAACGCTTATTTATCAAATATTTTCTTTTGATCAGCCCGGAACGAGCTTTGAAAATATTGAGACTTGGGATTTTTCCGCATTAGCAACCATGCAGTTTCATAATAATGCTTGGAGTTCGGAAGATGTTGACAACTGCCTGATCAGCCTGGCCAACGGAGGAGCTTCCGGAGCAAATATAAAGCTAGACGGAAACAACGATACCCGTACATCCGCCAGTGATGCAGCACTTAGCACACTGTTGGCCGCAGGGAACACGGTTATAGTGAACTACGACCAATCGCCCATTATGTTCACCGTCAATTACACCGACACCCAGTTTCAATTCAAATTCAAACTTCCTTCCACAAAAAGAATAATAGTTAATGAAGGGGATGGCACCTTTACAACAATTGTGGGTCAAGATGACACTTACATAATTCACGAAACAACATACACTGAAGAAGGAGAATATCAATTCATAGTAGATGGTGATTATGCCAATTTGACCAACATCTCCATTATCGACCAAGAAAATGTTACTGGTAGCATATCCAGATGGAACGAGCTGGTTGATGTAGACTATGTAGGAGTTATGAGATCCCCAGGCATATCTGGCGATTTTAACAAGCTGGGGTTACTCTCAAACCTTGAGTCCTTCCAAATTAGCAAAGAACAGACATTAATAAGAGGGAATATAGAGGTCTTACTACCTTTAAGCCTAGATTCAATGTCAGCCCAATCCCTCGCCATCACAGGAGATGTATCCCAACTATGGGAGCTTCCCTGGCTTGCGCCAGGGGGCGTTGTTGTGGGAAAATCAAGCGTTACCTGGGACACTGTACAATCGTTTGATCCTGGTGGTGGATTTATTGCCATAGACTGCAACTGGACCAGCGAGATGGTGGATAACTGCTTAATATCAATAGCCAACGGAGGAATGACAAGCGGAGTGGTTTTAATTAACGGAAACAACGCCCCCAGGACAACGGCCAGCGATGCTGCCATGAGTACACTGCTAGAGGACGGAAACACGGTTGATGTAAACTTCGACAGTCCGGTGTGGTATGATGTTGAATACACCGACACCCAATTCCAATTCAAATTCAAGCTGCCGGCCACCAAGTACGTGGAGATCCACGATGGTGACGGGACTCGAACTGTGATCCAGGGCCAGGACGGAACACTAATCACCCACAATACCACATATACAAGCCCGGGTAAGTACAGGTTTTATGTGGATGGAGCAGTGAGATCGTTAACTGAGCTTAGGATAGGCGGGCAGGCGTTTGTTAGTGGTGACGCAACAAGGCTTGGAGAGCTTACAGATCTGGAAGATTTACACATTTGGTCCACCGGGGTATCAGGCAACATCAGGGGATGGAGAAACGCAACATCTCTATTTGACCTTAACGCTAATTTCAGCTCACTATTTGAGGGGGATATCAGGGTTCTTAGAGATAAGACTGATTTAGCACAAGTAGCTTTAAGCGGAACGTCCGTTGAGGGAAATATTAGAGAATTAGAAGATTTGAGCAGCTTATTATACCTGGACCTCTCTAACACCAACACCCATGGAGACATTGGGGTATTGTCGGCAAGAACAGCTATTCTGAGAGTCAATCTAAACGGAACACAAGTGTCGGGCGATCTTAGTGATTTATCTGTATGTACAGCATTGGATTATCTATGGGTCCATAAATCACAAGTAACCTTTGATAACATTGTCAACCTCACTGTAGCAATCGAAATTGATGCGAGTGATTGTGGATGGACCACCACCATGGTAGACAACTGCCTGATCAGTTTGGACAACGCAGGGACCAGTGGAGCGACAATAAACATCGGAGGTAAGAATGCTTCCAGGTCCCCAGCCAGTGATGATGCACTGATCAGCCTGCTTCAGGCCGGTAACACTGTTGAGGTGAACTATGATAGCCCTGTAAAGTTTGAGGTGTTCTACGATGGGGTGACGCAGTTCGACTTCAAATTCAAACTCCCATCTACCAAATATCTGAATATACATGACGGGGATGGCACGGAAACATTGATCCAGGGCCAGGATGACACGCTGATCACCCATACCACGGCGTACACGGCTTCGGGGTATTACAATTTCTACGTGGACGGTCATGTTAATGAGCTTAGAAACATAAATGTCATTAATCAGCCGGTTTCTTTTAATATTGAACCATTTGCAGACTTAGAAAATTTGTATCTGCTTTTTGCAGCAGCGACAATAAATGAGTTTTCAAATGCTTATGGTAATATTGAGGTATTTGCAAAAACCAGCACACTAATATATCTTTCTTTTTCTGGCCCAAATGTTTATGGTGATATCTCAAAATTAAGCAGCTTACCGCTATTGTTCTCATTAAGCCTACAGCAGACTAATTGCACATTTGAAAATGTAGTTTCACTGCCATCTACTTTAGCTCAATTATTCTTTTATAATTGCCCGGCTATGACCTCTGAGATGATAGACAACTATATCAAATCATGGACTGCTGTTGATAGTCGTATTTATTGTTGGGGGGCAGCAGGAAAAAGAACGGAAGCATCAAACAGTGCTATGCAGACCATTCTGCAGAACGGCAACAGGGTAACAATTGACGATGATGAAATCGATATTGGCATCTTAGGCAGCGAGCTCCACACCGATGCAAACGCTGTCAGTGATCCGAACGGCAATGAAACCAATGCAACGACAGGATGGACACCTGTAAATCTTGGTGCCCCTAACTCCTTTGAATCACAAGATGTGGAAACATATAATGGGGATTATGCTTTCAAGATCGATGCCAACCCCAACCCCACATCAGGCGCAGGGATTTATAAAGAGTTCACAGTCACCGCAGGGAATATATATAGACTTCTCATAGCAAACAGACATAGCGGAGAAGGTGATTCCTGGCAATGTACGGTAGAGAATGGAACTGCTTTTTATATGCGAGCTTATAATAGTTATGATCAAAAGTGGAGAAAATTCAAGGTTTATTATAAAGCTCCGGATACCGCGTTCAGAATAGATATTAAAGAGGCCGGGATCACGGACAGTGGAAGTGTATTTGTTGATGATATTTCATTCAAAGAAGTAACATTCCCATAATGAGAAACAAATCAAACAGACCAGGATGCCTCCCCAGGTGGTTGCACTGGATCGTCAGGAAGAGAAAGCAATAATTTGTAACTTAGCACCATGTTGAACTAAACATTATAAAAATGGATGATTTCAAATTAAACATCGAGGTCAAGGTTACCGTAAAACCTGTAAACCCCAAGACCGGGGACACACAGAGAGGACCCTATGAAAGGAACCTTTTTGTTGTGAGAGAATCACAAGACGCACACTATGTTGGTGACAAAGCCGACATTGCATCACTTGTAGCAGATGCAGTGCCGGTCATCTCAAGGCTGTGGGCGTTAGGAGATGACGAGCCGCCAGAGGTGACATCACAAGCCGTGGCCACCAAAGCGACCACTACCGCCACCGTGCCTGGCATTGTTCACGACCATGGAGTATCCACGGTGGTGACTGCCGAGTATGGCGTTACAAAGGCACTGGGATCCTCACAGGCAGCAACACAGTCTCCCCTTTCCGGAGATGCAGCAACGCCTGTCACCTGCCTGCTGACCGGACTGACAGCCGGCACCAAGTATTATTACAGGATCAAAGCTGTAAGTGCTGGTGCAACCGTGTACAGCGAGCTGAGAGCATTCACAACTGACGCAACATAATATTGTTGGGGTGCAGGGGGAGTAAGCAGGACCCTGGGGCCGAAGCTGCTCCCCCTCTTTAATCAAGAAGCTATGAAGAAGATAATCCGGCAGATTCTCGCATACCTGAAAAAGGTATTGTGGTCTACACCCACCGACAGGGACAAGGCCACTGATGTAATCCAAAACTATACCTGTATCAACTACAAAGGCCAGTGGGTAAACCTTCACAAAAATCAAGTGGCCGCTTTCAACGCCTTGTCAAGATATGACAAAAGAGCCATGGCAAAAAGGTTTGAAGTCCTGGTCAAGAAAGGGAAGCTGAAATTTGTAGAGATCAATGGGGTGATGACCTGTGTAAAAAACAAAGACTATGAACGTAAAGCAGACGCTCGGCAATAATGTGGTTGTCAAACTGGATCCAGCCAATGATATCATCAAAACAGCATCGGGGTTTGAGTTGAGGATAGACACCACCTATGAGCCTGAAAAACACATTGTTCGTGTTGGGACAGTAATTGAAGCACCCACAAGGCTGATCTACCACCACAACAGGCCAGGATATCCATGGAAAACGAAACCTGAGTTGAAAGCTGGGGATCGGGTTGTAATGTATTTCCTGGCCATTCAAA
>Ga0272442_10008373_pt1 | contig 13114 bp, 14 predicted proteins | sample SSMForm2O_FD_200262 | JGI IMG/M metagenome (GOLD analysis project Ga0272442, IMG submission 200262) | Marine sediment archaeal communities from Little Sippewissett salt marsh, Falmouth, MA, United States - SSM-Form-2O | ecosystem: Environmental > Aquatic > Marine > Wetlands > Sediment ...
GTATTTGTCCATGTCGTGAAAAAGGAAAAAGCGGAAGACCCGGAAAAGGACATCCTTAAGCCATTTGAAAAACATATCGGAGGTATCACGGAATGACACCTTTCATCATCATTTTAATCCTTCTCGCTGCAGGCGGGGTCCTCGCTGTTATTAAGCTGATAACCTTTAAAAAAGCCACGGGCAAGGCAGTAGTTCTGGATGTTCTTACAACCCTGGTAACTGCGGTCCTGGTCATACTGTCCGTTGTATTTGACAGCGGGTTCCTCCTGGACATCGCCCTTATTTACGCGATTCTCTCTTTTGCCGCGGTCCTTGCGGCAGCCAGATATCTGGAAAAGGGGATGTAACATGATTTTAAGCACAATTTTCGTAACCCTAGGCGGGATTTTCATTTTCCTCGGTGCTTTGGGGATTGTCCGGATGCCTGATATTTTCAACCGGCTCCAGGCGGGAACAAAAGCTACCACCCTTGGTTTCCTTTCCATTGTCCTGGGCGTTCTTATTATGCGGCCGGAATGGTGGGGAAAACTCGTGATTATTGCTGCTTTCGTTCTTCTGACAAATCCCATCGGCAGTCACAACCTGGCCCGTTCCGCCCACAGGAACCGGGAGGAAATGACCCTTTCCGGATCGGATGCCCTGCGTGAAGAGGAGGAGTAGAACTGTGAATATATGGATCATTCTGATAGGGGCGGTGATGTTTGCCGGAGCTCTGGCTGTACTCTTTCAGAAAAAACTCAGGAACGCAATTATAGTATTCGGCATTGTAAGTCTTCTTTCCGCCCTGCTTTTCACTTTGATGAAGGCTTACGACGTCGCCATAACAGAAGCCGCCATCGGGGCGGTCCTTACAGCAGCCCTCTTTTTCTGGGCCCTGCGGAGACTTGAGGAGGACGGCTATGAAGAAAAGGAATGAGGGATTCATCAGCCTTTCCGCTGTAATCCTCCTTGCCGCCCTCGGTTTTCTGGTTTTCTCCGCCCTTACTGACGGGCGGCCGGGTTTGAATATCGGGAGCGCGCCCCTTGAAAAGCGGGTCTCCTTCCGCTATCTGACAAAATCGGTAAACTCCCCGGATCAGGCGGAAATTCCGGCGGCCGGAGTCGAATTCGGCACATCCGGATATGAAAACGGATCAGCCAATATTGTCACGTCCATAGTCGTAGATTACAGGGTCCTGGACACTTTAGGCGAAATCCTGGTGCTCTTTGCCGCAGCCGGGGGAGTCGCCCTCCTGATGCAGGAGAGAAATAAGAAAATCGAACAGGAAGCCAGTGTAATCGTAAAAACCGCTGTTCCGGTGATCATGCTTTTTGCCCTGGTTGTAGGAGCGTACATCGTGATAAACGGGCATCTTTCTCCGGGAGGAGGATTTTCCGGCGGCGCAGTCATAGCCTCGGCATTCATCCTCCAGTTTCTGGCATTCAGAAAAAACCCCCGGAGCACCGGCTTCAAAATTACAGAAACCCTTGCCGGCCTTGCCATCCTTGCCTACGGGCTTATCGGCCTGTTTACTCAGGGATCTTTGTTCGCCAACTTTCTCCCCACAGGCACAGTGGGAGAATTTCTCAGCGCCTCGGGCATTGTAATTCTTTATACTCTGATCGGGGTTAAAGTTGCCGCGGAGCTTTCCGCTGTCAGCGGAAATTTTATCGGAGGGGAGGAATAGAATGGAAACTGTATTGTTCGGCATAAGCGCGTTCTCCCTCGTACTTGTCGGTATTTACGGAGTGCTGACCCGGAGAAATATCATTAAAATTCTCCTTGCCCTCAACATCCTGGAAACAGGCATAAATCTGCTTATTGTCTCTTTGGGCAATACCCCCGGGGGCAAAGCGCCGATTCTTACCGGAAGTACAGCCCCTGTTACTCCGGATACGGCACTATTTTTTGCAGACCCCCTTCCCCAGGCTCTGGTCCTTACATCCATTGTCATCGGCCTGGGAACAACAGCCCTGGCCCTTACCCTTACTCTCCGGTATTTCCGGAGCAGAAAGAGTCTTGAACTCGGCGCTGAGATGACGAGAGAGGAGGCAGCGGAATGAACATGGAAATCCTTCTTCTCCTTTTTCCCGTTATAGCGGCATTTGTCATACCCGCGGGATCTGCTGTGAAGAAAACTTTCGGCCGGCTTCCCGCGCTTCTCGCTTTTCTCGCAGGTTTTGTCTATGCGGCATGGCTTCTTCCGGGTGTCATGGAAGCCCCGAGGGTTGTGATCACTGCAAACTGGAGGCCCCCCTTCGGCATCAATTTTCTCATCAGCCCGTTAAGTCTCGGCGCTGTGATGATGATCTATGCGGCGGGGTTTCTCTCTGTCCTCTTCGATCTGCAGAATACGGAAAAGAAAAAAGGACAGTACTACCTCCTCTACTCACTGGTGATTACCGCCTCTATAGGCATGGTCCTTACAGCGGATCTCTTCAACCTTTTTGTATTTCTTGAAATCGCAGGTATTGCCTCCTTTGCCCTCGTTGCAGCGGGAAGCGGGAATACCGGCACTGCTTCAGGAGCAGGTCTCAAGTATCTGATCCAGGCTCAGATAGCCGGACTTCTTATGCTCGGAGGCATCGCCCTTGTGTACAGCGCTTCAGGAGTCCTGAACATGGGGTCCTTAAGCTCCTTTGCAGCCTTCAACCCGGCTTTCGCATTCCTGGCAGGGGTGCTCATTCTTCTGCCGGTCCTCCTGGAGACCAAACTCTTCCCCTTCAACACATGGGTCGGCGGGGCCTACAGCAGCGCTTCCCCGTCCTTTGCCGGCACCTTAAGTTCTGTCACTGCCTTCGCAGGAGCAGTCGTAATGGGGAGACTGGTCCTGGGGATGATGGGCGGCGCTTCCGCTTTTGCGCCGGCAGCAGGAAAAATCAGGCTCCTTCTTCTTGTTCTCGGGGTCATCACCGTACTTTACGGAGAGATTGCAGCGTTCCGGGAAGCAAATCTGAAAAAAATGCTCGGCTATTCCTCCATCGGGCAAATGGGTATGGTAATAATCGGGTTTATTATTGCAGATGCCGGGGCGGTTACAGGAGCTCTGCTCCTTCTTGCCAGCCATTCAGCTGCAAAACTTCTGCTCTTTTTTGTTACCGGTTTTCTGGTATCCAAAACAGGAACCCCGGACCGGCACGCGCTAAAAGGTGCGGGACGGGCATACCCCTTTGTCGGAGCCCTCTTCATAGTGGGGGCCCTCACCATTATGGGAATTCCCCTGTTCTCAGGATTCTGGGGGAAACTTGACGTTTTAAAAGGTGCTGCTGCGGCCGGCGGTCCCGCCCTGGCCGGATTTTTTGCAATCCTGGCAGGCACGGTTTTTGAAGGGGTCTATTTTCTCAGGGCAGGACATACCCTGTTCCTGGAAGGGGAGAGAAAATTCGAAGGAAAGCCGAATTTTACCCTTGTACTTACGGGAATTATTCTTGCGGCCGCAGTCATAACCGCCGGTCTTTTCCCTCAGCTGATAAGGCCGTGGCTCGAATCCGCGGCAAAAGACCTTCTCTCCTCTGATTACGGAAACATCATTCTACAAGCAGGAGGCGCTCTGTGATATCCCTTAATATTTTTTCCGTGAGCACAGGCATTATCGGAGTATTCATTCTCGGAGTGATCTCCCTTGCTGCCTTCGGCAGGGTGCGGAAACTCCAGTGGGTGCTTTTTTCCCTGGCAACCCTATACCTCCTCTTTCTCGCATATAATCTCTACGGAAAATGGGGAGGAGCTCCTGAAGCCCCGGAGGGGATGATTTTCACGCTGATGAACACGCACCTGGGATGGCTTTTCTTTGCCTTTTCCACAGGTGTAACTTTTCTGATATCCCTTTTCTCCCTCTCATACAATGACAAAAAGCACGCCACAGGCATCGCGCCTCTCTGGACAATACTGATGGCTGCCAACACCGGTATCTTTTTTGCCGCCGACTGGATTACCTTTATCATTGCCTGGGAACTCATGGGATGGACAAGCTTTTTCATCATATCCCACGGCAGGGAAAAATCATTTCAGGCAGGAATCTACTATTACGCGTTAAGTCTAATAGGAGCCTCGGCCCTTCTTGCCGGGGTCTTTATCCTGCACAGCATCACAGGGACCTTTGCTATCCGGGAATCAATACAGTCTGCTTCCGCTCTGTGGAGTACCAGGCCTGGGGTTCTCTATGCAGTTGCCCTGTTTTTCTGCACAGCCTTTTTTACAAAATCAGCCATCGGGCCCTTCTATATGTGGCCGGCTAAAGCCCACGCAGAGGCTCCGGACGATTTTTCAGCCTTTCTGTCCGGCATCATGATCAAATACGGCATTTTCGGCCTGCTTATCGCTGTTTTACCCCTCTTCGCCTCATACGCAGGACCTGCTGTAAAGGGAACGCCGATTTTTCTCTACATCCTCGGGTGGGTCGGAGGCCTTACAGCGGTCCTCGGCACCCTTCTGGCTGTTCGGGAAAACGATATGAAACGGCTGATGGCCTTTTCCACTGTGAGCAATGTGGGGTTCATTGTCCTCGCCCTTTCAACAGCCACGGTCTTCGGCCTTGCGGCGGGAATATTTCACACCTTCAACCACATGGTGTTCAAGGCGGTCATCTTCCTTTCCATGGCGTCGGTGAAATTCCGGACAGGAGAACGGGACATGCATCGGCTCGGAGGGATAGGATACCGGATGCCTATTGCTTTTTTCGCCTTTCTCTTAGGTATAATCGCTGCCGCAGGAATACCTCCTATGAGCGGTTTCGCCTCCAAGTGGATGGTGTTTCAGTCTCTCTTTGACAACAAGCTCCTGTTCCTCGCAATCCCGGCATTCTTTGCATCCACTGCGGCATTCATGTACCTCTACCGGGGCCTTCATTCCATCTATCTCGGTCAGCTTCCTCCCAGGTTCGCGAATATCAAAGCAGCCCCTCCGGTTCAGATGCTGGTGATGCTTGTTCTGATGCTGATGGTTTTTGCTGTCGGCGCCTTTCCCGGGATTGTGCTGATGCCTGTTAAGGCCGCCCTGGGGGCTGATTCCCTGGCAGCGGATTTTATGAAAATCGAAGGCATAACGTCATCGGTAAATCTCTCAGTTGTGGCGGGAATATTTATGTTCGCCTTTATAGGCACCCTGGTGCTCTACATTATCGGAAAACCGAGAAAAAAGGTCGAACCCCTGGACACCTACACCTCCGGAGAGGACCCGGCGGACTGGGACATGACGCCGGAGCAGTATCACTATGCGTACCGGTTCTATGAACCCTTTGAAAAAATGTTTAATCCGATCCTCGAAGCCCTTTCCTTTGAAAAATGGTTCGACGGATTCCGGCGCCATATTGTCAGAACCTCTGAGAGTTTCGGCAGATGGCTTCACCGTCCGGGCAGCGGCGCCTTTGTTCTGACTACTGCCCTTATTCTGATCTTGGTAATGGGGATAGTTGTATGGTAATAGCAGATTTTATACCAAAAAACCCCGGAGCAACTCTGGGTTTCATCGTTCTGACAGGAATTGCGGCTATGGCGGTAGGCCTTCTCTTTATGGGTATCGGAAGAAAACTGACTGCCCGGCTTCAGAGAAGGTACGGACCTCCATTCTGGCAGTCCTATATTGATGTAATCAAATGTTTCTCGAGAAATTCTATTTCCCACCATTATATCATGGACCTCGGCTCCATGATGGGACTGGCCGGCCTTCTGGCTGCAGCCATGTTCGTACCTGTAGCAGGACACCTGCCTTTTGCAAGCACCGGGCCATTGATCGTTATTCTCTACCTTATGCCCATCGGCTACCTGGGAATGGCAATGGGTGTTTCTGCTTCCGGAAACCCGCTTTCAGCCATCGGCATCGGCAGGGCCCTTACCCTTATGGTAGGATACGAAGTTCCCTTTGCAGTGATCATGCTCTCCATGATCGCCAGCTTCAACACCACCGGCCTTCTCGCCCTCCATCAGATCCAGCAGGCCGGGGGATGGAACCTGTTCACCATGCCCTTCGGATTTATCGCAGCTATTATCGCCCTCCAGGGCATGCTCGCTGAAAAGCCTTTTGACACCATGATAGCACCGGCGGAGATTGCCTCGGGGCCTATGGTTGAGCTTTCAGGAAAGTTCCTGGGAATGGCTTTTCTTCAGCACGCGGTTGCCATCTTCATTGAAACCGGAATCGTTGTAAACCTGTTCCTCGGAGGCGGGCGCACGATTTGGGAGTTTCTCCTGAAGCAGTTTGTCCTCTACATGTTCGCCATGGCCTTAAACGGCATTTATGCCAGGTACAGGGTGGAACAGGCAACCCGGTTTCTCTGGTTTACTGCAGGCAGTCTTGCAGTGGTCCAGCTTATTCTGAATCTTCTCGCCTAGAAAAGGAGTTGTATATATGTCGGATTTTATTAAAGTCTCCAGAGATGAGATAATGGACGGAAAAATGGAGCGGGTTCTCGACTTCTTCCGGGCCAGATCCATGTGGATGCTCTATTACTGCACCGGGTGCGGTGCTATAGAACTCCCTCCGTCTATGACCAGCGCCTTTGACATGGAGCGCTTCGGCCTCGGCCCCATGGCCACCCCGAGGCAGGCGGACATCCTGCTGATAACCGGTTATATCTCGGTAAAAACCCTGAAGAGGGTCATCCGCTCCTATGAGCAGATGCCGGACCCGAAATGGGTTGTCGGCTTCGGATCCTGTCCTGTGAACGGGGGAATTTACTGGAATTCTTATGCTACGATAAACCAGCTTGAAAAATACCTTCCTGTGGATATTTCCATAGCAGGATGCATGCCCAGACCCCAGGCGGTTCTTGATATGTTTCAGAAGCTGAAAAACATGATCCAGCGGGGAGAAGCTGTAGGCTATAAAAAATACAAACTGAACTATGACTGGTATAAAAAGAACCAGGACGAAGTTTTAAATCGGGAAGAACCGGTCTTCAGGGAAGATGAACTTTTTTCCGCCCCTCCGGAACAGATTTCCGGAGAAAAAATCACTGCCGGAGGAAACCGATGACCCGGAACGCTCTTGTAGAACGAATTGAAGCTGAAACAGGGATTGAATCCCGCCCGAGGTATTCCAACCAGATTGAAGCCTCTGTCCCCCGGGAAAGAATCATCAGTTTTCTCTCATTCCTGAAGACTATAGGCTTCGAGCACCTCTCGAATATCACCGCCATTGACTGGATACAGGACAGCACGATGGAAGTTGTCTACAATGTGTGGTCCTATTCCGAAAGGATTCACATAACCGTTAAAAGCCCTGTTCCCAGGGGCAATCCTGTTTCCTTTACCTGTATGGGGCTCTGGCCCCAGGGCAGGGTCTATGAACAGGAGCTTCATGAAATGTTCGGTATCTCCTTTCAGGGAAACCCCACCCAGGGACCCCTCTTTCTGCATAACTGGAAAGACATCCCTCCCCTGCGGAAGGATTTCGACACTGAAGAATATTCCCGCAGAGCCTACGGTTACCTTGAGGAGGAACAGTAATGCTGAGTTCAATTCCCTACACAGAACTGAGAGAACTTGCCAGGAAAGATGACTGCATCCAGTACGAACTGTTTTTCGGTCCCAACTTTCCGGGGATGCACGGCAACTTCGGCTACATCCTTGATGTTGCAGGAAGCACCATACTCAGGGTCCGGCCCAATCCGGGACTCCTTCACCGGGGATTCGAAAAACTGATGGAGCAGAAACTCTGGTTCCAGAACCTCTCCCTGATCCCCAGGATCTGTGTTGTCGATCCCGACCCCAATGAAGTCGCCTACTGCGGAGCCATAGAAAAAATCCTCGGTGCGGAAATACCTGAACGGGCGAAATTCATCAGGACCATCACCCTGGAAATGTCCAGAATGACATCCCTTCTTATGGGAATGGGCGCTCTTGGGGGCATGATGGGTCTCTATACGGTAATGTACAGGATGATGGATGACAGGGAAGGCCTCCTTTCCCTCTTTGAATGGCTTACCGGGGCGAGGATTTATCACATTTACAATTTACCAGGAGGCGTCAGAAGGGATATACCTGACGGATGGACGGAAAAACTGGAAGACGTCCTCAAACAGCTGGAATCAAATATTGTCGAGTGGGACAGGCTGATGTTTGAAAATCCGGTGGTCCAGAAGCGGCTTTCCGGAATAGGCCCCCTCACTCAGGAGCAGGCGGTAAACTGGGGTATCGGAGGGCCGAGCCTCAGGGCTACCGGCTTCAAGGCTGACACCCGGAAGGACGACCCTTATGCGGCCTATCCGTACCTGGATTTTGAGGTCCCGGCAGTAGGAGGAGGCGACGCCCTGGCCAGGGCGGTCCAGGTCAGGGAAGAGTACATCCTTGCCATCTCCCTTATACGGCAGGCCTTGAAAAAGCTTCCGGAGGGGCCGTTTAAACTGGATACCGGAAACCCTTTGAAATTTATTGTTCCCAAAGGTGACGCTTACAACCGGGTTGAATCGTCAAAGGGCGAATATGCATACCATGTTGTATCGAACGGAGACCTTAAACCCTACAGGGTTTCAGTCAGGGGACCTTCCCTGCCCGGAGGACTGGCTCTGTGCCATGAACATCTTCCGGGAATGCTTATAGACGACGTGGCAATCTGGATGGCGAGCCTTGCGATCTGTCCCCCGGATTTCGACCGTTAATTACGAAGGACCTAAGGAGTAAAGCATGAGAAAAAACTTCTTTTCACCATACGCAACATGGAAAAACTTTTTTAAAAAACCTACCACAACAAGATATCCCAAAGAAGATATCACCTTTTTTGATAAACCCGGAGCCTCTCCTACATACCGGGGAATGCACACCAATGATCACGAACTCTGTATAGGCTGCGGCACCTGTGAGGACATTTGTCCCACCAGCGCCATTACCAGTCCGGGGAAAAAGGGAGTAGTGCCGGTTATCGATTACGGAAGATGCTGTTTCTGCGGATTCTGCGTTGATGTCTGTACTTCCAGGTCCCTTTCCATGTCCAGGGACTATATTTACACCATCGAAAGCCCTCCGGAACTTCAGGCTGACGACGAAGTGGACATGAAATATAATTCCTTTCTCATAAAGCCCGACAGTACCCACGAAGAAAACCCCGGACATCAGACTCCTGACGAGGATTCCTGGCTCGATCTGATCAGAACCCCCATGGAGGAAATACCGGCTGAAGAACGTATAAAATCCTTCCGGGAATTCGTGAAAGGGTTTACCAGGGAACAGGCCTTTAAGGAGGCTTCCAGGTGCGTTGAATGCGGTGTCTGCGAGGAGACCTGTCCTGCAAAAATGGAGATTCCGAAATATATCCGGGCTGTCTGGGAAGATGATCTTGAAAAAGCCGTGGACATCATGTACAACACCAATCCTCTCCCCGGAATCTGCGGACGAATCTGCACCCACAAATGCGAAACAGTCTGCTCCATTTCCCTCAGAGGAGAGCCGGTGGCTATCAGGTGGCTGAAGCGCTACGCAGTGGACATGCTGGAGGACGATAAGTACCGGGAACTCATGAAAAAAGAGATCCCGGAAAACGGCGGCACTGCTGCAATTGTAGGCTCCGGACCTTCAGGCCTTTCCGCCGCCTACTACCTGCGGCTGGCCGGATATAAAGTCACGATATTCGAAGCCCTCCCCCAGGCAGGAGGCATGATGCGGGTCGGGGTCCCCAAATACCGCCTTCCCCACGAAGCAATAGACCGGGACATTGATTATATTCTCTCCCTGGGAATTGAAATCAAGCTGAATACCAGAGTTGGCAAAGACATCACCCTGGAAAAACTCCATGATCAATATGACGCTGTTTATATTTCCACGGGCCTTCATTTAGGCCGGAAACTGGGATTTGAAGCTGAAAAACTTCCCTTTGTGGCCCAGGCAATAGACCTTCTTCGGAAAGTTACCCTCGGGGAGGCTGTCGAAGTACCGGAAAAGGTTATCGTTATCGGCGGCGGAAATGTAGCTATGGATATCTCCAGGACCATGGCCCGGCTCCAGCTGGAAAAATACGGTAAAGTAGGGGTGACCACCCTCAGCCTTGAATCTGAAGAAGAACTCCCCTGTGATCTTGAAGAATTTATTGAATCCCGGGAGGAGGGAGTCACGGTAATGCCATCCTACGGCCCCAAGGATATCCTTATGGAAGGGGACAAAGTAACAGGGGCTGAGTTCATCCGGTGCCTTTCTGTTTTTGATAGTCAGGGACGGTTCAGCCCGAAATTTGATGAACAGGAAAAAATTACCCTACAGGCGGACATGGTTATTGAATCCATAGGCCAGGCTTCGGATGTCAGTTTTATCCCTGAGGATCTGCTTGAAAAATTGGAAAAAACCGAACGGAGGACCATCAAAGTTGACGAAAATCAGCAGACATCTCTTCCCTGGCTCTTTGCCGGAGGGGATTTAACCAGCGGTCCTGACGCAATTACGGGCATTGCCGACGGTCACAGAGCGGCAAAAGGAATTGATGAATTCTTAAGGAGCAGGAAATGAAATATTTTACAGTAAAGGAAATTATTGAGTTCTCCCAGAGGGTGGAGCAGGAATCCTACGATTATTATAAAAGCGCCCAGTCCCGGCTCTCGGACCAGGGAATTATTGAATTAACTGAAGAGCTTGCCCAGGCGGAGATCGACCATTTCAACCGGCTCCGGGCTTTGATCTCGGAAACGAAACTTACAGAGGAGGAGCTGAAAGAAAAGATCAGCCTTGAAGCCGATACCTATGAAAAATGCGTGGCAAAAAGTGAAATCCCCCCTGCCCCGTCAAGCAGGGACATTCTCAACGTAGCTCTGGAGCGGGAAAAAAATACCAGAAATTTGTACCAGACCCTTCTCGCTTTTACCAACCTTTCCCCGGACATAACAAAAACTTTTGAGCATCTTGTGGGACAGGAAGCCGGGCATGTGAAGGTTATTGAAGGAAAGCTCGCAAAGCTTAATCCCTGAGAAATCAAAAGCGTAAATTCAATCCTGAAAATTGGATATTTCCCCGGGAAAAGGATATAATTAAAATACTAAGGTAATAAGGAATACATTATCGGAGCAGCGATGGATTAGACATAAATTAATGTAAAACTAAATGAAAGAAAAGATTTTCCCTTTGTTTCCTATATTCTTTTTTTTCTCTCTTCTTCTATTTGATCCCCTTGTTTATGGTTACGCACAGGAACCTGATAAGAATTACAAGACAATACTGATACAGATCCACGGCCGGGAAGACAGCAGTGATGAAACCCTGGATATGATAGTCATGGAATCCCTTGCTCTGGAATTTGAAAGGATAGGCCTTACCCCGATAGAATCAAAATCCGGAGATGCCCGGGAAAAGGCAGCCAGTGAAAACATCGATCTGGTGTGCTTAAGCAGTTATGCAACAGAAGGATCGCTTATTGAAATTGAGGTCCTCTGTTCCGATGTAAAAACTCCGGACATACAGGCTTCCGTCTCAAAAAACGGAGATCTGAATTTATCCCTGGATGAGTTATTTTCCGAGGCTGTTCAGGAAGTGATAAATAAGATAAAAGAACAGGCTCCGAACGTCTCTATCACCCCTCCTGAAAAAAAAACTCCCGCGAGGTTTACTATCTCACTTGGGACAGCGCCGTTTATTGCTGCAGGCAAAGTCAATTACTATTTCAGTATAGGCAGTCTCACCTCCCTCTATGGGAATTATATAGTCAGAACTTCATTCGGTGATTTCGGATTCGGTGCAGTAACCGGGATACATGTTTTCCGGGCCGCGGGCCTGATAACTGAATCAAATAATTTACTTCTGCCTTTCGGCGCTGATATTCATTACGGTACTTCGGCAGAAAAGACTTTCAGTATATTTACCCGTCTTTCCGGAGGCATCGCTCTCTTTATTTTTCGTCCGGCAGAGGACGAAACTCTGTCAAAAATCATAACCTATCTCTCCGGCGGGGCCGGAACCGGTCTCAGATTTAAAAATAATTTCGGTATATCTCTGGATGTGAGTTATTTCGTTTTTATCGAAAAATATTACCCGATTATGGGATTCGTACCCTCACTCTATATAAATCTTTGGTTTTAAAAGGACAAAGCGATGAAAAGAAACAGTAAAAAGAAGACATACTATCCCCTTCCCCTTTTTCTGTTTACCTTGGCAGTCTTTCTGCTTACAGGCTGCGAAGACTTTTCATTCTACGCCCAGTTAGACGGAGAAGCCGCAATGCGGATTAATGCGGGCGGGCAGGTAATTGCTGACGAACTGGTCATTATCCCTGAAAGCGTCATTATTCCGGTCAGCACCAGCTATACATTTTCCGCTGAAGGGGGCGTACCCCCGTATGAATTCTCCATTTCATCCGGAGAAGGAACCATTGAGGCTGATACCGGTATATACAGTTCAGGAGAAATCCCGGGGAAAAGCCTCGTTCAGGTAACAGACGCAGCCGGAAAAATAAAAGAAGCGGAAATCGATATCATTGAACTGGGAGTTTTCACTATCAGTCCGGTTTCCATTACCCTGTATACCAATAATACTGCAACATTTACCGCCCTGGGAGGAATTAAGCCCTATTCTTTTTCCGTTGTCTCCGGCTCCGGTACAATCAATGGGCAAACCGGATTTTACACTGCCCCCGGCAGTGCGGGCGCCGACACAGTCAGGGTAACAGATGCCCAGAACAATACCAGCGAAGCCCTGGTAACGGTCCTTGCTCCTTTCCGGCTTAAGCCCTCAGCAATCATGATAACAACAACGTATTCTTACACCTTTTCCCCCACCGGAGGGAAGCCTCCCTACTCTTTTGCCGTTATTTTCGGGGACGGGACTGTAAACCCGGACACAGGAGAATATACTGCCCCGGCCACTGCTGGCACTGATATTGTCGAGGCATCCGACAGCGCCGGCAATTCGGAAACCGTCACAATAACCGTTGTCCCTCCGGCATCCCTGCTGATTTCACCATCCTCAGCAGCAATGAATACTGCCAGCACACTCTTCTTTTCCGCCACCGGAGGAGACGGGGATTACACTTTTTCCGTATATTCCGGCAGCGGTTCCATTGATTCCCTTACAGGGGAGTACACTTCTCCGGGAAGCGCCGGGACCGATGTGGTCCGGGTAACCGACGGAACCGGGGCGAAAAGTGATTCAATTGTAACGATTGTCAGCTCCGGCCTCCTCACCATAAATCCGAACACAGCAATTATAGATCAGAATACTTCGTATA
>Ga0272442_10008374_pt1 | contig 13113 bp, 7 predicted proteins | sample SSMForm2O_FD_200262 | JGI IMG/M metagenome (GOLD analysis project Ga0272442, IMG submission 200262) | Marine sediment archaeal communities from Little Sippewissett salt marsh, Falmouth, MA, United States - SSM-Form-2O | ecosystem: Environmental > Aquatic > Marine > Wetlands > Sediment ...
CTGACGAATTGGTCGCCACCCAGGAACGCATGATCGAAAAAAGGCGGGTTTCCGAAGCGTAAATCATTGACCGCCCGTACGGCAAGGGTGATCCTGCTTTTCCAGGTTTTGTAGTACCTGGTGTCGAGGGTCATTTTCCAATAGTTTTTTTCGGAGAGATTGTAAGATATTCTGAAGTATGTATAAGCGCCGCGGGTCGGGGTAAGCAGGCTGTTTCTCGTATCCCTGAGGAGCGAATAGCCGATTCCAAAGGACGCGCCATCCTCGAGCTCGGGATAAGCCGCTGATTCTTCAACGCTCCCAACGCTTGAATAGCCGGAGTATTGCATGTTGAACCCGGTGAACAAATCCGGTCCGACTTTCTTTAGCGCCGAGATGGCGAATAAAAATCTGTTGCTGTCAAATATCGCCTTGTTGTCCGGGGGAGTGTCACCGCCGATTCCGTAGTAGTAATCCGGATATTTAGAATAGTGTATTTTCCCTTTGCTGAACCATTTTTCTTTTTTGAAAAAGTAATTCCACTCTCCTTCCAGGATGATCTGTTTTTTCCAGGTGTAATTGAATTCAAGTTTTGCGTTTGAAGTTCTTGTGGAGATATCGTTGTATGCGTTGAGCGTAAGCAATGTCACCGCGCCGACGTATGTCCCGGTTTCAGGAGAATACCCGAAGACCGGGAAAGGAAGAATTTTGACCTTTTTCTGTCTGGGTGAATCGAGGCAGAACGCCAGGTTGCAGCAAAGGATAAGAGAAAACACCGCGGCTTTAATCTTTTTGTTTGCCATCCCCGTGACTATGCACGATTGCATTTCTGGAGTCAAGATGTAGTCTCGGCATTTTTTTATCGATATTATTTTACACGAAATTATGTTTTTTTTCATAAATTATGTATAATCCTTTATAAGTGACCAAAGTGAGTGAACTCTTTGCAGAACGGCGGAGTTGATTTAGAATGAAAAATTCTTGTGGAATTGTTGGATTGTCCATCTTGTGCGTGCTTTGCAGCGGTCTCCTTTTCTCCGGAGGCCAGGAGAATGCTTCCAGGGCAAGGTCGGGTCAGCGAGCGAGCTTATTCCCTGCAACTCAACCGGATGTATCATCCAAGCCTCCGCCAATCCGTAAAGTTGCGCCCGGGGTGTTTGAGGTTGGCGATGTCCGGATTTTTAAGAAAGAGAATCGAGTTGAATTTCCCGCGCGGGTCAACATGAATAAAGGCCTGCTGGAATATGTTCTGGTGAGTTCCGGGGGAAAACTGCACGAGAGCCTGCTGAGTACGGATATCGAGCCTTTCCACCTGCAGATCGCCCTTTTAATGCTGGGACTGAAGAGGAGTCCGCGACCGTTAAGGTGGCAGGGTGATCCCGACACTCCTCAGGGAGACCCCGTGGATATCTGGGTCATGGTGACAAAAAACGGTCGATCCGATAAATTCCCGGCTGAAAAATGGATTACCGTCAGAAATCAAGCTGGAAAGTTCAGTCCCATGGAGCACAGAGGTTTTATTTTTACAGGTTCAATCGTCCGTGATGGTGTATTCGTTGCCCAGATGGATCGATCCATCGTGGCCCTCTTTCATGATCCAACTGCCATGTTTGACAACCCTGCTCCCGAGGGAGGTAATGACGAAGTGTGGTTCGTGGATAAGCAAAAGGTAATGCCCAAAGGTACGGATGTAATCGTCAGTATTCAGAAAAAGAAGTGAGGGAACCATGAAGAAAAAAAAATCAACGATACGGTTGAGTGGAATGCTATGTGTGCTGGTTGTTTTTGCCGCCCTGATGTCAGGCGAGATGCTCCGGGGGAATCAGCCAGTACTCCGGCTCAACATGGAGAGTGATATATCGTTGAAAAATGAGGTTATTCATGCCATTGAGAAGGGATTGCACTGGGTCCTTGCTCAACAGGATGCCGAAGGTTTCTGGTCTCAGCGTGAATATCCCGCGATTTCAGCCCTGGCGCTGACCGCCCTGATGGGGGAGCCTCGCGGGACATACAGGACCGGAACTCATCCCGCCATCCAAAAAGGATATGCGTATCTGCTTCGATGCGTGAAGTCGGACGGCGGAATCTATAGTGAGCATCTCGCGAATTACAATACCGCCGTATCCATGATGGCACTCCAGGTGGCCAATAATCCGGCTTACAAAGAGATCCTTTTGCATGCGCGGAACTTTCTGATCGGTCTTCAGCAGGATTCGAAAAGCCAGGGAAAGGGAGAGAGTCTGTATGATGGCGGTATCGGCTATGGAGGCAGATATAAGCATTCCGATATGTCCAACACCATGCTGGCATTGGAGGCTATCTATTACACCCAATACATGAGTGAGGACAACAAAAGCGGGGAATGGAAGCAACTTGATTTTCCGGCTGCCATTCAATTCATTCAGCGGTGCCAGAATCTCCCGAGCCATAACGACCAGGCCTGGGCCACCGGTGATCCCAAGGACAAGGGTGGTTTCATTTATTTCCCCGGCAACAGCAAAAAAGAGGAAGAAGATCCCAAGTCGGGAAAGAGAATCCTGCGTTCCTACGGAAGCATCAGTTATGCGGGGTTGTTGAGCTATATTTACGCGCGGATGGACAAAAACGACCCCCGCGTCAAGGCCGTGTACGACTGGTTGCGCGCAAACTATACCCTGGAAGAGAATCCGGGTATGGGGAATCAGGGATTGTTCTACTATTACCATACGATGGCCAAGGCGCTTTCCCTGTATGGTGTCGATGAGATCCTGTTGGAGGATGGGCGTAAAGTGAATTGGCGCAAGGAACTGGCGCTGAAGCTGCTCAACCTGCAGAACAAGGACGGCTATTGGGTAAACGAAAACAACCGCTGGTGGGAGAAAGACCCGATATTGGTTACTTCCTATACCCTGATTGCCCTGGACATTCTTTACAAGGGATTGTGATCCCGTGGCCAAGGAACGCTGTTTTCAATAGAGTATTTTGGAACCGATTGGAGAACGAGGAGGTCGAAATGACCAAGAGAATGATTAATGGATTTCGCGGCGGAGTCTTTCAGAAAAAGATTTCCAAACAGATTTTAGGAAGTCAACGCCTTTTGTTTCTTCAGATTTTCCTGGTCATGATGCTTCTGGTTCCCGGGTCGGGGTTGACGGCCGCCACCCAGGCTGAGATCAACGCCTCCACCCAGGCCGGTGTCCAGTGGCTGGTCGCTCAACAACAGGCGAACGGTTCATGGACCGGTGGATATGCCGCGGAAACCGGATTCGCGGTAGGAGTGCTGGCGCACTATGCCGAGAAACTGGGCAAGACACCCCTGGATCCCACTTATATTTACTCCACCAACGTCCAGAATGGCCTGAATTACCTGTTTTCTTCCGCCACATACGATTCAGCCAACAGCTGGGTGTACTGGAACGTAGGGGGCAACAACTCCTATCAGACCGGCCCCTGCCTTATGGGTATCGCCCGCTCCGGTGCGCCGGATGCCGTGGTGAACGTATCCGGATGCGCCCTCAACGGTTTCACCTACAAGCAGGTGGCACAAATGGCCGTTGACTGGCTGGGATCCGCCCAGATCACAACCGGAAACGGCACCGGGGCCTGGTATTACAACAAGGGCAGTACCACCGGTGACCAGTCGGCCGCCGGATGGGTTACCCTGGGATTGGGGTACGCGGCCCACAGCATGGAATGCACCCTGCCCGCCGGATTGCTGACCCGCCTGGCCACATGGAACGAATTCATCCAATGCCATACCGCCGGGGCCGACTACGGCGGCGCCGCCTATACTTCATCGTACATGGGGTGGTACAACGTGTATAAAACCGGGCACCTGCTTTTCGCCCATGGATTATGCGGTAACACGGTGTCCCATGCCCGGGTGCAGGAAGCCCTGACCTTCATGGACGCCCATTGGAACGACCTGACCAATGGTTCCGGCTCCGTCAATGATTACGGCTGGCGGGGGAATCCGGGTTCCGGTATCCGGCCGTCTTATATCGCCATAGCCGCGGCGGCCAAAGGGTTTACCGAGCTGGAAATCGAGACCTTCAGCGGACACGACTGGTACAATGATTTCGCGGATGTCGTCGTGGACAATCAATATCCCGACGGGCATTGGCTGGGCGGCGGTCATGGCGAAACGAATAACCGCAGTACCTGCTGGGCCCTGCTGGGGCTGTTGCGGGCCACTTCACATTTCCCGCCGGTGGTCACCACCAACGCGGCCAGCAGTGTAGCGCCTTTTTCCGCCACCCTTAACGGGAACCTGACGGATATGGGCACGGCCGCCTCGGTGGACCTCTCTTTCCAATATGGCACCACTTCCGGATCATATTCATCGGAAACCACCCCGGTTTCCTACTCATCCGGAGTGCCTCACGCTTTCAGCCAGTCCATTTCGGGACTATCCATGGGTACGCGCTATTACTTCAGGGCCAAGGCCGCGGGCGATGCCGTGGGGTACGGGGACGAGCTTTACTTCGACACCCTGCCCGTGCCAACTGTAACCACAACGGCGGTTACCGATATTACCAACGTTTCGGCGGTATCCGGCGGAAATGTAACAGCAGACAATGGAACACCGGTTACCGCGCGGGGTGTTTGCTGGAGCACATCGCCGAATCCCACTATCGCGGATTCCCATACTACCGATGGCACGGGAACCGGTTCTTTTTCCAGTTCCCTTTCATCTCTGTCGGGGAGTACGACTTACCATGTGCGTGCTTACGCCACCAACACCGCGGGTACCGGCTATGGAGCCGATATCACTTTCACCACCTCCGCCCTGGTTACCGCCAGCGCCGGCGCGAACGGATCCCTTGACCCATCGACGCCTTCACCGGTGGTCGTCGGCTATGGGAACAACACAAGTTTTCAGTTCAATGCCGACACGGGATATCACGTGGCGACAGTGTCCGGTTGTAGTGGATCCGCATACAGCAATACATCCAACGGTGTTTCCTCTTACACATACACCACCGGATCGATTGTGAGCGATTGCACCGTGGCGGCAACCTTTGCCATCAATACCTATACGATAACCGCCAGCGCCGGTGCCCATGGAAGTATCACTCCGTCGGGCGTAACTTCGGTCAACCACGGCGGCAGCCAGTTATACTCCATTGTTCCCGCCACCGGCTACCACATCGTTGATGTTTTGGTGGATGGTTCCTCTGAAGGGGCTATCTCAAGCTATAACTTTACGAACGTGACGGAAAACCACACCATTTCGGCTACTTTCGCCATCAATACCTACACGGTCTCCGCTTCCGCCGGCGCCAACGGCGCCCTGAATGGCGGGACACCCTCACCGGTAACGGTGAATCACGGTGATACGGCCACCTTCACTTTTAACGCGGATACGGGTTATCATGTGGCATCGGTTTCCGGATGCAGCGGAACGGACTACAACAACACCAGCAACGCGGTGAACACCTATACCTATACCACCGGTGCCATCACCGGTGACTGCACGGTAACGGCTACCTTCGCCATCAACAGCTATACGGTCACCGCCAGCGCCGGGGCCAACGGCGCCCTGGATGGCGGGACGCCATCGCCGGTTTCGGTGAATCATGGCGACACCACCTCTTTCACCTTTAACGCGAATACAGGTTACCATGTGGCATCGGTTTCCGGATGCAGTGGATCGGCTTACACCAATACGAGCAATGGTGTGTCCACCTACACCTATACCACCGGTGTCATTACCGGTGACTGCACGGTAACCGCCGCCTTCGCCATCAATCAATACACGGTCACCGCCAGCGCCGGGGCCAACGGCACCCTGAATGGCGGTACGCCCTCGCCGGTCACAGTGAACCACGGAAGCACTACATCCTTCACTTTCAACGCGGATACCGGGTATCATGTGGCATCGGTTTCCGGATGCAGTGGATCGGCCTACACCAATACGAGCAACGGTGTGTCCACCTACACTTATACCTCCGGTGCCATTACCGGTGACTGCACGGTAACCGCCGCCTTCGCCATCAATCAATACACGGTCACCGCCAGCGCCGGGGCCAACGGCGCCCTGGATGGCGGTACGCCCTCCCCGGTCACGGTGGATCACGGCGACACCACCTCTTTCACCTTTAACGCGGATACCGGGTATCATGTGGCATCGGTTTCCGGATGCAGCGGAACGGAGTACAGCAACACGAGTAACGCGGTGAATACCTATACCTATACCACCGGTGCCATTACCGGTGACTGCACGGTAACCGCCGCCTTCTCCATCAATCAATACACTGTCACCGCCAGCGCCGGGGCCAACGGCGCCCTGGATGGCGGTACGCCCTCCCCGGTCACGGTGAATCACGGCGACACCACCTCTTTCACCTTTAACGCGGATACCGGGTATCATGTGGCATCGGTTTCCGGATGCAGCGGAACGGAGTACAGCAACACGAGTAACGCGGTGAATATCTATACCTATACCACCGGTGCCATTACCGGTGACTGCACGGTAACCGCCGCTTTCTCCATCAATCAATACCAGGTCACCGCCATTGCCGAAGCCAACGGAACCCTGGATAGCGGGACGCCCTCGCCAGTCATCGTGAATTACGGTAATACTGCGACCTTCACTTTCAATGCGGATACAGGCTATCATATCGAGTCGATTTCCGGGTGTGCCGGCGCGGCATTCGGCAACACCACCAACGAGGTGAACACCTACACTTATACCACCGGAGCCATAACCGGGGATTGCATAGTTGACGCGACATTCGCCATCAATGTCTACCAGGTTAGATTCACCCACAGTACGCATGGTCACCTAGATGGAACTCTGTCGCAAACTCGTGAGCACGGTCAGAACTGCTCATCGGTCACGGCGGTTCCGGACTTGGGATACCGTTTGCTGGAGTGGACCGGGGATTACATCGGCAACGACAATCCACTGAGAATTTGCAATGTCAGGGGAAACATGAATGTAAACGGGGTTTTCCATAATGACCCCCCCCTGGTGAATATAGTCAGTCCGGCCGGAGGCGTTCCAATCTTCGGGGTTATTGCAGTGGAAGCTGAGGTCAGCGACGACACCCGGGTCGCCCGGGTGGAGTTTTACGTAGATGGAGAACTGATTGAGCAGAAGACAGCTTCACAAGCGAAATCCCGGCCGATCCTGCTGCCTGCATCGGGGACGATGGATACCGGGAAATCCCAAACGCAGACGATTCCCAATGTTACTGATTATACTTTACATTCAGGAGCCTTCCAGTTTGACCTGAGTGATGCCCAAGCCGTTTTCCTGAGTGCGGAAGGCAAGGCGCGTAAGATGGACGGCAGCGGCCGAATCTCCCCCATTATCTCTCCCGACGCCGACGTGACCTGCCTTCGACTCCTGCCCCAGACCGATTCGCTGGCCCTGGCCTTCCGTGAGCCCCAAGTGTTGGGAGACGGTAAAGAATACTCCCTGATCCTGGTTGATTTCAGGAAGGAAACTCTGATTGGATTGGAGTCCGCTCCCGTCCAGGTGATCAGTGATTTTTCAACCAGCCCGGTTTTCCAAACGGATGGCATGAATCATGTCTATTACTTCGTGGCAAATGCCCATGAGGGGATGGACCTGCGTGTATGGGATCATCAGGCAGCAAATACCTTGCTGGTTAGCGAGGGCATCGTTCTGGAATGGCGGGTCGCGCGGGACGGGGCCGTAATCATGCAAAAAGCTCCCGTTACCGATGGCCCATGCATGACACATATCTGGCACCCGCTCTCGGGCTGGATCGGTGAGGATCTTGTTCTGTTGTCAGATGAAACCCGGAGACAATGGAGTCGAGTCGCAATCAGCCGCAACTTTGTATTGAAAGATCGATTGGAGTCCTATTTCCCTCCAATCGCTGAAATCCCGTATAGCGGTCTTGATGCGATCCATTCAGTGAGTATTCGGAACAACCTCGTATTAATTTCCGGATTACAGGGAGATTCTCTAAGCCTGAAGCTGCTGGATCGGGAGAAAAACACCTGCGTCATGGTGCCTACGGCAAACCTCGAAATCAGAGAAACAACCTGGCTTTCGGACAGGGATGCACTATTGGTCGGGGTTGATCGGGTTACCGGCAAGGTTATTCTTGCAAGCTTGCAATGGGAACCGGGACTGTCTCCTGAAATTCGTGAAATATGTGTGCTGAACGGAATGCCGCGACAGATTCAAGGCGTGAAGAGCAATGCCCTGTTCGACATGGGTAGTGTCAAGCCGGGTCACACTGTAGACAAACGTGGAGAGTCGTTGCAGGCACTTTCGGATTTCCCCTGGCAAACTCTCGATACTCGAATCTCTTCGGATTCATCTTCCTATATTTTCTTGTGGGACAGCATGAATCACAGCGTCGGTGATCACATTCTCCGGGTGGTGGCCTATGATGATGTGGGTGCTGCCGGCAGTGATGAGGTCACCGCGGCGGTGGCCCGGGTAAATCTTGACCTGCTGGCCGAACGTCGAGAAGCAGTGGCTTTCAGTATACTTCGCCACTATGGGCAGATCCAATTCCTGGTGGATGATTTCGGCATTCAGGTTTCCGAGTACCGCATCCTGCGCAGGCAGGGAGATGGTGAGTTCGAATTGTTGAAATCTGTTGCTCCCGGAGAATTGCAGAACAGCCGGTTCGAGATGCAGGACAAGTACCTTGAAAGCGGAACGCTTTATACCTATCGTGTCGAAGCGTACAATGCCGAGGGGCATCTGCTTGGCATCTCCATGGAAAAAACCATCTAGGTAAGTGAGGCAAAATGAGACAGATTACAAAAAACGGTTTGCATGCGGCACTCGTTCTCATCGTTCTATTCAGTGCTTTTCCTCCGGCCTGTCATGGAGAAGGCTCGGCGGACCCGAAAAACATGGTTACAGCGGGCGCCAACTTTTTTTCAAGTTCCACCCCGGGATTTCGGGAGCTGTACGGATCCATGGTACTCATGCCCGAGATAAAGTTTACCAGGTTGATTTCCGGAAATATAAGCCTGTGGGGCGCTTTTGGCTGGATTTCAAGGCAGGGTATCATCGAGGATGTGAATGAACCGGCCAAGATTCGTCAGACCATGGCAAGTATCGGCGCCGGGTATTTGCAACGGTTGAGTGCCTGCCTTACTCTTCGGGCCGAAGCCGGCATCACCTATGCTTCTTTTACGGAGGACGCATTAGATGAAACCCTGAAGGGTTCCGGGCTGGGTTGGCGGGTTGGTGCCAATCTCGACATTTTTATCAGGAAGCGAATCTTTGTGACTCTTGACGCGGCTTTCAGCCAGGCAGGCGATGAGGTTCAGACCGGAAAAGTCAAACTGGGTGGCTTTCAGCTGGGGGCCGGGTTCGGAATCGCTTTTTAGAGAGCTGCTGATCTCATAAAATATTGTCGATCCGTTATGTTTTGATGACGGGTCAAGCGTTCAGAGCGAATGATGTCCAAGCAGGGGGATTCCTGTCGGCCCTTGATTTCAGCCGGGAATTTTTCGCGAAGGGTTGATACCATTCACCTTGTCAGGGATATGACCTGACGCTGGAGATATGTCATGATGTCTTGGGGAATCGTGGTGATGATTGCGGGGATTATACTGCTGTGCGGGCTGGCGATTTTCCAGGTGCTGCTGGCCCTGGGGAAGCCGTTGGGAAAGATGGCCTGGGGCGGTGCGCACCGGGTGTTGCCCCGCACATTGCGCCGGGCCAGTGCCCTGGCCGTACCCATCCTCCTGTGGGCCGCCTGTATCCTGGCGTTCCGGGCCGGTTTCCTTCCTCTCATTCTTTCGCCGGCTTGGATCCGGGGCTTTACCTGGTTTTTTGCCGGATATTTTGGACTCAATGTGTTGGCCAACCTGGCATCCCGCAGCCGTAAAGAAAGGCGGATCATGGGGCCCGTGTCCATCATCATCTTCGCCGCTTTCCTGATTATCGCCGTACATTGATCAACCTGAACCCTGGGCCCGTCAATTCCGTATTCTTTCTATTGGGAACACCTATATCCCGAGGAGAGTGAAATGAAGAAAGTACTGGTATTGCTGCTGATGCTTACCTGCATCGGCGTTTCCGTCCAGGCCGAGGAAGGCATGTGGCTGCTTGACCAGCTGCAGCGCCTGGACCTGGAAAAGAACGGTTTTGAAATCAGCGCCGGCGAGATCTATACACCCGGCAAGGCCAGCCTGGTCAACTGCCTGGTTCTCGGCTTCGGTGGAACGTCTGAAATCGTATCCCCCAACGGCCTGGTACTGACCAATCACCACGTGGCCTTCGGCGCCGTACAGCGGGCCTCCACCAAGGGCGTGGACCTGATCACCAACGGCTTTCTCGCCAAGGAGCTTTCGGAAGAGATCGAAGCTCCCGGTTACTCCGCCGAGGTGTTTCAGTACATGAAAGATGTGACCAAGGAATTCACCCGTTACGAACGTATCCGCGACCTGGTCAAACGGGACAAGGCGATTCAACGACGCATGCAGCGCATCAAGGAAAGTGTCGAAAAAGGCAAATCCGACCTCGCCGCACGCGTGGCGTCCATGTACAACGGCAAGAAATACTACCTCTTCGTGCACAAGCGGTATGACGACGTGAGAGTGGTTTACGTGCCGCCCAAGGCCATCGGCAACTACGGCGGTGACATAGACAACTGGATGTGGCCCCGCCACACCGGTGATTTCTCGTTCATGCGCATCTACATGGCCCCCGACGGCTCCGGCCGCAAGTTCCACAAGGACAACGTGCCCCTGAAAACCGACAACTGGATCCGCCTTTCCCGCGACCACCTCAAAGCCGGTGACCAGACGTTTATCCTGGGATACCCCGGAACCACCACCCGGTACCGCACTTCCTACTCGGTGGATGAGAACCTGAACTACAATTACCCGGATCGTATCAAGCTCTTCCAGGAAGTCATCACCCTGCTGGAATCGTTTCAGAAAGACTCCATGATCGCCAAGATGAAAGTGGCCGGTATGATCAAGGGTCTCAACAATGTGATGAAGAACTACCAGGGCAAGATCGAGGATATGCAGCGCATCGACTTCCTGGCCAACAAGGTAAAGCAGGAAAAAGATTTGATGGCCTTTATCAACGGCGACGAGAAGCTGAAGGCCCGCTACGGCCATGTGCTGGATAAAATCGGCGCCTTGTATGCACAGGAAGCCAAGACCCGGGCCTACGACGATTCATTCATGCTGGTCCGCCGCCTGGGCGGAACCATGATGAATCTGGGCGCCCAGATCTACAACCTGGCGGAAGAGCGGGCCAAGCCCAAAAAGGAACGGGATCCCGCCATGTCGGAAAAGGAGATCGCCCGGGCCGTGTCCCGTCTTCACTTCATGATGATGGCCTACTACGAGCCCTCCGACAAGGCCATGCTGATGATGGCCCTGAAAAAGGGCGCCGCCCTGCCCGCGGATCAACGCATTAAGGGCCTGGAATCGCTTCTCTCGGGAGACGAAAAGGATCTGCAGGCTTTCGTGGACAAGGCCTACAAGGAGACCAAGCTCAAGGATGTGGAATACGTGAAATCCCTTTTCGCCAAAGGGACCACGGTGGCCAAGCTGAAATCCCTTAACGACCCTTTTATCAACCTGGCGGCGCGGCTGTATCCGGAATCGGAAGCCCAGCGCAAGAAAAACGAGAAGTTCAACGCTGAAATCACGGAGCTGCGCAAGCACTACATCGAGGCCCTGTCGGCCTGGAAGGGCGGCATGCTCTACCCCGACGCCAATCGAACCCTGCGGTTCACCTATGGAAAGGTGGCGGGCTACAAGGCCCGGGACGCCGTGTATTACAAACCCTTTACCACCCTCACCGGGGTGATCGAAAAACATACGGGCAAAGAGCCTTTCGACGCTCCCGAAGCGTTGCGCGCCGTTTACAAAGCCGGGGATTTCGGCCGTTGGCAGGATCCCGAATTGAAAGACGTGCCCGTGGCGTTCGTACACCGCTGCGACATCACCGGCGGCAACAGCGGTAGTCCGGTACTCAACGCCAGGGGCGAAATGATCGGTATCGCCTTTGACGGCAATTGGGAAGCCATGAACGGCGACTGGCAATACGACAACGATAAACAGCGGACCATCTCCGTGGATATCCGCTATGTATTGTTCGTCACCGAAAAGATCGGCAAGGCCGCCCACCTGTTAAAGGAACTCGGTTTCTAAGCCGGCATTGACATAGCGTTTTATCCCGCCGGCGGGGTACGGGTGAATCGTACCCCGCCGGCCCTTTTCTTATCGCGGCGCCCGCCCGCGGATTCACAGCGCTTTCAGCCATGAATATTTGGTATAATGGGGGTATTCCGTTCCGGAGGTGAAGGTCCATGTGGTGGAAGGTTTTATTGATCGTGTTGCTGGTGGGGGTAATCGTTGTGTTGGCGGCGGCGGGGATCGGCTCCCTGCGCTGGAAGTCGCGCACCGCGTCACTGCTGGAGAGGCTGGAAGCGGCCCAGGGAAATTTTCCATCACAAGCCTACGATCCGGCGCAACTGGAGGGATTGCCCGACCCGGTGGCGCGTTACTTCCGAACGGTTTTGAATCCCGGCCAGCCCCTGGTGAAGCGTGCAAAAATCGACCACTTCGGAACCTTCAACATGAATCTGGAAAAAACGCAATGGAAGCCCTTTTCATCCCATCAATGGGTCGCGGTACAAAGGCCGGGATTCGTATGGAACGCCCGCATCAACATGATGCCAGGCCTGGCCGTGCGGGTTCATGACGCCTACGTCGCCGGAAAAGGCATCCTGACCGCGGCTCTGTTCGGATTGATCCCGGTGGCGGACGAGGAATCGACGCGGGAAATGGCCAGGGGAGAGTTCATGCGCTGGTGCATGGAAGCGGTATGGTATCCCACGGTGCTGCTGCCCGGACCGGGTGTCCGCTGGGTCGGGGTGGACGATCATCATGCCAAGGCCGTCTTCACGGACGGAGACCTGGAAGTCGAGATCCTCTTTCATTTCACCAGTGACAACCTGATCGACCGGGCCCGGTCCGAGAGCCGGGGCCGCATGGTCAACGGGAAGGCATTGCCCACTCCCTGGGAAGGGCGCTTCTGGAATTACTCCCGTCGCCAGGGCATACTGGTTCCCCTGAACGGCGATGTCGCCTGGATCCTGCCGGAAGGCCGCAAGACCTATTGGCAGGGCCGCATCGAATCCCTGGCCTACACCTTCAGCCGGTGATTCACCGGCTCCCCGG
>Ga0272442_10008376_pt1 | contig 13113 bp, 8 predicted proteins | sample SSMForm2O_FD_200262 | JGI IMG/M metagenome (GOLD analysis project Ga0272442, IMG submission 200262) | Marine sediment archaeal communities from Little Sippewissett salt marsh, Falmouth, MA, United States - SSM-Form-2O | ecosystem: Environmental > Aquatic > Marine > Wetlands > Sediment ...
TACCAAGCTTGTCACTCATCCAATTTATTGTCGACCCACAGCTGACTATAATTCCCTCCAGTGCATAGGCAACTTTGTCTTCGGTACTCCAGCAAATAGTTGAAACCATAGATGTTTGTTCAGGATCCACATATTCACCGGTATTGAGCAGTATTGATGATCCGGTTCCCATAGTCGCTTTTGCTGTACCATTAGCAAAGCACCTTTCTCCAAAAGAAGCAGCATGGGAATCCCCGATCATTGCAGTAATGGGTATCTTTCTTTCAAAAAGACCTTTAAAATCACTTTCTCCGAAACAGGCTGCCGAAGGCAGGACTTCTGCGAGCTTGAGGCTGCTTACATGTAATTCAGTGAGTATTTCTTTATCCCACTGAAGGGTTTTCAGATTAAACAATAAAGTTCTCGAGGCATTCGTATAATCGGTTTTATATGACTCTCCCGCGGTGAGATTATAAAGCAGCCATGTATCCACAGTACCGAATAAGGCTTCTCCGCTCTCAATTTTCATTCTTACAGGTTCCAGATTCCTGTAGAGCCAGATTAATTTTGTACCGGAAAAATAAGGATCTAAAAACAGCCCGGTTTTTTTTCTAAAAAAATTCTCTTTTAAATTATCCTTTAATTCTTTACAAATCGAAACTGACCTTTTACATTGCCAGACGACAGCTTCTGTCAATGGAATCCCCTGCCTGTCCCATAATAGAAATGTTTCCCTTTGATTTGAGATTCCACAGCATTGTATATCAGAAATCTTGTAAGAGGTCGAATCAAGCTGAGACAAGGAATCTGATACAGCATCGATCACACTTTTATAAATTTCTCCGGGGTTTTGCTCAACAAATCCTTCCGCCGGGAAATAGGAAGCCAGAGGTGCCCTGCCGTCGCAGAGGATCTCCCCTTCATCTGTGAAAATAATTGCTTTCGAACCGCTTGTTCCCTGGTCGATAGACAGTATCAGTTTACTCATTTGATCACCTTTTCAATATATCAAGCGCTGCCTTTATTATACCCTTTTTATTCAGGTTATAATGTTCTTTTAAATCATTGCGGGGAGAAGCTTCCGCAAATTGCCCGGCCGGTACTCCTGTTTTTTTTATTCTGCAATTCAATTGATGTTCCAGAATGATTTCTCCCACAATGGATCCAAGACCGCCATGCTGACTGTGTTCTTCAAAGATTATAGCGGAACCTGTTTTCTGCAGAGAACATATAATCACCTCCGGATCAAGCGGCCTGATGGAAGGGACGCTAAGTATTTCAGCATTAATGCCCATTTTTATAAGTTCCTTTTCTGCATCCAAAACATCATGGATCATGGTACCCAATGCTATTATGGATATATCGGTTCCTTCCTTCAAAACAACGCTTTTACCAGGTTCAAAGGAATAGGTGTCGGCATGTATGTTTTCGGCTGAAAAACTGTCAAGTCGGATGTACACCGGGCCTTTTTTGTTTATTGCATAGTTTGTAATCTGCCTGGTTTCTTCCGGATCTGAAGGAACGAAAATATCAATCCCTCCAAAAGCCAGCATCGTCGATATATCATCAAGACTATGGTGGGTCGGACCCAATGAGCCATATGCAAATCCGGGATTCAGACCGACAAGTTTGACATTAGTTTGGGAGTAACAGATATCAACCTTTACCTGTTCATTAGACCTGCCCAATAAAAAACAGGCGGCATTAGCAGTTACCGGGATAAATCCACCAAGCGACAGACCAGCCGCGATCCCAATCATATTCTGTTCTGCTATGCCGACATTGAATACTGAATCCGGGTGCTCCAATAGAAAAGGGCTGACACGACAGGTAGATGTTGAATCGCTGACCAGTACGACTAACTGATCATTTCTTTTTTTTATTTCCTGTAGTTCTTTAATAAAACTGTCCCGTAAGTCTTCTTTCATGCTTTTATTCCAGTTCCTTTATTGCGGTATAGATTTCTTCACCAACCGGAACCTTATGGTGCCATTTGGGCTGGTCTTCAATAAAGGAGACTCCCTTGCCTTTTATTGTCCTGGCAATGATGACATGCGGCTTTCCTGATATTGTTAAACTGGTTTTCACCGCCATTGCGAATTCTTTCGGGTTATTCCCATTTACTGTTGTTACATTAAAACCGAAGGATTTAAATTTATCATCCAGAGGTTCAAGGGCCATGATTTTCTCTGTGCGGTCTCCCAGCTGCAAACCATTTCTATCGACAATGACGACCAGATTATCCAATTTATAATGAGCGGCACTCATTGCAGCCTCCCAATTGGATCCTTCTTCAAGTTCTCCATCACCCAATAATACATATGTGATGTAATTCCTATCGGATTTTTTCGCTGCCAAAGCTAATCCAACAGAAACGGAAAAGCCATGGCCCAACGCTCCGGTATTGAACTCAACTCCAGGGGTCTTTTGCCGTACCGGATGGCCGGGAGTAATAGAATTTTTCTTCAAATAATCATCCAGATAAGACGCGTCCAGAATACCAGTTTCGGCCAATGTACAGTAGTATCCACCTGCTCCATGCCCCTTGCTAAGGATAAAACGATCTCTGTTTGCATCATGTATATCATCAACTCTGTATCGCAGGATATGAAAATATAATGTTGCCAGGATATCCGTTTCTGATAAATCTGCACCGGTATGCCCGGCTCCCGCGCTGGAATTCATTTTAATGATATTTTTTCTGATCCTGCGGGATCTATCTTCAATCTCCGGAAAGGTCAGATTAAAAGGGTTTGTCATACAGTCCGCCATTATTTGGTTTCTTACTTATACAAATTATCATTTGAACCTGTTATTGTCAACAAATACGTTAGTAATCGAAAGTAAAAACAAAAACAAAACATAGTATTGTCTTCTCTATTTACACGATTTACTGCATAGCAATTGACAATCGAAAGTCAGTATGATAAAAATATATACATTCGAACATGTTAAAAAGATGTCTGTAAAGGATGGCTGATATGGAAAAACAAAAAATCACTTTTGGTGTTATAGTGGGAACAAGAGGGTTTTTCAATCCTGACCTGGCTCTGAACGGGCGCAACGCCATACTTGAGCTACTCGATAATTGTGGGTACGGATCTGTTATCCTTGACAGAAACTCAACTCCGACAGGAGTTGTAGAAGGCTATGAAGATGCCAAGAAATGCGCTGACTTGTTCAAAAAAAACAAAGATATAATTGACGGTATTATTGTAATTTTGCCCAACTTTGGCGATGAGGTTGGAATTGTTAATTCATTAAAACTGGCAGACCTCAATGTTCCGGTTCTGATTCAAGCTTCCAACGACGTAAATGACAAAGTTGATGTATTCCACAGAAGAGATGCATTTTGCGGAAAAATATCGGTTTGCAACAATCTATATCAATATGGAATCCCCTTTACCAATACAACATTACATACCTGCGATATCAAATCAGATATATTTACCAATGACCTCGAAAAGTTCGCTGGTGTATGCCGTGTGGTATCTGGAATAAAAAAAGCGAGAATTGGAGCCATTGGAACAAGACCGGCAGCTTTCCAGACAGTCAGGTTCAGCGAAAAATTACTCCAGAAATCCGGGATTACTGTAATCCCTGTGGACTTATCAGAAATAATCGCTTCTTCACAGAAAATGGAGACAGAATCCGAAGCGGTAAAAGATAAGATTGCACAGATACACAATTACGGTAAAATTGAAGATCATATTAAAAATGAAGCAATAGTTAAGCAGGCGAAACTCTCGGTTGCAATAGACACCTTCATCACAGATAACGAGCTGGATGCATCGGCAATCCAGTGCTGGGACAGTATTCAGAATAATTACGGATGTGCAACTTGTTTGTCCATGAGCATGTTAGGAGAAATCGGAAGCCCTTCGGCCTGTGAAATGGATGTTGCCGGAGCGGTATCCATGTATATTCTTCGTCTGGCGGCCGAAAGTGCTGCAGGGTTTCTCGATTGGAATAACAATTTCGATTATGACAATGAATTATGCGTCTGCACTCATTGCAGCAATTATCCATCAAGCTTCATGGGTAATACGGTGAAAATCGGGGAGCTGGACATTTTGGGCAACACCATTGGGAAAGAAAAATGTTTTGGAGCCATAAAAGGTAAGGTTGCCCCTGGTGATATGACATATTTCAGGTTATCAACTGATGATTCAAAGGGGACCATAAAAGCCTATGTGGGAGAAGGTGTTTTTGTTGATGAGCCATACGGCATGGACGGAGGAATCGCGGTCTGTAAGATCCCCGGTCTCAATGCATTAATGGAACACATCTGCAGAGAAGGGTTCGAACACCATGTATCAATGGTTCGTGGAAAAGTGATGGAAATAGTAGAAGAAGCTGTAACACGATATCTAAATTGGGAGTTGAAGAAATTTTAAGTGTGGGGATAAGAAACCACAAACCGAGTCAATGAGATTTTACGGATGGGGTACGGCATAATCCTCTCTTATGCAGCTCTATACATTCCTATATGGGCGATATAACGAAGCTTACAAAATCAGGATCTATCGGCCGTGCGGCACCAGCTCTTTTCAATCCAACCCAAATCGTGTCATCGAAATCAATATCCCGCATCATTGCCAGATCATCGAAATGGGTCCATCCGGGTTCAAAGATGGTACTCCTGTCGCTCCTGGTGTTTACACATACAATTAATATCACAATTATTAATAGAGAAAGGCACACGGATTTTTTCATCCTGAACATCCTTAACAGGTACTATGTCTGACCGATGAAAAATATTGATGTGCTGATAATGACTGTAAAACAGGGCCGGCCACACCGGGAGGCGGGCAGCAGGGGCAACTATCGGAGTACTTCAGGCACTCCCGGTACTTTGGTTTACATAAGAAATAGTATAGGAAACTGGTCCTTCATACACAAGGAATAAGATTCTTTTAAAAATAATACGGTACATCAGGTAAAAAAATATGTTCGTTCCTTTTTGTTATTCTATTTTCCCGGATGGTCCGAAGGGGAGGTCTTATGAAAACGCGCAGATTAACGTATTTTCACATATATTGTATAATATGCGGGGGGAGACAGCATGATAAGAGTAAACAGCACGGATATTCAGTTCCATGAAACATGGGATGTCCTTGTGATAGGTTCCGGATTCGCGGGTCTGGCGGCAGCCATCGAGGCGCATAAGGCGGGAGCATCCGTCCTGGTGATCGAGAAAATGAAATCAACCGGCGGCAATTCCAGGTTGAGCGACGGGGGGATCGCGGCCCCTGAAACGGATATACAGAAGAAATACGGGTTTGAAGATTCCAGGGAACTCTTTTATAAAGACATTATTCACTCGGGGCTGGCTTTGAACCATCCCGACCTGGTGAAGGTCGTTGTTGATAATGCGAAAGAGGTCTTTGAGTGGACCAGGGATGATCTGGGCGTCCCCTACCTGGACCGAATCGATATATTCGGGGGACACTCTGTTCACCGCTGCTATACCGCCGCGAACATCACCGGCGGAACCATAATCAACAAACAGCTTGAACGCTTGAAAGAGTACGGTGTCGAGCTGCGCAAAGCGACGCAGTTTCAGGAATATATCCTGGATGAAACCGGCGGAATAACAGGGGCAAAAATCAAAGCAGGGTATGACGCAATGGATCCGGGAGCGGGCGCCGACGCCTTGCTGAGGATCAGGAAGGGTATCGTTCTGGCGGCCGGAGGCTATGGAGCGGATGTCGAGTTCCGGAGGCAGCATGATCCGCGTCTTGGGGCTTCGATTGATACGACCAATAAATCTTCGGCTACGGCGGAAGCTCTGAAGGAAACCCTCAGGATCGGTGCCATGCCGGTACAGCTGTCCTCTATACAGCTCGGGCCGTGGGGATCTCCGGATGAAAAAGGATACGGTCACGGACCGATGTTTTCCGAATATATCGTTTTTCCGTACGGCATGATTATCGATCCGGAAACGGGAAGGCGCTTCGTGAATGAATTGTCGGACCGGAAGCGTTTATCGGATAAAATACTGGACAGAGAACATCCATGTATTGGGATCGCCGACTCAACAGCAGTGGCCGGTTCCGGCTGGGATATCGGGAAAGCGGTAAAAAGCGGGGTTGTCCGGGTTTTCGGGACTATGGAGCAATTGTGCGGTTTTTATAGTATTCCGCCCGGCTCCTTAAAAGAGACGGTCGCGCTGTTCAACGAGGGGGTCGTAAAGGGTGTCGACACAGCGTTTGGGAAACCCGTTATAGAAAAGGCTGCACAGTTTTTGAAAGCCCCTTTTTACGCGATACGCCTGTGGCCGAAGGTCCATCATGTCAGCGGAGGTGTCGGGATCAACACAAACGCCCAGGTGATCGATCTGGATCAGAAGCCGATTCCTGGTCTTTTTGCCGCGGGGGAAATATGCGGAGGAATCCATGGAGCCAACCGGCTTGGAAGCTGCGCAATCACGGAATGCCTGGTATTCGGACGGATCGCCGGGCGGAACGCGGCACAGAATATCCGGTAGAGACGCATGAAGGCGGGCAGCCTGTGTCATATAGACAAGAACAGCGTTGCCCGAAATTGAACTGCCGGACTCAGAATGGCCCGGATCAAAACGGCCCGAATCCGATATTCACCGCAACTACCAGAAAAATCACTGTCAAACCCAGCATAAGCCCCTGCACCGGGAGGGTCCAGCGCAGCCACTTGGGATAGCTTACCACCGTGAAGCCCAAAGCTATCAGGAGGAGCGGGTTGCTCGGGTAGAGCATGTTGCTGAAACCGTCGCCGAAATCAAAGGCCAGGACCGCGGTCTGACGGGTGAGACCCACCAGATCCGAAAGAGGCGCAAGGATCGGCATCATGAGAAAGGCCTTGGCGGAAGCGGACGCCACGAAGAAATTGAGGAACATGGTGAGCAGATAGATAAGCAGCGCTGCCGCGAAGGGGCTGGTGCCGCGGATCATTTCTGAAGCGTGAAACAGGATCGTGTCCATGATTCCGCCGAGGGTGATAATGTGTTTGACGCTCATGGCCATCAGGATCAGAAGCACCGCGGGCAGTATACTGAAAGTCCCCTGGATAAAGACAGCGCCGATCCGGCGGAAACCCATGCCGGAGAAAAACCCGCCTCCGATACCGGCGATGAAAAAGAACAGACCCATCACTGGAAAAGCGAGAAACGAGACCGCCTCGATCTGCGAGGAGATGAGGACGAAGAGGATGGCGCTTCCGATCCAGGCCAGTACCCAGGTGATCGACCGTTTGAGCTGGTGGGGCAGCACATCGGAACGAAACGCGGCCGACATGTTTTCCAGCGAGTATTCCGCCCGGACCTCCCGTTCTTCCTCGTACACCGGGGAAAGAGAGGGATCCCGTTCCACCTTGCGGGCGTGGTATCTGACGAATAGAAATACCGCGACATACACAAGCAGAAAGAAGATAATCCGCAGCCAGGCTCCGGAGAAGAGGGGCAGCCCGGCGATTTTCTGCGCCACCCCGATGGTGAAGGGATTGGTGACCGCGGCGGAAAAGCCAAAGGCCATCGCCAGCAGGCTCATGCCAAGCCCTGTCAAGGAGTCCCAGCCCAGAGCGAAGGCCAGCGGTACCACCAGGACTACCATGGGGACCATTCCTTCGTAGATGCCCAGGACCGACGCGGAAAACATGAAGAAGAAAATCACCAGGGCCATCAGCAGATATTTTCTTTTCTGAAAACGCTGGACCAGGAGTGAGAGCACCGATTTCAGAATACCGCCGGACTCCAGTATATGAAAGGCCCCGCTGATGAGCACGAGCAGGAGAATGATGGTGATGATAGTCACACTGTCGCTCCCCCAGAGTACCTCCACCGGAGAAGTGAACCATCGCCACACCGGAGGCGGGGTGATATTGACCTCATGGTAGGAGCCGGCCGCGACTGTGGAGCGGCCCTGTTCTAACGTCCGGTCGTAGGTGCCGGAGGGGATCATACGGGTGAGAACTCCCGCGGTGATCATCAGAATCAGAAGGATCAGCACGGCCGAGAAAAATGCTTTTTTCCCGATCTGCAGACTACTCTGCTGTTTTGTTGTGGTAGTTTCCAATGATATGCTCCTTGTTGTGTGCGGGTCCGATGGCGCTCCGTGTCCGGCTGGACATACTCCATAACCGCCAGGAACGACGAACGTGCCCGATCAGAGTTTCTCTAGCAGCCTTCTGTATACCCGGCAGGCTTTTGTCAGGCTTTCGATCGGAAGCCTTTCATTGCTGGAATGAATGGAACCTAACAGGTCCTTGTCCAGAATGACCGGGACAAAACGGTATATATTTTCACTGATAGTGCTGAAATGTCTCGAATCCGTCGTGACCAGTACTATGGTCGGGACCACCACAGTATCCGGATATGCCGAACGCACCGCTTCATCGAGGGCGCGGTATGTTTCCGTGTCTGTGCTGGAAACGGGCAGCGGGTTGTTGCCCTCGAGTTCCGGGACCGTTCTCACCCGGACCCCGATTCCGGAGGTCGTCCGTTCTATGTGGGCGATAACGTCTTCGATTGTCTCACCAGGCAGGATCCTGCAGTTCACCGCCGCGGTGGCACGGTGGGGCAGGACATTTTCCTTTTCACTTCCCCGCAGCATGGTCACTGCCTGGGTGGTGCGGATCAGCGCGTTCGAGGTAACGGATTTCTGCAGTATCGGTTTGAGCACGGGGCCCCACAGCCTGGGATTGTTCAGAACGAGGCGGGTAAAACCGCTATTGTAGGGGGCGATTTTCCTGAAGAGCTCCTCCACCGGGCCGATTATCCGGGAGGGAAAGGGGTTCCGTTCGATCGCGGCAACCGCTTTCGCTATGATGCCAGCGGCGGTTGATCCGGGAGGCATTGAAGCGTGTCCGCTGTCTCCTTCGGCGATGATTTCTATGTCCACATGTCCCTTTTCACTTGTTCCGATAAAGGCGATGTTTCGATCCATCATCGGAAAAAGTTCGGGAGTTACGATGGTCATCCCCTCGTCATACACTGCTTCAAGCTGCACTCCCCGGGCCGATAGATCAGCGACTATGTTTTTCGCCCCCTGGGCCCCTCCGATTTCCTCATCATGCCCGGAGGCAAAATAGATGGTCCGCTCGGGTTTCCATCCGGTTTCGAGGGCTTCCTCCGCGGCCTGCAGGACCGCCGCCAGAGTACCTTTGTTATCTATAGTGCCCCGGCCCCAGACCGCCTCTTCGGCGATCTCCCCCCCGAAGGGCGTGTGCTTCCAGTTCTCTTCATCCCCCGCCGGAACCACATCGTAGTGGGCCAGAAACAGGACCGGCTTTTTTGTATCATCCTTTCCGCGGACCCGCAGCAGGAGACTGTATTCAGCGATCCGCCGGACCTCGGCGGTCTCAAAGAGGCGCGGGAAGGCCTGCGGCAGAAATGACAAAAATTCTTCGTATCGCGGGTAGTCGTTCCTGGATCGATCGGTATGAGAGACTGTCGGTATTGATACCGCCCTGCTGAGTTTTTCAACAATGTCCATATGTGTTCCTGTTCTTTTGCTGCATCATGCTATGGGATATACTGGAGGCGGTCAAGTGGAAAATGATGAGAACACAATGTCATAAGTCAATGGAGGTGCGGTGTGCCGTATCAGTTTTTTCGGCCGGTTTTTTACGAATGAGATAACTGCCACGGGGGGAAAGTCGTGAAACCGGGTATAGCTAAAGAAAAAACCGCGGTCCCCTCCCCGGGGCGCCGCGGTATAACATCAATCAATCCTTGGATTAGAAATTGAAAATAATCCCGCCGTGGGCCTGCATGAACCAGACGTCCTGGTTGAAATGGGAGTGGTATATGACCCCCAGTTCCAGGGTAAGTCTCCGGTTCATTTTGTAGTCCCAGGCGAGCAGGGCATTGTAGCCGTATTCGAGGTCGTCAAAATCGACAAGGAACAGTTCCAGACCGGCGCCTGCGCAGAGATCGATCCTGGGCCGGAAAGGGATGGCGTATTTCCCATTCAGGGAGATATTGAGGAGCGACATATCATCGACACCCGCCGATGCGGCGGGGAAGTAGTTGTACCCGGCCATGGCCACGAGAGATGTGCCGGGCGTCAGTTTATAGCCGAAGTCGATAATACCGCAGTAACCGGTGTTATAGTCTGATGCGAAGGTCGATGAGGCACCCGGAAGGGGGACGGCGCTGCCGCCGTGCAGGCTGACGGAAAATCCTTTTACGGTCCGGGGCCTGATTCGGGTAAGGATTTGAGCAACGGTTTCCGGTTCTATCTCGAGTATGTAGCTGTTTTCATTGATCTGCTCAACTTCTTCTCCCTGTATTTCTGATATCCACTGGACAACAGGCCCGTCATGATGAATATTGTAGCCGAAGGACCCTACCGAATCTGTCATAGAATATATATTTCCGTTAATGATGACTATTTCGCCGTTATATCTGTACCCATACGCGCTCCAGGTGAGATAGGAGTCGGTTTCATCTCCTGATTCCGATGTTGTTCCTTTCGTTCTGATTCCTTCCGTGCTGTACCTGCTGTCAGGGTCCTTTTTGGATTCCCATGAGCGCCTGGCTACGGTGATCAGGAATTTGTGAGTGTCCCGTCCGTAATATGGATTACCATAACCCCGGGCGCTTATTTCAGCGGTACGTTTCAGTTCCGATGCTTCTTCGAAATCCATGTTCCGGTAGACGCTTGTGCGCAGGATTTTTGCGTCCGATGAAGAATCGATGATTGCCTGTACGCACTGATGTGAATGGGCTGTGTACTCGGGGACCTCCGGATCGGTGTTGTTGATACTCCACGTCGAATCTACCGTTGTTTCTCCCGGTGCCCCTGCCGGTATACCGCCGGGTATGCTTACAGGGGTAGTGGGATTTGGTGTGGATTGGACATCCGCCCAGTCTCCCAAAGCCGGGATACCCCAATTCGCGATTTTGAACTGAACACTCACACCGTCGGCCGGAATTCTTTCGAAGTATGGAGCGGCAATAATTTCTTTCTCAGTGGTATTCTGCAGTCTCGCGACGAAACGGTTTGCTACTGTCGGCGTTGCAGCTGACGGCAGCGCAATAGTTGAGCCAATCGGGTCCCCGGGATTCGGCTGTATTCCGATATCGTATTTATCTACCCAGACACCGTTACACACGGCACCGGTTGTTTTATCAGCATGACTCCACCATTCACGCGCGAAAGGATAGAGTTCCACGTCCCCGCTGACAGGCATTGCATTGCGGGGATAGGAGTATTGCACGGCTGTCAAATCAGGAGTCGTAGTGAGAACCCGGATGACATTGTAATAGAAGAGAAAGGCATCATCGAAATTCACCCAGTTCGCTCCGCCTGAAGTAATATTGACGGGGACCTTCAATTCCATATTCCACCCGTCGCTTATGTCGGAGCGAATTTTAATTTCCATATTCATTGCTGCCGCCTGAGCGGGAGACAGGTCGTTCCAGGCGGCTCCGTCCCAGATACGGATATGATCAGGATCGAGGACGGCACCGGGAGAATGGGCCGCGGAAAAGGGATAAACGGCCAGGATCCTGTCATCGGCGGGAGTCGCTGTATCGTTGTCTGGGCTGAAGGCGAGAACAACGACAGTATCTTCGTGCATAAGAGTGTCGTTGCGGTTCTGGAAAGACATGTACAGGAATCCGTCCGAAGCGGCGGCGGAACGGTCTTTCAGCCCCTGGAAAGCCATTTCCGGCTCGGCGCCGCCCTCGTGGGTGATCCGCATAGCCTGATTCCACCCGGTATCCTCTATGACGTATCCGTCTATGACGGGAGGTTGCCGGTAGTTCGAACCTGCCACGTTTATATGTGCCGGGAATACTATCTCCTGGTCCGGAAAGATGGAAAACTGTTCAGCGTGGGGACTGCTGTTCGCGCTGTTGGTGTCCGTGACTATCAGCTTGGCAGTATAGACGCCGTGGTCGTTGTAGTCGAAGCTTGTGCTTGTCGTTGGTGCGGTGGTAGTTTCATCAGTAATATCGTCACCGTCGAAGTCCCAGTGATACTGCTCCACCGAGTCTCCCGTATCCGGATCGAAACTCGCCGCTCCTTCGAAGCTTATGGTCACCGGTTCGGTCCCGGTGCTCGGGCTGATGGTAAAAATGGCCGTCGGAGGCGTATTGGCCGCGGGGCAGGGATTGGCCGTCAGATGCGCGATGTCGTATTCGGGAGTGCCCCCGTTCTCGAAAAGCTGGGCAGGAGTGAAGGAATTGTCCCAGCTGGTGATTTCCCCCGCGGGATCACTTCCGGCGGACAGGCTGGCCACGGTTAAACTCCAGATGTCCGTGCCGGAACCCGTAAAAGTCCCCCCGGGGAAAGCTGCCGGTTTTTCCGTAATCTTCAGCAGATAATTACCCGATCCGGATACCGGTTCGGAAACAATGAACCGGATACCGTTATTATCATCTCCGCTGTCCGTATCATACAGGGTACCGAGGGTCATAGAGCCGGATATACCGGCAGGACCGCTGATCGAAAAGGCCGGGCTCTGAGGGGTATTCGTATCGATACTCAGCTCGACAATATGAATTCCCTTGCCCAGGGGTACCGCGAAATCCAGGGTGATACTGGTCATATCGGTGCAGCTGTAACTGGTCGTTTGACCGTGGAGACAAAACCCGATCAGAAGTAGAAACAGGACCATCCATATTTTGAACTTATGTACTTTCATAAGCGTCTCCTTTTTTTATCGCTGTCTTCCCGAGGTCTTCATGAGTGCCTGATAATAAAGGCCTAAAGGCAGCTTATTTTTCATATCTTTTGAAGATGTATACCGCTCCGTTTCCTCCGCTGTGTTTACTAGCGCCGACTGCGGCGAAGCTGCCGTCGATGGCGACGGCAATGCCGAAATTATCACCGGCCGCGATGTCGCTTCCCAGGAGAATCTCTCCCTCCTGCTCCCAGGTGTCATTTCTGCGCGCGTATATGAAGGCCGAGCCGGAGTCCGTTCCTCTATCGTCATCATTCTTCGCTCCGATGACGGCCCGGTTTTCCGAAATATCCACCGCGGAGCCGAAGTGATCGCCGCCTGATATTTCTCCGGGATTGAGGATGGTTTGCTTCCAGTCTATTCCGCTCCGTTCATAAATGTAGGCGGCTGGTCTGCCTACCGCGCCGGAAAGCATGTGGGTCACCGCGTTCACCGTTGAATAGTCTATAGAGACGGACCAGCCGA
>Ga0272442_10008378_pt1 | contig 13112 bp, 8 predicted proteins | sample SSMForm2O_FD_200262 | JGI IMG/M metagenome (GOLD analysis project Ga0272442, IMG submission 200262) | Marine sediment archaeal communities from Little Sippewissett salt marsh, Falmouth, MA, United States - SSM-Form-2O | ecosystem: Environmental > Aquatic > Marine > Wetlands > Sediment ...
GGTAACCGCACCCGGGCCGAGTGGGACAGCGATAAGTCTGCCACGTTTCGATACACCAAGATATACGAATACGACGATCTGTACCAGTTGAAAGTGGAACGGAAAATGAACCAGTCCGAGACCTCGAGGCTGTACGAGTACCAGTACCAGTTCGACGCATCCGGCAACAGGACACAGATGAAATATTACGATGGATCGTCCACAGCAACCACCTCCTATTCCTACAACGACATCAACCAGTTGACCTCCCGGAGCATTGGCGGGGCAATATATGGTTACAACTACGATGCCAACGGAAACCTCACCTTCGAGGATGAGGGCAACGACGCCAGGGAATTCACCTGGAACTCAGACGACCGCCTCACTGAAGTGGATAACGATTTCATTGATAAGGAGGTGGAATACACCTACGACGCCATGGGTCGCCGGATCATGCGGAAAGACGTGGATACCAACACCTACACCATGTATTATTACGACGGCCTCACCGTGATTGCGGAAAAGGAAAAAGTGGGGGCCGGTTCCTGGACCTGGAATCGCATCTTCACCGTTGCCCCTGGTGTAATCGGTCAGATCCTTCGGATATCGGAAAAATCCGGCGAATACTGGAACCATGAGTTCTATCATTACGACGCCATAGGCAACGTTGCGTTAAAAACCGACATCTACGGAGACATCAGCGAGGCCATCGACCAGGAGGCATACGGAAACGTCATGGTGGGCTACCAGTCAGGATACCACCTCACCACAAAGGAACATGATGCCGATGCGGGGTTGTACTATTTCTGGCAGAGGTGGTATGATAATAGAATAAGTAAATTTATAAATAGAGATCCATGTAATCGATTGTATCAATGCTATGTTTTTGTTAAAAATAATCCACTTAATAAAACGGATCCAAGTGGACTTTTTACATCAGGAGATTGTTTAATGGTTAGGAGAAGAGCATGTCCGCACCTTACAGGATATACAAGACCCACAAGGAGTGATTGTAATGCCTGTGTTGTTTTATGTGAACAGGCTGCCCCTCGTTCAAGTGTAGGTGGTGCGGGAGCTTTTGTTACAGAATGCCAACGTAGATGCAAAAAAGACAGAGATATTGCAGATATTCTTTCTAAAATCGGTGAAAAGTTAAGTCCTGGTAAATTTAATCCCAGCCATCCAATACCCATTGTAACTAAATTGTCCTATTAGAACTCGGATTTATAGTAACACTCATAATATTGTATATTTGCTAAATATAAAATAGGAGTAATAAATGATGAGACGTTTATTTATAGGTTTAGCAGCTTTATCTTTCAATTCTTTTCCATTCTTTTTGATTTTATTATTGTCCCATTTTCAGATTTCATGTTCCAGTTCACATGATACACCTGACAAAATATTAAATGAAATCAAAGAAATTCCTTTTAATGATGTCAATCAATTTAAAAAGCAACTATACTTAAAGTTCCCCTCAAAATCAACTGTTACTGAAAGTGAATTTAAGAAAGAAGTTAGCAAATTATCTGAAAAGTACTCAGTAATAAAAAAAAATAATTTATTCAAAGAAATAAAACATCAATCAGGTATGTCATCAAAGTCTATGAATGAAAGAAATGAAGAATTAACCAAGTATTTTTATGCAAGTTCATATCTATATTCTAAAGATTATTCAGCGAAGCTTTATAGAGATATAGTTTATTCCTTTGGTAACACCGATTCTATGATAAGTATATTCTTTGTTATTTCAAGTAATCGTTGCCCAGAATTAACGTCTTATGCAATATCAAAACTTTTAAGAAACCCATATCATCGATTTATCATAGTATCAACATCCTTAGATATGGAACCAGAAGTTGCAAAATATGTTTTGAATGAAGCATTAAAAGTTAATCAAGATGAAAAACGTGTAATCATAGCACATCTCGAAGAATTAGATAAAATTGACGATAAATAAAAAGAAAATGAATTTAGGGTCAATCTTTAGCTTTTCTAAGGGGCGTTGAGGGTCATTCATGATAAGTATTCGTCAAGGAAAAAAGGAGTTTTTCCGCCCGACTTCAAATTTCATTTGAGGCCGGTAATTTCAACCATGCCTCCCTACTTGGTTTCTTTAACATTAGGATCAATCCGATGCTTCCACAAGGTTGATACAATCCAATAGATGATCAGTCATTTTAAATGACAACATCTCTTTTACTGAATCCGGCACATCTTCCAGCCGTCTCATGAGATCGCGGAAGTATCCTTTGTTATGAAGTTTCTCTTTGACGTATTCCACCCCGCATTCCATGAGAACGCCGGAAGTCTTGTTTTTGAAGCGCGTGGCCTGGCGAACCAGGTAATTCCGATAACGGAGGCAGCGGCGGAGGTCTCTCACTTCAGTGGAAGGCATATAACATTCCGGCACCAGATTAATGCGTAATAGGTCCGCCAGGGTTTCAGCGTCAATATCGTCGTTTTTCTTTTTGGCGTAAGCAATGGCTTTGATCTGCAAGGGATTGCCAACGATCAATTCTTTCGCATACGGTTTGAGGATATCATAAACAAACCCGGTAAACAATGTTGCTTCGAGCACGCCTTTCCAGGGATGCTGGATCCTGGAGGCAAGGGTGATAAGATCGGCGCGCGTCCGCTTGATGCATCCTTGCTCGATAATAGTTCCATCAAGAATTTTCACGCAGTAGTTCACATTTTTCTTGTGAATGTCCATACCGATATAATACATTTCTTTCCGTTTCATAGTATTTCCTCCTGATGAGATTTTTTTCGAGGCGATTTAATTGTCCTCGCATTCTTAAAATTTCTTGTCAGGAGGATTTCCTTTTTTCAAGCTAACTTATACATTCCAACAGTCTGGAGCTTTTGTAATACTACGATTCACATGAATTTTGTCTTTTTCGCCTGAATAATATGAATAATCTCAATAAACAGCTAAGCTCCAAAAGCTCCAGACTGACGCCGCCCTTCATATTAACTTAGCAACATTCGGGTCAACGCCATTAGAATCAGACATGGTAATTTACGTAATTTTCTCCTGATCCTCTCTCCATATTGAACGCTGAAACCAGATCGTACAGGATTCCTGTAACATAAGGTGCGCCTCCCTGATCCCTCATCTGTTTCCTTGCTTTTCCATTCCATCAAGTCTATGTACTGAAAGTGTTCTTATGAAAAATTTACAGCCGACTCGATCAATTCGATAGAATAGCGAGGATATGTAATGATCAAACGGAGATTCTTTTTCCTGCTTTTTTTCTGCGGAACGATACTGCCCTTTTCGGCATTCGCGAATATGATTCTATGCGATGAAGGCAAAAGCGATTACGCCATCGTCATTTCCCAAAACGCCCCTTCCCCCGAGAGACACGCGGCCCAAGAATTGCAGCATTTTTTACAGGAGATATCCGGCGCCTCGATCCCGATCGTCGAGGATTCCTCACCGCTTCCCCCCCGCGCCATCCTGCTCGGAGAAAATAATCACCTCGAAACAATCGGCGAAGAGATCGATTTCAAATCCCTCGGAAAGGAAGGATATATCCTTCGCTCGAAAGGGGATCAACTCATCATCGCCGGCGGTAAACCCAGGGGCACGCTATACGGCGTTTACGGACTCCTCGAGGATCATCTCGGGTGCCGCTGGTTCACACCGGATCTGAGCCGCATCCCCAAAAGTAAAAAACTGGCGATTCCCTCCCTTGATGAAACCGTTATCCCACCTCTGGAATATCGCGACGTGTTTTATTCCGACGTGTTCGACGGCGACTGGGTTCTTCGCAACCGGTTGAATTCCTCGCATGCCCGCGGGGTGGAGGATAAGGGAGGACGGGTGCGTTTTGGTAAAATGGCATTCGTGCATACCTTTTACCGCCTCGTGGAACCGAAGAAATATTTCAACAAACACCCGGAATATTTCGCCCTCGTGGACGGCAAAAGGCGGCGCGAGGGAGCGCAACTCTGCCTGACCAATCCCGACGTGATCCGTATCGCCGCCAAAAAGGTGAAAAAATGGATCCGCCGCGATCCAGGCGCCACGATCTTTTCCGTTTCCCAGAACGATTGCCACGGCAATTGCCAGTGCCCTTCCTGCAAGGCTATGGATGAGAAGGAGGGGTCTCCGGCCGGCTCCCTTTTGTATTTCGTGAACAGCGTTGCCAAAGAGGTGGAAAAGGAATTCCCCCATGTGATTATAGAAACCCTGGCCTATCAATATACCAGAAAGCCCCCCAAAACCGTGCGGCCACGGAAAAACGTCGTGATCCGCCTTTGCAGCATCGAGTGCTGTTTCGGACATCCCCTCGAGACTGACCCCCTGGGGAACAATCCCGGTTTTCGGTCAGATATAAAGGGGTGGAACGCCCTGACGAACCGGCTCTATGTATGGGATTACGTCACCAATTTCCACCATTACGTGCAGCCGCACCCCAACCTCCGGGTCTTGAAGCCCAATATCCAGTTCTACGTAAAAAACGGCGTAAAGGGCATTTTCGAACAGGGAAATTATTCCGGGGGAATGCACGGGGAAATGTCCCAGCTCCGTTCATGGCTTCTGGCCAAGTTCCTCTGGAATCCCGAGTACGATTATGAAACCGCCATGACTGAATTCTGCGAGGCGTATTACGGTCCGGCCGCCCCCCTCTTAAGGGAATATATCGATCTGATCCACGACCGCTTCCTGGAAACCAAAACCCACCTTTCCATCTGGATGCCCCCCACATCCCTTTACCTGGATGAAGATACGGTGAAAAAGGCGGAGGAAATTCTGAATCGCGCGGAGAAACGGGTAAGCGATAACGAAACCTTTCTCCTCCATGTGCGCGAGGCCCATCTCCCGATTCAATACGTCCAGCTCGTTACCGGAAAAAACAGGGGGAAGGTCTCCTACGTCCTCACGGAAGATAGCTTTGGCCCGGATCCGAATCATCCCCGATCCGTTCTTTTCCGGCGGTTCAGGGAAACCGCGACCGCGCTTCGCATGAGCCATATCAACGAAGTCAAGACCATGAAGACCTTTTTTTCCGAGATCGACCGGGCGGCTCCCAGCTACAAGGCGGTAAAAATGGAGAACCCCTCGTGCCGGTTTCACGTGATACCCGGACTGGGCGGAAAAATCCCCTCCTGGAAATGGAAGAAAAACGACTTCGATCTGCTTTCTTTTCCCGAAGGGTGGCGCGATGAGTTCAGCATAAATAAAAGAAAACTGGGTTCCAACCTCGAATATTCCATGACGCTGGATAAAAAGAAAATGACCCTCGAAGCCGATTTGAACGATGATTTGTCCGTGGAAAAGGAATATATACTCGATGAGAATGACCCCATCCTCGAAATAAAAACGCGGATCATTAAAAAGCAAAACAAGGGGCATCTTCCTTCCGAAATCCATTCCCAGTCGTGGTGGAATCCTGGAACAAAGGATCAGCTGAACTTTTGGCTTTCCGGGAAAAATGCGCTCTATTCCCTCGAGCGCCTCCCGCAAAAAAGGAAAAGCCTGTTTGAATTTGGCCCTGCGGAAGTAGGAGGGGAGTGGCTTTTATGGAATAATATGAAAAAGATCGGAATCCGCGCCAAAGTCCCCGAATGGGAAACATCCATAGAACTCCTCTTCGATCCGGAAAACAACCGCGTGCGAATCAGGGAATCGACGAAAAATATCTGCCCCGAGAAAAACGACGCGTTTGAAATCTCGAGACAATATCAGATTATAACCAACGACCCCGCAAAAGTCATCGCAGGATTTCCACGGGAGACGAAGCCGCTCGAAAAGAAAGAACCGGAAATCTGGAAGGCCGGGCCCGAAGATTTCTACCTGTTCCGCGAAGGCAAACTCAGCAAAATCATGAGGGACGAAACAGCACTCGATGGCTGGTGCGCATGGATGCCGGGGCATACCACCGAATGGGCGGTTCAGTGGCATTTCGATCACGAGCTGCTCGATCCGGAAAAGGAATACGAGGCTGCGGTTTTTGTGAAAGTCGGGAAAAAGGGAGACGCGGGCGACGCGTTCACCGCCGGGGTATGGGATATCGATCATGTACGAAGCATGGGGGAGATTCGGATCGCGGCAAAGGAAGTTGAGGGAGAAAAGTGGCGCAAATTCGTAACGGCGCGTTTCAGGCCCGGGTCGCGGCAGTACCTCTGGATCGCCCCCACCGGCAATCCGGACAATGTGACAGAAATCCGCGTCTCCTGCTTCACCCTCACGCCTGTGAGGTAAATGAGAATCAAAACATTGTCAACGGAAAGCACGGATTGCCACGGATCAACACGGATAAAAAATCGGTCTCGGCCTCAGAATCGATTAAGTATCTTTCGATTATCAGTCTTCGCCGAGGCTGCGACCTGACAAGCGAGCAGGGGGAAATAAATACTCCTGCAATTAACAATAAACAATTAACCAATCACCCCATGCCGCAGGCATGGCCATTTTTTTCTTTTATTTTAAGACATATTCTGATTTCCTGTTTCTACTTTTATAGAAAGGATTTTTCAGGCGGCCATTTGAAAATGAATCGAACCTTTGAAAATCTTACCGATAAGGAGGTCGTTGAAAAAGTGCTGTATGAAGATAAACAGCTCTATGGAATCCTCGTGAATCGATATCAGAACCTGGTCTTTCGCGTGGCCCTTGAAAAATTGAAAGATCACGAATCCGCCTCCGACGCCCTCCAGGAAACATTCTTTAAGGCCTACAGGAACCTCGATCGTCTGAATAAACCGGAATCTTTCGCCTCCTGGATATACTCCATTACCATCAATGTGTGCAGGAACATGAAAAGAAAAAACAGGAAAAATACCGTATCGATCAATGATGTTGACGAACGTTCCCTTGAGCAGAAGAAAGAGGAGAACGTCCCCCCAATCGACCGGGAAAAATACACCGCTCTGAAGGGCATCATCGAGAAACTTCCCCAAAAACACCGCCAGATCATTGATCTTCGCTATACGGAGGGTTTCAGTTGTAAAAAAATCGCCAATTTTCTGGGGATCTCCGAGCGGTCTGTTGTTAATCGCCTGTATTATGCCAGGAAATTGATCCTGAAAATGTTTGAAAAGGAAGGCCTGGCATGAAGATTCATCCGCGTTTGAAAACGATTTCAAAATTCCTCGACAATTGGACCAGTGAATCAAAGGCCCAAAATATTCTCCGCCATCTCGAGACATGCGAGAAGTGCAAAGCAAAGGTGGATCTCCTGAAAAATGTGGAGAGCATTGTCTCTCTCGAGAAAACAGTGGATGAAGAGCTGACGGAGGCCATAACGAACAACCTGCCGGAGATACGGCGAACCAGACAACCCAATATCGGGATCATTCAAGGCATAATCGGCGACGTGAACGTTATAAGGGAGGGTGAACAAGAGGGGGAAGAGGGATTCATCGGCATGGGACTGAAAAAAGGCGATACCGTGAAACTTTCCGAAAAGAGCGTGGCCCTGATCGAACTGGCGGACGGCAGCTCGCTCTGGTTGAACAAGAGCACGGAGATGAATTTTACAACCGGGATTCACAAACTGGCCCTCGGCGCGGGAGAAATCTTTGCGATGATGAAGCCGCAAAGAGATCCCTTCATCATTAAAACACCCTCCGCCATCCTGAGCGTGATCGGCACGGATTTCGACGCCAGGATAAAGGACGGCAAAAAAACCGTGTTGAGCGTCCTCAAAGGAAAGGTTTCGTTTGAAAACAACACAGGCAGGACGATGGTAACCAGGGGGCGCCAGCTGGAAGCCGATAAACACTCGAAACTCTCCCCGAAAAAGATCAAGGATCCCGGCTCCATATCGCGCTGGGCGAGCTCCGTCAAGGTCTCCCCAAAAAGAGGGAAGATGTCCGTCAAGACGTTATCCTATGTATCCTTTGTTGCCGTTTTGCTTCTCTTCGGCGTCTTTTTAATGAAAGGCCGCGATCATGGCCTCGATTCCGAAACGAGTTCGGAAGAGACGCCTTTTGACAAAAACACCCCGCTTACACTTTCGTCTCCTTATCTCCAGAAAGGGTTGAGCTTGAGAACGACGATCGATAAAAATAAGCTGGATTCCAAAACAGGCGATTACGAGGATTATGTGGAAATTGTCACACGTACAGATATTCTCGACATCGATGCGCAAGGGGAAGCCCGGGTCATTTTAACGATCGAAGATATAAAGCTGCAATTTGACGATCCGGGTCCGGGGGAAAGTCTTCTTCAGGCCGTAGCGAATATGCGCGGACTTCAATTTACTTATTTTGTTTCACCGGATGGAAGAATCCATTCCGTCGATACCCGTGACGGAAAACCCCTCATTGAAAATGAAATAAGAGCCTTCTACTTTACTTTTGTGGACAGCAATGTCAGGTTTCTTTTTGCCGGCAAGGCATTGACCCCGGGCGATACATGGACCCACCGGTTGAATCAGAAAATCCCCGGCCTCCCCGAGAGCTTTATCAGCTTGAAGGACAGGATGCGTTTCAAAAAGTATGAAAACATTGACGGTCGTTGGACAGCGGTGCTTGAAAGGCAATATACCGGTTCCATCGGGGGCGGGATTCCCATGGACAAAACCCGGAGGAAGAACGCCACACAGGTGCTCGTCATGGATGAATTGACCCTCGGCGGGAACGCCGAATACGTCGTGGATCTGGAGAGTGGAAGACCTGTGAAAGGAACGAGCACGGATTTCGAACGGGATCTCAAAGGGAGGATAGAGTTTCACGCCCCCAATCGGCCGGTCGAGAGACGCGGCCTGGATAGAAGAGTCGATAACAAATTCCTCAACAACATAACATACGAGTACGATCCGCCCGAATCTCCCGGGAATCTTATGGATTGATGTTATTATCGAAAGGAGAAACAAAATGAACAAAAAACAAGGATTTACCTTGATAGAGATGCTTATCGTGGTGGCGATTGTTGCCATCCTTTCCGCCATCGCCATACCGAATCTCCTGGAAGCCCAGGTTCGTTCCAAGGTGTCGAACGTAAAAAACGACTTCCGCGTGATTGCCGGAGCCATCGAGGCCTATTCCACGGATCACGGCCAGTATCCCCGTGAAATCCATACCGATTGGTACGATGAAGACTGGATTGCTTATTCCGGGAGAACGGTGCGAGGGATTCTCTGGTATGGCTTGACCACTCCTCTTCCTTATCTCACCACGCTCGATTATATCGATCCCCTGGCAAACGATGGCTTGGACATCGAGTTGAAGTATTACACGTATCACGATATGAGGGAATACACGAGAAGAGAGGACCAGCCTTTCTGGTGTTATGCCGAGGAATATTATGGCGCATGGCGTCTGTGTTCCATCGGCCCGGACAAGACCTATTTTCACGGATTTGAAGACAGTCCCCAACTGGTGTACGATCCCACAAACGGCTCGGTGAGCCCGGGAAACATCTGGAGAACGCAAAAGCTGCCCGAGGGCGACCAGCCCCCGGTGGGAGTCCTTTTGGGCACGCACTGATCCGTGGGCAATCGGGGTCGGACTCCTCAATTAAGGCACTAAAAAAACGAATAACGATTTATTCGACGTTTTGACAGGCTGTATTCAAATGCGTGTTGCGCTGTTTTCTGTGTGATGCGTTGATAACATTCCAATGAAACAATCGCCGGCGGTAGGACACCCTTTCCAGGCGGTCTATTGTACATAATTCTACACGGAATTTGAATATGAAAAAGAACGCAATCTTTCTTTTCATCCTTTTAGTTTTCACAGTTATCGCATATTTTTATTCCCGTTCAAGATCCGGGGAAACGAACCGGAACGATTATCAGGAAGATATGCAAGTTCTGATTGAGCATTATCAAAGCATTGTAAAAAATCCGGATTATAAGTCCCGGCGATATCATCGTTCCACTCGATTAATCTGTCCGAAAATCGGAAAATCGCCCGATTGTTCCTCATTCCCTCCCTGAAAACGGTCCTTCCCAATCGGATAACCCAAATCATTACAGTATTCTATAATATTCAATCCCCCGGAAGTCGGGTGGGTTTGTTTCTTGCTTCATCTTATCATCGGGACGACCTTGACACGGACGTTCCCACTTTTATAAGGTCTGGACTATTCTTTAAATGCAGGAAGGATGAACTCTGTCATGAAAGATTATCTCCCCTCCAGGGCGAAAACGGCGCTTTTTCTTCTCACGATTTTGATTCTGACCCTTTCCGCGGCACCGGCCACTCAGGAGCAGGAAACACGCATCGTGGTCGCTGAAGGCGTGTCAGCCCTGATCCCGGGTAAATCGATCGATCGAGCCTTTGACGAGGCCGTGAAGGACGCCAAACGTAACGCGGTTCAGATGGGCATCGGGGTCCTGGTGAACAGCCAGACCATCGTGGACAACTACGAGCTGATCTCGGATAAGATCCTGACCCGTTCCAGCGGTTATGTCCGCCATTTCGAGGTGATTTCCCGCAATAGCGATGGGGATCTCTACCGTGTGGTGATCAAAGCCGAGGTGGCGGTTGCCGATATCCACAGCGATCTGGCCGCGGTCCTCATCCTCAAGGCGGAAAAGGGCTATCCCAGAATCATGCTCATCGGGATCGAAAAAGTGGGGGAGCAGCAGAAAACCTCGCTCTCCGCACAAACCGCAATGGAGGAATTCCTGGTGAAAAAGGGGTTCGACCTGGTGGATGAAAGCCAGGTGGAAATCGTCAAGGCCCGCGACGTGGCCCTTCACCCCGAGGATCACAAAACCGCGGCCGCCCTGGGACAGCGTTTCGGGGCGGAAATCATCGTGGTTTACCAGGCCATTGCGGATTATGAGGGCACGTCCAACGCATACGGAATGAATCTCAACTCCTTCCGCGGCACCCTGGATGCCCGGATCATCTATACGGATACCGCGGATCTGCTCGGTTCGGTGAGCGCTTCGGATTATGCGGCCGCCGAGGGGAGGCCCGCCGCGGTTCGACTCGCCTTCCAGAAAACCGCCAGAAAGGCCGCACCCCTCGTAATGGAAAAGATCTTGGACGACTGGCAAAAGCACGTGAACAAACTCGATCTGGTGATCAGTGGTCTTAATTATGTTGAGATGAAAAAAATCAAAGAGGCCCTTTCCGTGATGAGGCGGGTGGATGCGGTGGGTTCGGGCGAATTCGAGAAAGGTGTTGCCATGTTTCACATCCAGGGCGATATCACCCCCGGGGATCTGGCGGATCGGCTCCTGGAAATCGATGAAATCCCCGGGCTTCAGATCATCGCGGTTTCATCCGGAAGGGTCGAGGCCCGCATCAAAAGGTAAAAAAAGCGTTCCGGGAGAACAAATCCTTGGAAATAGAGTCTATATGATATATGAACGCACCGTGAAAACCCTGAAAAAGGGTTGAATCCTGTTAGTCTGGATGATATGTAAATGTTTGATTCCAGTGGAGATAGAGAAAAGGCTGTTGTGGAAAAATTATTCATGATGAAACGCGGTTATATCATTCCTGCTGCCCTGCTCTCCGCCCTCTTTTTCATGGCGGCGTCCATTCCGGCCCAAACCCCGGCCGTTCAGGAACGCATCAGTGTGAGTGCGACAGATTGTTCCACCCCCAGGGTGACAGGGAACGATCGGGGCGACATTTTTGCGGTCTGGAGCGGGAAACTCGGGGAGAGATCCCGCATTTTCTTCCGGGAACGAAAAGGGGAGATGTGGGGCCCTGAAATCGTGATCGATCAATCGGAATGGGGAAATAATACAGATCCAGTCATGGCCGTGGACGGACAGGGCAATCCCTGTGTGGTCTGGGCCTTTTCCGATCCCGAGCTCACGGCTGTTTATTACACCCTCCGAATCAATGGGGAATGGCTCCCACCCCTTGCCCTGAGGGAATCCAGGGAGAAAAACTGCGAATTCCCGGATATCGCCGTGGAAATGGAAACAAACCGCGTGTATATCTCCTGGCAGGAGGGGCGCGGCAGCAGCTATGCCGTTTTCTGTGCCACCCAGAACGACGAGGGCGGATTCGTCCCGGAAAAACTCTCCAGCCCCGATGATACCGGGTATAACCTCTATCCCCGCGTTTTCCTCGCCCCCACACCCTTTGTCACATGGTACGGGGTGGGGGAATCCGATTTCATCCTCCATGCCTCCCTCTGGAATATCCAGTCCGAAAAGTGGATGCGATACGATCCAGCCGGGTTCGAACGACTTCCCACCAACCGCTTCCCCTCGATCCTGAGCGATCCCGGGGGCAATCTTTCCGCGGTTTGGTACGACTCGGACGGATCCACGGACCGGATCTATTTCGCCAGACAGGGCGAGCCTGGGTATGGCCGGGGCGGGATCGTGGACGGCAATCCCGAGAGGATGAACAGCCTCCCCACAGGTGCGATCGGCCCTGATGGGGAAGTGTTTCTCTGCTGGAGAGGGGAGAGCATCTTCGGGGGACAGATCTTCCTGGCGGAAGGTGCAATGATGTCAAATCCCGGATTCGAGGAGAGCCGCCTCGTATCCGACGGCCAGAAGCTCTTCTACACCCAGCCGGATTGCGCCCTTCTCCCTGATGGGGATCTGGCCATGATCTGGTCCTCGAGTGCCATGGATGGCGGTGACGGCGCCGTGTACTTCCGTATTTGCCGTCCGTGAGATCCCCGAAACCCCTGAAATCCCTTTATAACGCTTTAATCCTTGAAATTAACGTTTCCCTGGGTTTTATGAAGTGCATGTTTTTTGCGTGGGGAAGAAATAGAACAGATTTTTGCCGTGAGGAGTTTTCATGAGAAACAGAGTATCATTACTTTTATTCGCCGGTTTCATTCTGATGGCGGGTTTCGCGGGTTCGGAAGAATCGGGACGGGATCTCGAGATCTTCGCGGCTCTGAATAAAAACAGCATCGTTGTGGGAGAACCCCTTTTCCTGAATCTCCTGCTCGAAAACAGGAGCGATCATCCCATCGAGTTCCGAAGTCGCCTCAGCCCCTACGGGGACGTCCAGATGCGTTTTTCCATCCCCGAACGCCTGCCCGTGGATTACAAGGGCACGTTTCAATCCAGCTTTTACCCCCACTGCCTCTTTAAAATGCCGCCCAGGGGCAAGGATCGCGTGTCGTTTGCCATTTATTATTTCGAGGAAACACCGGGCAAACTCCTCTTCGATAAACCCATGAAAGCCAGGCTCGAAGCTGAAATCAAGGGATACCTCGGGGAGAAAATCGAGGA
>Ga0272442_10008379_pt1 | contig 13112 bp, 12 predicted proteins | sample SSMForm2O_FD_200262 | JGI IMG/M metagenome (GOLD analysis project Ga0272442, IMG submission 200262) | Marine sediment archaeal communities from Little Sippewissett salt marsh, Falmouth, MA, United States - SSM-Form-2O | ecosystem: Environmental > Aquatic > Marine > Wetlands > Sediment ...
ACAACTTTTGTACGCTATGATATTCCTTTACTGTCATAATAACCTCCATGCAAATTAAGTTACCACAACATATATCGGAAATCATAGCTCAGCGCATTTAATTATTATGAACGGTATTATAACGCTTTTTTTCAAAAATTTTAAAAATCTCCCTCAAAATCCCTCAAAACCTCCGCTTTTAACAAAAAACCGCACAAAACCTCCGCCTCCGGGCCGACTTCCGCCCCCGCAACCACCCGGCCGAAATCCCCCACCAGCCAACTCCTAACCACGAACTACCAACCCCCCAACTGCAAGCCTTACTCCTGCCTCTGTCTCCGACTTTTCTATCCAATATATCCACTCATTTAACAGCCCCAATTTAAAATAGTCCCGCGAAGTTTACCCCTTAGGAGGCGGCTCCACAACTAAAAACTTAAAACTCAATACTCAAAACTGCGCAGATTCCCCATCTTACCCATTTTAACATTTTAAACAGTCTCATTTTGCTATAGGCATTTTGCAATTGTTTTCTCAAAGCCGCCGCGGTGCTTGTCCTAAGGGACCCCGCCGAAGGCGTCCCTCACGGGACTGACGGGGAGCGGGATTATTGCCCGATTTTGAAAACACAGTGAAATTTGCACATCTTTTTGCATCATTTTTTTCAATTTTTCTCACTTTTCCTCTTTTTTCCCCCTTTTTAAAAACTTTTTGTCGTTTTTTGTTAAATTTTTTGACTTTTTTTTCGACCCCAGCCTTGATTTTAGCCCAAAAACAAGCCCTCTGTTTTCAGCGCAAAAAAAGAAACATCGAACACCATTCGTTGTCCGATGTTTCACGGAGGGGAGAAAAACTTTATTAACTAAAATATTATCGGCCGCTCAGCAAAAATTCCTTTAACCAAATACCTCCCTCCTTAGCTATCAATGTAAGCCTTTATTTTTCAAGTAGATAGAACTTTTGAAAATCCCTCCCTATTATAAACTTGCCCCCGCCGACCGCCTAAGAAAGGCTCATCGGCTCCCCATGACGGCTGCCCTTGCGATATATCGTAATCCCTTTACAGCCAAGCTTATACGCTAGCTTAAATGCCTTATCAACAGCGCTCTCAGCTGCTTTTTCGCGGAAATTTATCGTCTTGCTAACCGCCGCATCGCAATGCTTCTGAAAAGCCGCCTGCATCTGAATATGCCATTCTGGCTTAATATCGTAGGTACACTTGAAAATTTTCCTCACTTTCGCCGGTATTTGCTGCATTTTCTGAATACTGCCCGCTTTCGAAATCTTATCTTGCAGCTTTTTATCGTAAAATCCCTCTTTTTCGCCAATCTGCTTGAAAATCGGATTGACTTGAAGCATTTTCAAACCGTCAAGTATCTGCCGTGAAAATACCGGAGAGTACACCGGCTCAATTCCGCAACTGCAGTCAGCTACTATACTTATCGTTCCCGTCGGAGCTATGCAAGTAATGGAAGCATTCCGTACCTTCCTCCCCTTTTCAGTTCTCCACGTACTCTGGTTCCAGTTCGGAAACGGACCGCGCAAATCTGCCAGTTTACTGCTTGCTTCGCGCGCCTTTTCGTTAATAAACTTCATCACGCTCTCACCAAAATCAACCGCCTCCTCGCTGTCATAAGCCATTCCCTGCAAAAAAAGGCTATCAGCAAATCCCATTAATCCAAGCCCGATTTTGCGGTTTCCCTGGGCCAGCCGCACAGTGTCCCTCACCGGATAACTGCAAACATCGAGGATATTATCCAGAAATCGCACTGCCATTTTAACGCTCTTACCCAGCTCCGCCCAGTCCATCTCTGCTTTGCCGTCGGCAAGGATGATTTGGCCTGCGTAATCTTCCTTTCTTCTGCCTGCATAAGGCTTTACGAATTTGGCAAGATTTAAACTTCCCAGTGTGCAAGCCTCAAAAGCAAGTAAAGGCTGTTCACCACACGGATTAGTAGCCTCGATTATGCCAAGCGAAGGGGTGGGATTGTCCTTGTTTATTCGGTCGATAAAAGCTATTCCCGGCTCTCCCGTCTCGTGAGCGCAATGAACTATCATTTTCCATATATCGCCAATCGTGTAAAATTGCCCCGTTTGACCGGCAGCAACCTTCTTCTTGTCTGGCAATTTATGCAGGTCATTTATAGTATAGGTTCGAATATTAAGGTGTTTCGGCAACAAATATCGCTGCTTGGTGCGTGGATTTTCAACTATGTGCAGGCTTTGTTCAGATTCAAGCAGCTTTTTCATCCAGTCTTTGGTGATTTTGATGGAAATATTGAAATTAGTAAATGCCGTCAGGTTTTGTTTGGCGTGAAGAAATTTTAATATATCAGGATGGCTTACGCTCATCATGCCCATATTTGCCCCACGCCGAAAAGCGCCCTGCTGAATTGCATTTGTAGCCTCGGAAAACACACGCCAGAAGCTTAGCGGCCCCGATGTCGTACCCCCGCTGGAGGCCACAAGGTCGCCGGTAGGTCTTAATTTGTCGAAGGAAAAACCGGTCCCGCCGCCGGCTTTTTGAATCAGGGCGGTCTGCTTAATCGTCTCAAATATTGCTTCAATACTATCTTCAATCGGCAGTACAAAGCAGGCGCTGAGCACGCCGTTGGGCCTGTTTGCATTCATCAGCGCAGGAGAGTTGGGCAAAAATTTCAGTGAGGCCATAAAGTCGTAAAACCTTCTGTGCCATTGCTTTATGTCGCTGCTGGTGGCCCCGTACTTGGCTTCGGCCTGGGCGGTCAGGAAGGCTACTCTGCTGAAAAGCTCGGCTGGCGTTTCTATGCATTTGCCATGCTTGTCTTTGATTAGATATCTGCTTTGCAATACCTTTAGGGCGTTTTTGGTAAGGTTCGGAGCCTCACCCGGGGCCGGTATGATATTAAACTCAGCCATAAGAATACCTGTTTATTAAAGCTCTTTACTAAAATCTTTTAAGCCATCGGAATCGAAAGACCTGACGAATCAGCTCGGTAAAACGCACACCTAATTTCTGCGTGCTGGTCTTAAACTCCATCCGGCCGAAGTCGTCTGCGGTGGGTTTGCCACGGTTTCCGCCAAATATCGAAAGCAAGCCGCCTGCTAAAAAACCAATAAATGAATTTATTTTAGTGCGAATAGGCATTTATAAGTCTTTGGCTACTAATTTTTTATGCTCTTTTATATCCCGACTTTACGAAATTATCTTTGCACAGCCAACTTTAGGCCGGCTAACAACTCCTCGCCCGTTCTGCTGGCCGGCTCGACTCTTCCGAACAACTGATGCCTGTCTAAAACCTGCGGTTTATCGTCATAATACCTCTGTACAGCCTCTATTCCACCCTCCGCAGCACCAGCAGTTTTATACCCGCCGTCCAAAAGCCAGCAACTTACCTCTTCATCATACTCAGCAGGGTAAATAAGAGCTACAACAAATTTATCTTCATTGTATTTAGCTAAATGCATCTTTGCCCTGCAGGGCGGAGCAATACGGACAGCCAAATCGACAAGCTTTTTGAAATCGTCTCTTGTGGTCTCCAGGCCGCCCGAATAAAAGAACATGCCCGCCTCAAGCTGGAAAATCTCCGCCCTCACGCCCTTTAGTTCGAGCCTGCCGTCGGGATAAGCCTTATGTATCTTGTAGATTTTGCCGTCCCTGTATTTTTCACTTTCCAGAAGTTCAGCCACTTCCTGAGCGGTAAAACCAACGCCCGTATAGTCACCGAAATCAAATATATACAGTCCGACATATCTATCAGGTTTTTCAAGTTTTGGTAATTCCATAATTTTTAACTGATTTTCAAACGGGCGAATTTTCGTTTGCCGACCTGAACAATCATATCGTCTTTAGGTATGATTTCCGCATTAGGGTCACTGATTTTAACACCGTCAATACGCACAGCCGACTGCTTTATCTTTCGCTTGGCCTCACCTCCCGAAGGCACCAAGTTACAGGCTAAAACGAGTTTGCTTGCCATCACAGGCTCAGCAGCCACTTCGATTTCCGGGATGTCGTTAGGCAATTGCCTCTGCGCGAAGACCTTATCAAATTCAGCGGCGGCGGCCTCAGCGGCAGCTTCATCATAAAACTGAGAGACAATTGCTTTTCCTAACAGGACCTTGGCCTGCTTCGGGTGTGTTTTGTCGGAGTTCACAAGTTCAGCTATTTTTTCGGTCGGCAGGGCGGTTACAAGCGTAAAGTAATTTTCCATCATATCATCGGATATACTCATCACCTTTCCAAACATATCGGACGGCCCATCCGTTACGCCGATGTAATTTCCTTTCGACTTGCTCATCTTTTCCTTACCGTCCAAACCGACAAGAATTGGTGTAGTAATTACAACCTGTGGTTTTTGTCCATCCATTCTTTGCAGGTCTCTTCCTACGAGATTGTTGAATGTCTGGTCGGTGCCGCCCAATTCGACATCACTTTTTACCATAACCGAATCATACCCCTGCATAAGGGGGTACAGAAATTCATGAGTTCCTATGGGCTCACCGGCTTTGTATCGCAATTCGAAGCTGTCTCTTTCGAGCATACGCGCCACGGTCATATTGCTCGTCAGTTTAATAATGTCGGCCAGCCTAAGTTCGGCCAGCCATTCGCTGTTATGGCGTATTTCGAGTTTAGCCTCGGATGTATCCAGGATTTTGCCCGCCTGTTCGAGATAAGTCCTGGCATTTTCTTCAATTTGTTCGCTCGATAGCATCGGGCGGGTCGTGTTCTGGCCTGAAGGGTCGCCGATTCTGGCAGTGTAGTCGCCGATTATCAATACAGCTTTATGACCGAGGTCCTGGAACTGGCGCATCTTTCTCAGAACGACGGTATGGCCGAGATGGATATCCGGAGAAGTCGGGTCCAGGCCAAGTTTGATTCGCAATTGTCGCTGCTGTTTAGCCGCCTCGGCAAGCTTTTCAGATAGCTCAACCTCATTGAAAATCTCAGCGGCACCTCGTCTCAAAAGCTGCAACTGTTCTTTAAGATTAGCTTTCATAGAATTTTCTTTTCAAATTCAGAAACTCTAAAAAACGAGATTATAAACATAAGCTGGATAATAAGCAAGAATCCACTACGGGCAAAAAAACATGGAATTCGCGGGTGCTGTTTTGATAGTCTCAGTATTAAAGACCGAATTTTTAAAAAATTTATAACGAAGGATGGAATTGTACAGGAATTTTGAGTATTATCAGGCTGTTCGAGAACCGTGGGGGATAAAAGCTCATCAAAATAAGGATAAGTAAAATGAAGAGTTCATATTTTATTCCGGTTTTTGCTTTAGTATGGCTGATGATGTCTTCAGACGCCTGCGGTTATAAGAGCAAATTGATTCTTGGTTTTGAGATTGAGGAACTTGCCGCCAAAAAGGGTGAATCGTGGTGTGAAATTAAGGGTGTTGAGGACGGGTGCGACTTCTGGGCGAATTTCGAGTTCGGTGCTGGCGACCGCATATGGACCTGGCAGTGTCGAAAGGGCGACAGCACCGAGGGCGTGCAGGCGCTGGTAAGCACCGTACACCCCGGTCTGGCACAAGCGAGCTTTCTGAGAACAGCATTTCAGCAGCGATATTACCCTATTCTGCGTAAAAGTGCGGCTGAAGCTTCAGTTATACTCAACACTTTCCAGTGGCTTGCATACACACAGCCGGACCTGCGAGACTGGTCCGATTACGATTTGTTATGGGTTGATTTAAAAACAGACAAGCCCCTCAAAGTACGGTTGACCCTGGAGGATGAAATAATTGAGCCGCCGGTAGTCCGCACCTTTGATGTTCCGGCAAATGAATGGGTAACCCTTGAACTTGACCTAAAAGCAGCCGAGTTCATGCGCGGACTCAACCTGAAACAAATTACTAACATTTATCTAATAGGCAAAGCAAGTGAAACTGCCAGCGTTCGAGTGGACAATGTTCGTGTAGTACAGAAAGGCACACCAAACAATCTTGAAGTGCTTCAGGATAAGACATTTATGAAAGCCCCTTCTTTTAAGTTTGGTGCAAAACCTGTAATCAGGAATCTTTCAAAAGACTACAAACCAGACCGCTCGGCCACAGAACCTGAGCCGGCGAAGAAAATTGCAAACGGCTCTGTCGTGCCGTTCGGATGGATTGGGGCCGCCGATAACCAGCACCTGATTGTCGGATACACCGAGGGAAAAGAGCGTCCTTATATTCCGGTCATAATGGAATCGGCTGACGGGGGGCAAAGCTGGTCTGTTCTACCTGAACCTGTCGCCAGAAATTTCGACCACGGCACCAGTCGCGGCTGTGTAGTTGATGCCCGCGGGGATTCAGTTGCTATTTCAAGTGGACAGGGCTGCGCCGGCCCCGGTGTTGCTACACCCAGACAGCACCTGACAAAATATACCTTCACCGGCAGCGGATGGGAGCGGAGGCAATGGGCAAGTATCCTCGATTACGACATTCGCCACTGCGGCTCGGCGGCATCGGTCATCAGGCTGCCGAGAGGGCCTAAGAAAGGCAGGCTTTGGGCCACCTGGGGCACGGTTGACCGATTGCGCCGGCTGGCTGTCGGCTGCAGGTTCTCAGACGACGATGGGGAAAACTGGTGGTACAGCGGCAAGTCATCTATGGTGCCGGGCAGCGCCGAAAAACCTTTTACCTATAACACTTACAGTTACCAACAGCCGAGGATAACTTATTTTCGGGGGCAGGCTGCAGTATTCTGGCAGGATGACCGGGGACTGCTTTGCAGCTGGTTCGACGGGGGAAAATGGGCTCCGGCCAAAGTTATTTTAGCCGAGCCAAAAGCGAAACTCGACGTCAGCGAAAATGAATCCTTCAGGATACCGGGCTCGGTTGCAACAGTCGGTGAGGATGAGGTTTTCCTAACGGCGTGGGGACTCGGCGGAGTTCTTCACTATGACGGGAAGAGCTGGCAAAGGGAATTAGTTGATGCTTCCGATGCCGGTGTATTAACAATCTGCGGTGACAAAGACGTGATGCTAATAACAATGGGCTCAACGGAACAGCCGCCCTCAACCAAGCGGATACAAATCAAACGACAGGCAAAAGTCCTCTGCTACAGGCGCGGGCGCGACGGCACGTGGGCCGAGCCGCTTGACCTTGCCGGCGGCGAGGTGACCCTCCACGAGTATCGCCAGATGACCGCTGTTGTTGTGCCGCCAATGTCACCTGAGAATTTCGCCCCGGTGGCTTTTTCCGACGGTGATACCGTCAAAATGATAAAGGTGCCTGTTCTGAATGAGTAGGTCGCTATTGCTAAATGCCAAGAAAACGCTTCAGGTTTTGGACATAGATTTTATCAATTGTGCTCTGGTTTAAGTTGAGGTCTTTATATATTTTGTTGTCTCGATTAATCCACTCGGCAGCCCAGTCGGAATCATAATTATCGGTACGGTTGTCGCTGCCAAACAGGATATTACTCTCAATGTCATAGCCGATGGTATGAATCTTGGTCAACGCCTCACGGCGATAAATCGGGGGTGTGCCGGGAGTGAGGTCGATGAACATCTCAACGGAGAGGTCGGGACGTATCTTATAGGCACTAAGGAACTTTCCATAGACGGCGATGCATTCATCACACCATGGCCATGAGATGTGGGCGACGGAAAATTTCAGGCCGTCAATTTCAAGAAGGGCCTCGAACTCGGACGGACGATTGTAACGAGAAGAAGGCAGTCCATCCCAGAGTATTCCGGTGTGAAACAAAATGGGCTTGTTGGCATTAGCTATTTCTTTGAAGACAGGCAGAGCCCTTTGGTCGCTGCAGAAAAAGTGGTTGCAGATGACCTTGAAGCCATTTACCCCGCGTTCGAGGGCCAGGGCAACCTGGTCGGCAGCATCCGGCTCGGTAGGGTCAATCCAGTAGAACGGATATAAGTCGGGGGATAAGTCGGTCCAAAAAAAGAGGTTATCCAGTCTTTGGGCGGGGGTAGTGGGAGGCGCCAGGTCGGGAAAGGCCGCTGGCGGCAGCGATATAATGACGCCGCCATCAATGCCGGCTTTTTTCATCCGGCCGGTTAAATCGTTATGCTCTTTCTTATCAGTCATTATGTGTATGTGTCCGTCTAAAATCATAATTTTTCCTTTCTTACATTGGATGATTAGCAATTAAGCTGTAATTATACAAGCTGTCGCTGTTCACTCAAGCCTCTTTTCGGCCGGTCGCGATTGTATCTGTGGTTGGCTGTTTTGGGTTTTGTTTTGTTTCATACGAGATTTGACAATAAGCAGATACTCAACAACAGCCAGAGCAAAAAAACCGATGCATAAAGTTTTTACCTGCTGTTTGGTCAGAAGTTCATATAACGGTTTTATTTTGCTCGGCCAAAACAGCCGCACATCATAGTGATAAACAGAGTCAATTAAAACGTGCAACCACACACCAAGAATGCTGGAGACAAGCATTTTGCGTAGGCTGGTTTGGTACGGCAAACGCAGTATTGTCATTATTTTTTTGAATAAACGGCGCAGTGGATACGCCGCCAGGGCCCAGACGGCACCCACCGCCATTCCAATTAAGAGCGTATGAGAATACCTATGGACCGGCCGTCCAAGTCCAAGCAGACCTATAACCAGAACTTCAGCATCGACGGCAACATTTGCCAAGACAAATACTGGTATGTCGATATACTTTTTAAATACAAGGCCAACAAATCCGCTCGGCCCAAAATGATATGGAGTATAAGGCATCAGTTCCTTTTCACTGCTTCAGTGGTGATGGGCTCCCTTTAAAGTTAGTTTTGAGGTCTTGCTTTCGTACAATCACGGCTTCAATTACTTTCAATCTGTGCTTTCTTAGGACTAAGCGTAAGATTACGATCATGGAAAATAGAATTGAATTGACCAGCAGCGCACAAGTGGAGAAAGATGATTTTTTCAGCTGTTCAAGATATGTTTTGATGTGGTCTGGCGCTAATAACGTGGATAATCCACCCTTTGTTTTACTTACGTATACTGCTTCATTTGGCACGGCCCAATTTACTAATTCATTGGTATGGTGAACACTCCAAACCGTGAGACATATGTTTAAAAGAGCTAACGGCAATATGAAAAATGGGATAGCCCATCTGAAAGTTTGTTCTAACCTAACGTGATTCACTAATACTTCCCATTGTATTTCCGTTAGCTGGTCTCGTGAGGAACCCAGCGAGGCAAGGTATTTTTCGCTGGCCTGCTGAAGTTTGTGGGAAACTTTCTTTTTAGACATTTTTAACCTCCGCCTAAATACCCGTATTTTTGCAGGTAGTTTTGGACGTAGTCGGTGATTGCATCTTCAAGTGAATTTATTTTTTTACTGTAACCGGCGTTTTTTAGTTTTGTTATATCGGCCTGGGTAAAGTATTGATACTGGTTACGGATAGATTCGGGTATATCGACGTATTCGAAAACGGGCTTTTTGCTCATAGCGGCAAAAACAGCTGTCACCAGGTCGTTCCAGGTGCGGGCAATGCCTGTGCCGATATTAAAAAGCCCTCCTATCCCGGGATTATCTAAAAAGAACAAGGTCATATCCACAGCATCTTTGACATAAATAAAATCGCGAAGCTGCTGGCCATCTTCGTACCGAGGTTTGTGTGACTTGAACAACTTAACTTTACCGGCAGCGACTATCTGTTCAAAGGCTTTTAAGACAAAGCTTCGCATATCGGCTTTGTGGTATTCATTCGGGCCAAAGACATTAAAATATTTAAGGCCGGTGATTTTTTTGAGCAGGCCCGTCCTGCGAGCCCACAGGTCAAAGAGCTGCTTGGAATAACCGTACATATTCAACGGCCTTAAGTTGTGGATTTTTTCTTCATCGTCGCTGAAGCCCGCAGAACCATCTCCGTAGGTGGCTGCGCTGGAAGCGTAAATGAAACGAATACCGGCTTTGACGGCCCATTGTGCCAGCAGCTTGGTATATTCATAATTGTTTTTTATAAGATACGAAGCGTTTGTTTCTGTGGTGCTTGTACAGGCGCCCATATGAAAAACAGCTTCGATGGGGGCGGAGAGCTTATTCTCAACGACCATTTCGAGAAAATCATCTTTCTCGACGTAATCGGCGAAAGACAGATTCAGGAGGTTTTTCCATTTATTATCCGTACCGAGTTCGTCAACGACGAGAATGTCGGTAATACGACGTTTGTTTAATTTTGCTATCAGCGCCGAGCCGATAAAGCCGGCTCCGCCGGTAACTACTATCATTTGCAAAGTCCTTTATTAACAATTTTTGCCATAAGCTTAATTCGTAACTCCGATTGTGTCAAATGTTTAAGGCTGGTTGTGCTCATAATCGAGAAAGCGAGGGTCAGGCAGCGCCCGCCTGAAGAAACAGTGGGTTTGAAATTGGCTTTGATTGGGTTTGTTTTGGCATCTGGCGAAGGGGCGTTTTTTGTTTGTAACAATTTGTTAAACAAAAGTTTATGGTCATTGGATTATCGAAAAAATTGGGTTTGTTTTTCAAAAAAGAGCTAGTAGTTTCCAGTTCGTGATTCGTGGTTGTGATTTGTAAATTGTGGTTTGCGATTTTTGATTCGGTGGTCATTATAAGAATCTCCGAATAAACAAATTTTTCAGGGGGAGGGAAAATATGCCTCCCTATAACTAGATGGAATTGCGCATTTTGGTCGAAAAATTGGTCAAATTCAAGATAATGAAAGTCTGTAAGTGGTTATTGTAAAAAGGGTAAAAAAGTTTTTGGAAAAGTTCGGTTTTTCTTTTACATACTTGCGCATACGGTATGATTTTTCGCTGCAACAGAAGATGGCAACAACGGTGAGTTGAAAGCGGTGAAAAAATGAGAAAAAAACTCAAAAAAAAAGCGGGTTTTGAGGGAAAAAGCAAACAAAGGGGAAAAGATTGAAAAAAAGCGGACTTGATAATATAATTTCAATACAGCCTCCAACCCGGTCCGAACCAGCTGGCGTAAAGGCAACACAATCAACAGCTTATATGAATTCAAGTTAATCTGAAAGGTTACAGTTTATGCCCAAAGGCAAGAGGGTTCCCCCTTCAAAAATAACCGAAAAACACCTCTTAATCCTCGCTGAACAGATTCGCGAGCAGGTTGCCCGTCAGCCGCTAACTCCCCTTGAGCGCTTCAGTATCTCCAACAGCTTCCACCAGCCAGACCGGGTACCAATCATCCTGCAGATTCACGAACACGCCGCCCGCCTTGCCGGCCTGCCCGTTCGAAGAATTTGCCAAGACCCAATAGCTCATGTTTACTGCCAGCTAAATGCTTTACTGGAATACGGTTACGACTTGCCATGCAGCTTCGCAGACTGCTACAATATCGAAGTCGAAGCCCTTGGAGCCCAGCTGGTTTACACCGGCGACAGGTTCGGCGAAGTCAAACAGCACATTATCAAAACCCCCTCCGACCTTGACAGACTGACCATGCCCGATTTCACAAAGGCCGGCCGTATGCCATGGACACTGGAAGTAAACCGCCTCCTAAAACAGCTCCTCGGTGACATTATGGGCGCTTACGCCGCTGTAACAGCACCTTTTTCGATTGCCGTTAACCTCAGGGGCTATCAACAACTTATGACTGATATTGTTGAAAACCGCAGCTTCGTCCATCGGCTTATGGATTTTTGCACCAGGCTCTGTGCCGGTTTTGCGCAGATACAACTTCAGCACGGCGCAATGGCCACATCAATAATCGATGCCTGGGCGTCACCGCCGCTGCTTTCTTTGAAACTGTTCGATGAATTCGTACTGCCTTATACGTCCAGGGTAATTGGTATGCTGGCTCCAACTGGCGCATCATGGGGCGGGATATGGGGTTGCGCGGATGTACCGGACTGGAAAGACCTGGTTTACAGGGTCATAGCCGCGGGTTCGGCCAGCGTAAGGGCATTCGGACTCGACCTTGAAAAACGCCCTGATATCTCCTTAGCAGAGTATAAAGCACTGCTGAGAGCTAATCGACGGCCTATGCTCTGCTGCGTGACGGCGAAGCTTCTGGCTTATGGAAGCTGTGAGGAAATTGAAAGGAGAGTCAAAGAGATAATGTCGCAAGCAGCGGCTGGCGGTGGACTTATACTCTATGGTGCGATGGTTCCGATTGAAACTCCGCCGGAAAAAATTCATGCCTTTGTAGAGGCTGGTAAGCGGTTTGGCAGTTATCCGCAAAGAGCTTAGATTCTTATTCTATAAGGACTTAGGCGCGGCCAAGGGGAGTTATAGGAAAGTGTTGTTTTTTAGGGATTAAAACTTGTTTTTTGGAAGCTGGGAAGTGTGTGGTTTAAGACTGGAGGGCTATTTTTGAGCTAAAAATGGGGGTGGTTTTGTATGGGGGATTTTTGGCAGCCTTGATTTTGAGCTAAAATTGGGGGTGAGGCAGAAAAAAAAGACGAAAAATTGAAAAAAAAGTTACAAAATGACAAAGAAAAGAGGAAAAAAGGAAAAAAAAGAAGAAAAATTGAAAAAAATGATGCAAAAAGATGTGCTTTTTGCGATGTGTTTTAAAAATCGGACATTTTCCTGGTGAGTGGGTAAGATTGCGCACTGCGTCGGGAGTAGCTGATGGTGGAGGCTTGTGAAAATGTTAAAATGGGTAAGATAGGCAGGATAGAGAAGTAGAAAGTTGAGAAGAAAACTAAAACAAAATATTGAATCCCGCAGTGGCGCTGAGAAAAGATGAAAGAAAATTAAATTGGCAAAATATGTATTAAAAATATAGAATCCCGTAAAGAAACTATGAAAGCCAGGTCTCCCGCTGGTTACTTATAGCGGATATAATTTCCGCGACGAGCTTGACCATAGTGGCTGGCTCAATATTTAAAGTCAACCTAACAAGGAGACCTGACAATGAATATTTTAGCAATGGATTTGGCAAAGAGCAATACCGTGGTTTGTTTTTATGATTCCGAAAAAAGTAAAGGAGTTTATCGAAAGATAAAGACCCTGCCGCAGCAGATTCACGACACGATCGTTGAATACGGTCCGGATCGTGTGGTCTTCGAGATATGTTCGATAGCCGGGTGGGTCTATGATATAGCTTCTGTTCTGGTTAATGAAGTTGAGGTGGCCGATGTTAATGGTCAGGCTTGGCGCTGGAAGAATGTAAAGAGCAAGACAGACCGCAAGGATGCTTTGAAACTTGCGCAATTGTCATCAATGGGTCAGTTGAACTGTGTCCATATACCCAAAAAGAAGGTTCGCCAGAAGCGGTCA